>Ga0181398_1000049_pt1 | contig 31847 bp, 39 predicted proteins | sample 21SPOviralmetaG_FD_130127 | JGI IMG/M metagenome (GOLD analysis project Ga0181398, IMG submission 130127) | Marine viral communities from the oligotrophic San Pedro Time Series (SPOT) site, San Pedro Channel, CA, USA - 21 SPOT_SRF_2011-04-29 | ecosystem: Environmental > Aquatic > Marine > Strait...
CTGGTGAGTCGACGTGAGCTCTGGTGAACATGCCGGTTTGACAGCCCCAGGGCGCTGGGCGCTTGTATGCCTTAACCTCTGAGCGACAGGCATAAACCCGTGAACATCACGAAGGCAAAAAATATTGAGCTGCTACCGCTGGACGCTCTGACGCCTTACGACAAAAACGCCCGCCTACATACCCGCTCGCAGATTGAAAAAATTGCCAAGTCCATCGCGGCTTTTGGCTTCAATAACCCGATCCTGATCGACTCAGATCAGGGCATCATCGCCGGGCATGGTCGCCTTGAGGCCGCCAAGTTTTTGGGGCTGGAAAGCGTCCCAGTGATCCGCCTGGATCACCTGAGCGACAAGGAAAGGCAGGCCTATATTTTGGCCGATAACAGACTCGCCGATCTGTCCCAATGGGACGAGGAGCTGCTAGGGCAAGAGGTGGCCGCGTTGCAAGAGGCTGAGCTCGACCTTGAGGCTATGGGCTGGACAGAGGACGAACTAGAGGCATTGATCGCCGGCCTGGACGACATCGAGCCAACAGATGAGGCGCTCTCATCGATCGCAGATGAGTCCGAACCTGAGACAAAATCCTTTCGTTTTGAGTTTGACGTGACGGATCACGCCGAGCTCTCGGAGATGCTCGACACGTTGCGCCGTCGCTACAAGCTGGAAGACGCCGCCGAAACTTTTGAGCATCTGGTCAGGGGAGCCCACGGCTGATGGCTGGCGTTTCCCTGAGGGAGTACGCGCGGATGCGTGGGGTCGACAAGGAATCTGTCCGGCTTGCTGTTCATGACGGCCGCCTGGTCAAATCGGTCACGCGCAACGGGCGGAACTATTCGATCGACCCTGAGCTGGCTGATGAGGAATGGAAGGCCAACACGAACCCCGCCAAACAGCGCGAGACAAAAAACAAACCCGCGCCACCCTCGATGGCGCAAGCGCGAGCTGTGCGGGAAATGTACGCGGCCCGGCTGACGCAGCTGGAATATGAGGAACGCTCGGGACTGCTTTGCAAGGTTGAGGATGTGAAACTGACCGCGTTCAAATCTGCGCGATTGACACGCGATGCAATGCTCAACATTCCTGCGCGCGTGGTCAATGAAATTACCGCGCTGATTGGAGGGCTTGAGGCTGCGAAAAGCCATGAGATTCTTTTGATACTGCAGAGAGAAATTCACAGCGCGCTCTCGATGGAGGCTGACAACGATGGCCCTATGTGATGGCGCCGCTGTTTTTAAAAAAGGTTTTTCGGACGGGTTAAGGCCCGACCCGGTTCTGACTGTTACGGAATGGGCGGACCGTCATAGGTTCCTGTCCCAGCGCGCGTCAGCCGAACCCGGTAGGTTCCAATCTTCGCGCACCCCATACCTGCGCGAGATCATGGACAAGCTTTCTTCGAACGATCCCACCAAGCGGGTGGTTTTTATGAAGGGCGCTCAGGTGGGCGGTACTGAGGCCGGCAATAACTGGATTGGCTACAGCATCGACGCAAGCCCTGGCCCGTTTCTTAGCGTTGCGCCGACCCTAGAAATGGCAAAGCGCAACAGCCGCACGCGGATGGATCCGATGATTGAGGAATCCCCCCGGCTGCGCGATCGTGTCCGCGATCCGAAAGCGCGAGACAGTGGCAACTCAATGCTCCAGAAGGTTTATCCCGGTGGTGTGCTTGTACTAGCGGGAGCCAATAGCGCCAGCGGTTTGCGATCGATGCCGGCGCGTTATCTGTTCGCCGATGAGCTGGACGCCTGGCCGGAAAACTTAGACGGAGAGGGCAGCGCCCTAGACCTAGCTGAGGCCCGGACTCGAACATTCAACCGCCGAAAAATTTTTATCGTGAGCACGCCGACGCTTGCGGGACGCTCTGCGATTGAGCGCGAATTTTTAGCTGGCTCGATGAAATACTTTCATGTTCCTTGTGTTCACTGCGGAACGTTCCAGCGGTTGATCTGGTCGCAGCTGAAGTGGACAGACGACGACCCCGACACGGTCCGATATGTCTGCGAGCATTGCGGCGGGCATCTGCAGGAACACAACAAACCCAAGATGTTGGAAGCCGGCGAATGGGTGAGCACGAACCCGGACGGCAACGGAACGGAGAGCTACCACATCAGCACGCTTTACAGCCCTCTGGGCTGGTACAGCTGGAAAGAATGCGTGATGAGCTACCAGCGCGCGCGAAAGAATGACAACGCCCTAAAGGTCTGGACAAACACGATCCTGGGCGAAACCTGGGCAGAGCAAGGCGAGGCCCCAGACTGGCAAGATCTTTACAACAGGCGCGAGCAATACCCGATCGGACAAGTCCCTGAGCGGGCTTGCGTGCTCACGATGGGCGTGGACGTTCAGCAGGATTATCTAGCTTTCGAGGTGGTGGCCTGGGGGCCAGGGCTTGAGAGCTGGTCAATCGATCACGGCAACATTCCAGGCGACACAGCCGCCGATGAGGTTTGGCAAGAGCTAACCAAAAAGATCGCGTCGATTTATCCGACAGCGGACGGCTTCAAGATGGGCATTCGCATGGTCGCAGTGGACACGGGCTACCGAACGCAAGACGTTTACCGCTGGGTGAAATCACAACCCCCGACCCGCGTGCTGGCTATTAAAGGCCGCGACGCCCAGGCGGTGATTGTGGGACAACCAAGCACGGCAGAGATTGGGCAAAAGGGCCGCAAGATTAAGTCAGGCCTTAAGGTCTGGCCGATCGGGGTGAGTGTCGCAAAATCTGAGCTATATGGCTGGCTGAGGCGCAAAGCCCGCGCCGACGCTGACGACCTCCCCCATGGGTGGCTGCATTTTCCTCAATACGATGAGGAGTATTTCAAGCAACTCACAGCGGAAACGCTGACGCAGAAAACGGTCAGGGGTTACCCCCGTTATGTCTGGGAAAAAACGCGCGATCGAAACGAGATGCTCGACGTGCGGATCTATGCGCGAGCCTGTGCCCAGATGCTGGGGTGTGATCGGTTCGACGCCGCGCGGTGGAAAATCGAGCGGCAGAATGGACTAACCGCAGACAGCGGGCAGCCGCTAAACCCTGAGCCTAAAAAGCTAGAACGCCGGGCGGGCAAATTTTTATGAGGGTCGACGCTACGATGACAAAACGGGACGCCGTTAAATGAGTTTATTTTCTCAGGCAGGATTGGACGCGATAGAGGAAGCCATCGGCGGTGGTTTTCTTGAGGTCGAATATGACAACAAAAAAATCCGATATAGAACGCTCGACGAATTGCTGCGCGTAAGAAATTTAATTCGCCAGCGATTGGGCGAAACTGTGGCCGCACCGGCCCGCGTTCAGTTCAAATTTTCCCGTGATGTTTCAGACGTGGAGGGAGCATGAGCCAGGCCAACGCACTCGATAACGTAATCAGTTTTTTCAATCCTGAGGCAGGAGCAAAGCGGGCGCGTGCCCGGCTGACGCTGGATCAGGCCCGGCGCTATGAAGGCGCAGCGGGTGGCCGTAGAAATGAAAACTGGCGCACGCCGAGCACTTCTGCAGATGCGGCACTAGGCCCAAGCCTGGAGCGGCTCAGAAATCGTTCGCGAGATCTGACGCGAAACAATCCCTTTGCAGCGCGAGCCGTCCAGGTCTTGGTCAACAATACCGTTGGCGGCGGTGTGCTGGGCCAGGTGAACAGCCGCAGTCGCAGCCGCGCGCAGCGCTGGAACCAAGCATGGGAAGACTGGGCGCGAAAGCCTGAGAACTGCGACCACGACGGCCGCTCTGATTTCTGGGGATTGCAGGCGCTTGTCTTCCGAACTGTCGTAGAGGCCGGCGAATGTTTGATCAGAAAGCGGATCGATCCGACCTCAGATTTTCCCCTAAAGCTGCAAGTTTTAGAGCCTGATTTTTTAGACGATGCGCGAGCTGATGGGCTGACACAAGACGGCGGATATATTCGCCAGGGCATTGAGTACAACTCAAGAGATCAGCGGGTGGCCTACCACTTGCACCGGCAACACCCAGGCGATCGGGTTCTCTCAATTCACAAGTATGAAACCGTTCGGGTTCCAGCTGAGGAGATCATCGCGGTTTATCGTCGCGACCGTCCAGGGCAAGGCCGAGGAGTTCCCTGGGGCGCGTCTGTTATTTCAAGGCTGAGAGATTTTGACGACTTCTCAGACGCGCAGCTGCTAAAGCAAAAGATCTCAGCGTGTTTCACCGGGTTCGTGATCGACAGCGAAAGCCAAGACACAGGCGGGGCGCCACCACTGGCTGAGTCCCTGGAGCCTGGCAGCATCGAGATCCTGCCCGCTGGTAAAGATGTACGTTTTGCGTCACCGCCAAGCGTGGGCGAGTTTGACAGTTTTAGCCGGGCCATGCTTCTGCAGATTGCTGCAGGCTATGGCGTGACTTATGAGGCGCTGACCTCAGACCTAAGTAATGCAAACTATTCGGCGGCCCGTATGGGTCACCTTGAGTTTTCGCGAAATGTCGATTGCTGGCAGAAACAGATTCTGATCGCGCAAATGCTCGGCCCTATCTGGGGCTGGTTTAAGCAAGCCGCCGAGATTGTTGGAGACCAACCGGGCGACGTGCGGATGCAATGGACGCCAGCGCGTCGCGAACTGATCGACCCACAGAAAGAAGTCGGCGCAATCATTGAAGCGGTACGCGGTGGTCTTATGAGTTTGTCGGAAGCGATCCGCCGCTCTGGATATGAGCCCGGCGAGGTCATGGCTGAGATCGCCCGCGATGCGGCCATGCTCGACGAATTGGGGCTTATCCTTGACACAGACCCCCGCAACGTAACAGCGGCCGGAATGCTGCAAATGGAACAAACACAGGAGGCAGCTAATGACGAGTAAACGCGCCGAACCCGAATCACTTTCGGTAGGCGATACGGTCAACTGGAACAGCAGCGGCGGGCGTGCCCGTGGCAAGATTTCCAAAATCGAGCGTGATGGGACGATTCAAGTTCCAGATGCTGAGGTCACCGTTACCGGCACGGCAGAAGATCCGGCCGCTTTAATTGAAGTAATTCGCGACCAAGAGCTTTCGGGCGTTTTTGTCGGCCATAAGTTTTCGACACTTACTAAAGAGCGGAGCTCTCGCGCTACAGATAAACTTCACAAGGAAACTCAAACCAACATGGGCGAGCTTTTACAAACCCGAGCTCAATTTATCCCGTCGTCTGTAGACACTGAGGCGAGATCCGTTGAGGTGACTTGGACAACGGGCGCGCCCGTGTTGCGTCGCAATCTGGGCGGTTCCTATTTTGAGGAACTTTCGCTGGGTGACGCCGTGAACATGGAGCGCCTCAATAACGGGGCGCCCCTTCTCAACAGCCATAAGGCGACCGACCTCTCCGACATTGTTGGAGTGGTTGAGCGCGCATGGACTGACGACAAGGAGGGCCGCGCAGTTGTGCGGTTCTCCGATCGTGCTGAGGTCGAGCCAATCTGGCGCGACGTTCAGAACGGAATAATTCGCAGTATCTCCGTCGGTTATTCCGTCGAAGAATTTCAGCGCATTGATTCCGAGCGTGAGGGCGATCCTCACACTCTCCGGGCTACTAGCTGGACACCGCACGAGCTCAGTCTTGTGCCAATTCCAGCAGACCACTCAGCCCAAATCCGCGAGCTGGAAACAGTTCAGGAACCACCGACCGAAAAAAAGGAACCATTAAACATGGACGAAACCCGTGGAATGGAGCAGGCGGCGGCCGTCGAGGCTGTTGCTACTGCTCCCGATAATTCAGCCGCAATCGAAGCAGCTGTAAAGGCTGAGCGTCAGCGTTCAGTTGACATCCGTCATTGCGTCCGGGCCGCTGGCCTTGATGACGCTGTGGCAGAGAGCATGATCACCGAAGGCGTTCAAATCGACGCCGCTCGCAAGTCTGTGCTTGACCAACTGGCCCAGCGCCAGGCAGCTGCCCCAACTATTCAGCACGTTTCTGTCGTCGAAGACGCCAGCGACAAGCGCGCCGCCTGTCTTGAGGCTGCTCTTGAGGCCCGCGTGGGTCTTGGCGAGTGGACCGAACAAGCCAAGTCTGAGCGCTCTTCCTCCATGCTTGACATGGCCAAGGAAAGCCTGAGCCGCTCTGGCGCCAACGTTGTTGGAATGAGCAAGAGTGAGATCGCCTACCGCGCGATGCACTCAACCTCTGACTTCCCCCTGTTGCTCAGCAACGTCGCCCGTAAGTCGCTGCTAGGCGCTTATGAGGCAGAGGCCCAGACATGGCGCCCCCTGGCACGTCAGCGCAACTTGCCTGACTTCCGCCCAGTATATGAAGTCCAGGTAAACGGGCAGATCGTGCCCGAAGAGCTGGCAGAAGGTGGCGAATACAAAGCCGCAACCGTCTCCGAAGCTCAGACCAGCTGGGCACTCAAGAGCTACGCAAAGAAAATCCGCGTGACTCGCAACCTGATCATTAACGACGATCTGGACGCGCTGAGCCGCATCCCCCAGATGATCGGTCGCGGGATGAGCTTGTTTGAGTCAAACCACATGTGGGCAAACCTGACCTCTAACCCAACCATGGGCGAGGACAGCAAAGTCCTGTTCCATGCTGACCACGACAACAGCGGAACCGGCGCCATCGGCGTCGATGCTTTGTCAGATGCTCGCTTTGCTCTCCGCAATCAGAGCGACCTTGCAGGCAACCGGGTGAACCTGGGCGCTAAGTATTTGGTCATTCCCACCGCGCTTGAGACTGCAGCTGAGCAGTTCCTGGCACCGTTCACACCTGCCCAGATTGGCAACGTGAACCCATTCAGCGGCAAGCTTCAAATCATCGCCGAGCCTCGCCTCGATGATGCTTCCAGCTCGGTCTACTACGTGACCGCTGACCCCACTCAGGTCGACATGATGGTTTATGGCTATCTCGAAGGAGAGGCCGGCCCTTCAGTCACCACCCTCGACGAGCGCGACCCTGATGGCACAACCATCTTGGCCCGCATTGATTTTGGCTGTGCCATTCTCAATCATCGCGGTTTCTACAAGTCCACTGGCGCTTGATCTAGGAGGATCTAACTCATGAAAAACTACGTTCAAAACGGCTCTAACCTGACCATTACGGCAGGTGCAGACATCAGCTCCGGCGACTTTGTTGTCGTCGGCTCCATCGTTGGCGTTGCTGTCACCGACATTGCAAATGGTGCTTCTGGCGCTATTGCTTGCGATGGCGTGTTTCAGGGCACCAAAGCATCCGGCGCCTCTTTGGCCGTCGGTGATGTGGCTTATCTAAATTCTTCAGGCAAGCTCACCAACACAGCCACCAGCAACGATGCTGTGGGCCTTGTGGTTGCGTTCACCTCCACCACGGCGGATGTGAAAGTGTTCGGCCGTAAGGTGGCCTGATGAGGCAGGATCTGGCAAACCGGATCCTTAAAGCGGCGACAGCGCGACTGGGGGAACCCGTCACGCTGTCCCGCGACTCTTCCAGCTATTCGCTGCGAGGAATTTTTAGCGAGATTCATTCTGAGGTGGACGTTGACACCGGGTTGAATGTCACCAGTGCAATCCCGACGCTGACAATTAACGGGGCAGATCTTTCAATCGAGCCATCAGGGAACGACCGCGTGACGGTCGCCGATGGCAGAACTTTCATCGTTCGCGAAACACGCCCAGACGGCGAGGGCGGAATCGTCCTGCTGATGTATCTGGCGCAAACGAACAACTATTTGTAAGGAGCGCGGCGGATGAGTTCATCAATGGCGCAGAGCCTGTTCCCTCAACGGTTCTATGGCGCGACAGTTCACCCGCGCAAAACAATCCGCGACGCGATCCACAACCGGCTCAGCACGCCAGTGAACCCACTGGCCCAGGTCGAGGATCAAAAATATTGGACCCCGGCAGGGCCAAACGTCTTTCAAAGGAAAGAGGTTCAGATCGAAATGGCCGACATGCCGCTGATCTTGATCCGATACCAAGGCGAGCGGATCCTGGAACGGTCAAAAAGTGGCTGGGATGGCTACGACCTAAGGCAGATCGACATGAGCTTTGAGCCTTATGTTTTGGTTACCCCTGGGCAATCAGCCGAGGAAAAACTCGATGAGATGAGCTTTTTCATCGAAGCTTGCATGAACGGGTTTGAGCTTGGTCTGTATAACACCGAGGCGCTCTTGGCCTCGACCGAATATGAGAGCGAGTTTGACAACTCCCAACCGATCGCGGTTGGTCAGCTAGCGTTCGAGATAAAATACATGTGTCCACGCCTAGGGGTCGATTTCGGCTTATGGGATCGTGACGATGCCTGCATCAACAACACCGGCCTAGACCCTCAAGTTCAAACCGTTGTTGTCCGAAATAATTTCGGAACTGAAACCTACACCCACCCCGAAGATTTTTAGGAGACCGATCGATGGCAAAAAAAGCAGCAACCAAAGAAGTGGCAAAGCAAAAGGCCGCAATCTCAGGTCAGCAATTGGCTGACTTCATGGGTTTAAGCAAGTCAGAGGCTAAAGGCCTAACGCGCTATTGCTCAGCGGCTCAGCAGGTTTGCACTGCCTTTGCTGAGGGCGAAATGGTTGAGTCCCACATTGCAACTATGGCGCTGTTGCATTGCGCCGTTTGGTTGCACACAACCAAAGCCAAGACAGTCGAAAAGCTCAGAGAGCTTCCGCTTACTGTTCGCTACATGATCATCACAGCAGTTGAGCAGGCCTAGGACTGATGAGCTTTTCTGTCCCGCGTAGCTCCCGAAGAACCTCGGGAGTTGGGGATTTTGAGCTTACAGACACGGCCCGGAACATTGGCTCTCTGCTTAGGTTTGGGCAAGTGGAAAGCGTCGCATTTGCGGCGCGGACTTGTCGCGTCAAGCTTTCGGAAACTGTCATCACTGACGACCTGCCCTGGCTAACGCCGCGCGCGGGCGGAAATGCTTTTTGGGCTGCGCCGTCGATCGATGAGACCGTTTTGGTTTTAAGCCCCTCGGGGGAGCTGAACAATGCGGTCGTGCTTCCGGCGTTGCAGACAAATGAGAACGGAACGTGGCCGTTTAATTTTTCAGATCTTGATTTTAAATTTGGCCCTCTTGGCGAACCTCGCGAGGGTGTTTGGCGCTGGCTGTTTTCTGATGGCGCGATCTTAGAAAACGACCCAGCCCTCAATCAGTTTCGGATCGAGCAAAAGCAAACGCGGATCCACGGCAAAGAACTAATTCAGCTGCATTCAGAAAAATATATCTATGTCGAAGCTGATGAAGAGCAGGGGATCGTCCACGTCAAAGCCCCGATGATCAAGCTCGACGGCGACGTTCACATCGTGGGCCAGCTGTTGCAAAGCGGCCGGATCATGGGCGTCGAAAAAAGCGGGGACGGTGCAAGCTCCCTGGATTTAGTAGGCGATCCGATCAACCTGAACGGCGGCGGTGGCGTGCTTGGCATTGTGGCCGGCTTGGTTGGCGCTGTGGCTGGAGGAGCCTTGTCCCTGGGGCAGCTGGCCAGTGTTATGGGAACAGGTGGCGGCAGCTTGCTGGGTGGCTTGTCTGGCCTGGCCAACAATGTGCTGGGCTCCTCCGGCCTGGGCAGCTTGCTGACGGCAGCTGGGGGCCTGAACATTTCAGGCATTGGCGCGGCCATGAACGTTGTGGGCGGTCTGCCTGTGCTGGGCGAAGTGATGAACGGGCTGGGCTTTAGTGGCATTCAAAACATTGTTGGCGGCGTTGTGCAGTTGGTTCCTGGGTTGACAAGCGGGAGCGGTTTAAAACTCTCAGGGATTGGCGCAACTTTCCAAGGGCTTTCAGGATTGACCGGCGCGATTGGCGATCATTTCAACATTCCAGCCCTCAGCAACCTCAGCGACTTAACAGCACTTCCGGCCCTGGAGAGCGTGATCAGCGGCGGGCAGCTCACGATCAATGACGTGATGGACGTTGCAGGCGGGGTGGCTGGATCATTTGGTGGCATCAATGGGGTGCTCCCAGATATATCTAACGCGATTAACTTCGCGACGACAGCGGCTGGCGTGGTCAGCGATCCAAGCACCAATGCTTTATCGGCCGGATTGACCTTGCTTCAAAATGGCGGCGGCGAAATTATGGACGGCCTTCTAGGCAACAACAGCAGCGTCACAGCTGAACAGATCGCCAACAAAATTTCTGAACTAGGACTAGCGACAAACCTAGAGGCGCTTACAGAAGCCGGGGTAAATGGGGGCCAAGCTCTTGGGGCTTTTATCCAAGACGGCAAAATCAGCATCGAGCAAGCGCTCGACCTTTCGTCAATCTTTATCAATGAGCCAGACGCAGCCGTGGCGGCTGTTACCGCTGGCACGATCGGCAGCTCTCAAAAGTTTTTTGATTATTTCGAGCGCACTGCCCCCGGCGCAGTGCCCGCCCGTGACATGAGCAGCAAGCGCGGATCGAGCACAGACCCGAAAGAGCAGCAACCCAGCCCAAACGCTTACGCGGATTGGAATACATTTTATGCCTGAGGAAATCAGATGAGCATCAAAGGCGTGGCACGATTAGGGGACATCACAACCCACGGGGGAATTTTGGCGGCTCCTGTGAACACAAGCGTTCTAACGAACGACCGACCCACGGCTCACATAGGGACAGCAATTTTTTGCCCAAGCGGTACGCCTTCGCACGGGCCGACCGTAATTGTTGGCGGGAACTCAAGCGTCAAGGTCGGCGGGATCCCAATTGCCCACCGGCTCAGCCCTACCAGTTGCGGGGCCGTAGTGGCCTCAGCATCCGGCGACGTAAACGCTTAAGCCTGGAGTCTTAAAATGGCAGTAGGAATGAACAGAGAGACGGGCAAGCCGTTGTCAGACGCGGACCATTTGCGCCAATCGATCCGCGACATCCTCTCAACCCGCATAGGCACGCGGACAATGCTGCGCGATTATGGGAGCAACATCCCCGAGCTAGTCGATCAACCGATCAACCGCTCGACGATCGCCGCAATTAAGGCCGACGTGATCAATGCCTTAAACATTTGGGAACCTCGAATGAGAATTGATCAAGTCGTTTTGTCTGAGGTGCTGGCGTCCGGCTCGATCACTTTTGATCTGTTCTTAACTTATTTGCCAAACGGCGAGGCAATCGCCCTTAGAGGAGTGACCATCTAATGGCGTTAAATCTTTCATCATTGCCAGATCCGGCGATTGTCGAAACCGTCAGTTTTCAGACGATTTTCAACGAACTGCGCGCTGATTTTTCTACTCGCTTCCCAGACTTCTCAGCCTTGGTCGAAAGCGATCCAGCTATCAAGCTGCTAGAGGTCGCGGCCTATCGCGAGGTGGTTTTACGCGCCCGCGTGAACGATGCGTTTAAAGCGACGCTTTTGGCGTTTGCAGCCGGTGCCGACCTGGACAACCTGGCGGCTTTTTATGGCCTCACACGGATCGCGCAGGAAACAGACGCAGAACTGAAAGACCGCACCATTAACAGGATCCAGGGCAGCTCGACGGCAGGCGGCGCGGCCTGGTATCGCTATCAAGCACTCACCGCAGACTCAGGCGTAAGAGATGCGCGGGTGACAAGCCCCGGCGCTGGCCTAGTCCAGGTCGCCTTGCTTAGTAAAGAGATCGAAAACCTGGAGGCCCTGGGCACAGATGAAAACACGCTTAGCGCTGCAATGTCTGCGCTGGCCACGTTCTATGGCGTGGACACGGCCGGGTTGAAAGACTTGACCGCTGCGCCTTTAATCCGTGCGGTGATCGACGCAGCCGGCCCCGGCGGAACCGCTACGCCTCAAATGCTGACGGTAGTTGATGCTGTGATGCAAGACGATGAGGTGAGAGTGATCACCGACTCAGTGACGACCACGTCAGCCAATGTCGTAAGCGTCGACGTGGTGGCTGAGGTTTATCTATACCCCGACAGCTCGGCGACTGTTCTGGACGGCATCGAGGCAGCAATCAGGGCGGCGATTCAATCTGAGGGCGGTCTCGGCTGGGACCTCACTTTGTCTTGGTTAATTAAAAATATTCACGTCGACGGCGTTCAGCGCGTTGAGTTGATTTCGCCCACGACAAACCAAGTAGCCGACGATGGCACCGCCATCAGCATCGGAACGTTCACCGTTACAAATGAAGGATACGACCGCTGATGACTGACGCTCTGCTGTTGCCTAGTTCGTCGACCGGCCTTGAGAGAGATCTCTCAACGTCGATGGATGCACTGCCGCGCTTAAGCGCAGCGGCTGAGCTGATCCGCGACGCAAAGCGAGAGAACATTCCTGACAGCGTCGTTCCGTTTCTGCTGTATGAGTACGGTCTAGGGGAGCTTTTGCCCTACCTGTCCGACCCTCGCACGGCGATCAGTACGGGCGTTTTGTGGCAAAGATTGCGCGGCACGCCCAAGAGTTTCAGCATCGCTCTGGGCTGGATCGGAAACGACGGGACGATTGAGGAATCAGAGGGAAATACGATCAACTGGTCACAGTTCCAACTAGGGCTCGACAGTGCCCCAGTTGACCTGTCACAGACTGATTCAGTCGTGGAGATTGGCCGGCTTTCTTCGCCGGTTCGCTCTTCACTGTTTCGCATATATGGCGGATGGTATGACGGCCGAAGGTTCAAGCTCGACAACCACGAACTGAGCGGCATCGATACCCTCTGCGATCACACAGGGGTATATCTCAAAAGTGAATGGCCTCAGCTTTCATTCGGTCGCGAATTTAAGGACGAACAGGGCGACATCTCTGGCGACCTGGCCGCCGCTCTGGGCATTCATCGCGCCACTGGAATCAATGGCAGGTATGAGGATCGAACGATCCTTAGCAACTCTTTGTTGGGCGAGACCAGCTGGCGAACGCTTCACATCGAAGATCTTGCGTCTGTTATCTCACGGCTGCATTTCAGCGTGGTTGGCCCGTTTTGGAAACGTGCCACAGATTGGTCGGCTTATTCCTGGGGCCAGGTTTTCGACTGGGCAGGGCTACAAAACAAATTCACCCCGGCGTTCAAGTTTGCCAAGGCTGGGATGTATCTCAGCGACTATTCAGAGCTTGGCGATACAAACTCCTGTTTTCCTGCGCGCTCTCTGGACGAGTTCGGTGATGGCGCGGTTCAGCTTTCAGAAGGTGACCCCGCAACTGGCGAAGGGATCCTCAGCGAGCACCTCTCACGGGTTGAGTTCACCGAGATCAACGAACGGATCGAGCACGAAACCGAAACCGAAACCTCTCACGTTGGCAGCATCCACGGCCGTGGCGAGTCAGCAGACCCCCGCGTTTTATCCCGCGAGCACTTCAAAGTTCACCCATACGACGACAGCTTTCAGCTGTCCGCGTCCCGCCTCGACGAGCACATCCCGCTTGTCAATGAGGGCGCAATCACACGCGAGCACACAACCTCTGCACTGTTCCCGCAGCCAAGCAGCGCATGGAATGACACAGGGCACACCTGGAACGAAACCCTCAGCTGGGTTAATTTCTCGTCGCGAATCCTTAGATTCAGCCTTGCTGGCGTTTGTCTATCAGAAACAGGGTTCCTGTCAGATGGCCAAGGCGAACTGGGCGACACTCAGGCCACGCTCAGCTTTACAACGTCCGAGCGTTTCGAGCGCAGCCACACGACTCAAGTTGCACACGTTCCCCCACAGATTCTTTCAATTGCCTCGCTTAAGCGCGAGCATCAGCGCATCTTGCCGTATGACGACAGTTTCGAGCTGTCACGAACCCGGCTTGATGAGTTCATCCCACTCGTCAATACGCAAGCGATCACACGCGAGCACACAAGACAAACCAATTTGCAGCTGGCCAACTCGTCGCAATTGGCGCGAGTTCTTAACTTTTACCAATCGCACCTCTATCTTTCAGACTCCAATGATGGGCTCAGCGGCACTGATGCCGTGCTTGGCTGGCCGACTTCACAACGGTTTGATCAAAACTATTACGCGCAAGCAACAGAGAATCGGCAGAGCTTCACAACACGCCAGCACACCCGCGCCATTTACTTTGTCACACCCTGGGCAGAAGCCGACAGCAACTGGAACGCTGAAAGCTGGGCGGGCGCCGATGCGTTCAGCTGGGCAGTGTCTTCGACGGATTGGGACACGTCTTCATGGGATTCGGATGATTGGCTTGAGGGCCAAGCCGAAACCTGGGCGAACCAGCAAATGTGGGTCAAGATGGGTAGATGGCAGATCGCGAGCGAGCTTGTTGAATCCATCCATGAAACTCACGTCTAAACAACCCCATATAATGCAAACAACAACGGAGGTGAGCCCTTGGCGACACTTGTAACGACAGGGCGGGCCGGACTGGCCGCCTCTGTAAAAGCCCGCGACATTTTTCTGGGCATTGGCGCAGGCCAAACCGCTTGGGATGCAAACGGAGTCGATCCAGAAAATATCGCCTCGACTGGCCTTTATTCGGCAATCGGTTATCGAAAGGCCGCACAGGTTGAGTTTGTGACAAGCGCAGCGCAGGGAGCGATCAGCCTTCCCAGTGGCCGCTATGACGTAAGCAGCGCGGACACAAATCTGCTTTATTGCAAATTCACTCTGGATTTCGTCGACGCAAGCACCTCGACCATCAGGGAAACAGGCATCTTTTTAGATGTGATCACTGGCAGCGGGTTACCCTCTGGGCAGATGTTTTTTGATGCAGCGACTGAGGTCACAAGCTCCGGCACTCTTTATTTGCTCGAACATCTTTCATCGATCATTCGCACGCCAGCAACGCGCGAAACGTTTGAGTTCGTCTTAACCTTCTAAGGGAAAAAATCATGTCACTACAAGGTTATTACAACCGTTTTTCTTCGTCGGATAAATTCGACGAACTGCTGTTCGTGGCTAGCAGAGGCCTTCAATCTGCTGAGCTAAACGAAAGCCAAGCGATCCTCTCCGACAGGATTACAAAAATCGCGAATAGTCTTTTTCAAGACGGCGCGATCATTAGCGGCGGATCGGCACAGATCAACGCGCAGACCGGCGCAACTGTTTTACAAGAGGGCAGCCTTTACGTTCTAGGCGCTGTTCGCGAAGTAAACGAGGCAAGCTTCACTGTTCCAACAACTGGCAACTTTCAGCTAGGCGTTCGCCTGGTCACCAGCACGGTGACAGAGCTGGAAAATGTAACCCTGCGCGATCCTGCAACCGGAACACGCAACTATCAAGAGCCCGGCGCTGGACGCACTAAGCGCGTTCTGACTTGGGGCTGGTCTGGTGATGGCGCCACTGGCGATTTTTACGGTGTCTATGACGTTCTGAATGGCGCTCTGGTTTCTATCGAACCGCCCCCAGTTCTGGACGCTGCAAAAGCCCTAGTTGCTCGCTATGACCGCGACGCAAACGGCTCTTACATCGTCAGCGGCTTGCGCCTCTCTTGCCTGGGCCAAGACGCCACAAATACAAATTACGTTTTTTCTGCCGGTGAGGGCGTTGCAAACGTCTACGGCAGCAAGATCAACAAGCCAACGGCCACAAGCCTCAGCTATGCGATCGACCCAGATCTGCAGACGATCGACAACGAGCCCAAGGTCTCGACCGGCCCAACAGCTCACACGCTGAACGTCAACCGCTTCCCACTGAGCACCATCAACGATGTGGTGATCACTGAAGAGAAGACCGTCACCTTGACTCATGGCAGCTTTAGCGGCGCCCTGGATCAACTGCCCGACACTTCGATTCTCAGCATCCAAAGCGTCAGCCAGTCCGGCACGACCTACGCGGCGGGCACTGATTACAACCTGACAGCTGACCAAGTCGATTGGTCGCCGTCCGGGGCTGAGGTGGCACCGGGGTCAACCTATGACGTGACTTATCGGTTCTTGACCAGCACAAGCGCAACCAACATCGACCCAGACACTGGCGCCTTTGACATCACGGGCGCGGTTGCTTCGACTTTGGTTTTGGTTGATTACAGCTGGAAGATGCCTCGCGTTGATGCGGTGGCTTTGGATGCTGATGGCTACCTGCACAGGGTGCGCGGTGTTTCGACAGCGTTCAACCCCTTGGCCCCTCGGGTGCCCTATGACCAGCTGAAAATCGCTGAGTACCTGCAGACCTGGCACTCAACAGAAAAGCCCACGATCGACAACAACGGCGTAAAAGTTGTTTCTGCCCGTGAGCAGCAACAAATGAAGAGCGCCATTGCCGAGCTTTACACGATCATTTCGGAGGAGCGCCTACAGCGTGACATCAGCTCACGCGAGCCAACCGCAAAGTATGGCGTTTTTGCTGATCCTCTCCTAGATGGAGATCTTCGCGACGCAGGCGTCGCACAGGATGCCGTCATTGTTGACCAAGAGCTGCAGCTCGCGGTTGCGGGTGCGCCTGTTCGGGCCGTTCAGAACAATGATGTTCATCAGCTTCTGCCTTATCAAAACGTCGAGCTAGTAACTCAGACGCTTTCGACTGGCGCGATGGCGATCAACCCTTACGCCAACTTTGACCCGATCCCAGCCGATGTGGTTTTAGACCCTGCGGTTGATCTTTGGATTGTTACGGATCAAACTACGACGTTTTCAACCCGTTCGATTGTCAATGGTTCCGGTGATCGCTCACGCAGTGAAACTGCAAACGTGATCGAGTTGACCTCTGAGATTGAGAGCAGCGTCGAAAACCTAAGGCAAACAACTGTCAGTTTCGCGATCACTGGCTTTGATGCTTCCGAGGCTTTGACTTCTGTCACCTTCGACGGTGTCGACCTCGGCAACAACGGAGAAGTGGCTAATTCACTAGGAGAACTTAACGGCTCTTTCGTTGTTCCCGCTGACATCCCCGCCGGGTCAAAAGAAGTCGGTTTCCTTGGAGCCGCCAGTAATTTTGGTTCTGCGGTCTTTACTGGCCAAGGGACCTTGGTTAGCACTGAATGGAACTCCATCACCGAAACCACTACCTGGCGCTGGTGGTCACCACCTCCAACGCCTAACCGCGACCCACTGGCTCAAAGCTTTGTGTTGCCACAAGGCCGCCACGTTACCGCTATCGATCTGCAGTTCTCGGCCAAGGGCTTAGACAGCAACGACGTTGTGGTTCAGCTTGTCGAAGGCGACAACGGTTTCCCAGGCCGCCAGCCAATCACTCGCACAAGGATCGCCGGAAGCGACATCAATCTTTCAGGTGACACCCGCGCAACCTTCGATTTTCCGATCTACCTGGAAGCCGGTCAGGAGTATTTTGTTGTTCTGATGAGCGACGACGACACCCACGCCGTTCGCGTTGCTGAGCTTGGCAAGTACGACGGCACTGCTGGCGAGTTTGTAACGGCACAGCCTTACACCGTGGGCGTTCTGCTCAGCAGCTCAAACAACAGCAGCTGGACAGTTCACCAGGACATGGATCTAACCTTCAAGCTCTTGGGCGCTGAGTTCACCTCAGCCACCTCAACGGTGAACCTGGGCAGCCTCACGGTGAGCAACATGACCGACTTGCTGGTAACAGCACCGGTCGACGTTCCTGGCCCATCCTCACGGGTGACCTTTAAATACACCCGGAGCACGGGCGAAACCTTCCTGTTGGCCCCTGATCAGTCGATCCAGCTTGAGGCAGCCGTGAGCGACACGATGCAGGTTCAAGCGATCTTGGAAGGTTCTTCCACCGAGTCGCCAACTTTGCACCCAGGCGTTCTCAGCATTCCAGCCTCACTGGACACCGCTGGGACCTATGTAGGCCGTCAGTTCGACGTGGCTTCTGGAGGCTCCACCATCCGGGTGATCTACGAGGCAAAAGTCACAGGCGGCGCCACTGTCGTGCCCCAATACGACAACAGCGGGTTCCAGACGATGACTCTGGCCTCAACCACCCCAGTGGGTGAGGATTATGTCGAATATGTTTTTGAGGACACCGGTATTGTGGGGCTAAGCGCCACAAAGGTGAAACTCAATCTCACCGGAACGGCTGCAGGCCGTCCCAAGATTCGCAACATTCGCGCCGTAATGGTTTGAGGCTTAACCAATGACAACTGACACACGCACGACTAGCCAAAATTATCCAAAGCCCTACCCGAGTAATTTGCTCGGGGAGGATGTGGTGAGGCTTCGGGAAGCCCTGGACGCGATCGACACCGACATGGCAGCGCGTCCGCTGACTGCCGCAGTGCAAGGCCTAGTTGACGCTGCCGTAGCTGCCCTCGTAGACGGAGCCCCTGGGGCTCTCGACACGTTGAATGAGCTAGCCGCTGCGCTCGGGGATTCAAGCAATTTCTCCACCACAGTGACAACGGCTCTAGCTGCTCGGCTAGAGCTTGCCGGGGGGACAATGACGGGTGATCTTACCCTGAACAGCAACCCCACGGACCCGCTCCACGCTGCGACAAAACTTTACACAGACACCGCCGTTGGCAGTGCCGCTCAGACCACCGGATCAACCTTCTCGGGTGATGTGGTGATGCAAGAAAGCTTGAAAATTGAGCGCGTCAAGGAGCACGTCGCGTATGCCACCGCTGGCATAACCGGCGTTCAACCTTTTAACGTCATAGGTTACGGGGCTGTTCTTTACTACGCTGGAAACTCTGGCGGTAATTATGGCGTCAACATAACAGGCGATGGAACAACAACTCTTGACACCCTGATGGCTGTCGGCGAGTCAATGACTGTCGTTCTTTTAGCAACTCAAGGATCAACGCCTTACTACTTAAACACTGTGCAGATTGATGGAACAACATCAAACCGCACTTTGAAATATGCAGGGGGCGCTCCTACAAGCGGAACGGCCAACACAATTTGCGCCAATACTTTTACCGTGATCAAGACTGCAAGCGGCACGTTTACTGTGCTGGCCAGCATTGCGGAGTTTGAGTAATGAGCCCAATTCTTTCCACTTTTGCAGCCGGGTCAGTTAGAGGTTTTACCTCTGCTGGCGGCGGCGCCCTATGGGAATTAGTCGATGGCGTTTATGTATGGGGAGGCGGCGCTATCACTGGGGTTAGTGACTTTGACGAAGTCGCGCTAAATGCCTTGCCGGAAAGTTCGATCATTTATATTCGCTATCCGCTTAGGGTAGGCTCTAGCACCCAGACGATTACAGCCGCAGCGTGCCGCAACTCATCTCTGTTATCTCAGTCAATTTTCTCTTATAACCCTTTAAGTAATATCTCTTACCTTGGGAGTATAAGCAGCCCGGTTAGCAACTCTAACGACGACAACGATGCGTTAGCAATGGATGGAGACGGCGCCGGAATTGTTGCGTGGGACGCAAACGCAAATTCACCAACTCAGGGAAATTGGGCGAGGATCACTGGAACCTCAGTGACTACGACCAATGCTGCGGACCCTTGGATGGTTACTCCTTTCCCTAGCAACGTACAGCAACACTTAATTGCGTTCCCTGGGACAGGTTACGCGACCTGGATAAAGCCAGGAAACAGCCAAATAAGAGTTGGAAATACTAGCTCAACATACTCAGACCGAAGCGGAACTTCTGCAGAGCTTGGAGATGTATTCAATTACAGCGGAGACATTAAGAATAACATTTACTCTATTTCGGACGGCATTAATTCGTTTGTTATAGGTCGATGGGGACAAAACAACGCTCAATATATCGAAATTGATTTAACAGACGGATCAATTCACCACAGCAGTCAAATTAACTACACCTCCAACCCTTCGCAGCACGACAGCACAGAAGAAGATTTCAACGGTGATCAGTTGTTTGCCATCAATGGGGCTGTTTCTTATCATCATGATGGAAACTTCATATATGGCGGCACCACCGGTTTTAGGTCGCACCCTGGGCCGTTTAACTCAAGCGGCAAACAAACGTTTTCCGCTGGAACTAACGCTGATCAAACGGGCATGGACATTTGCACAACGGTTGACTCAAATCGTTATCTCTATTTCGGAGACTGGGGCCATGACAACGGCGGATTATTTAACCGGGGCGATGACGACCGACTTAGTATCCGTGAAACAAGCGTCAGGATGCTGACTGCAACGTCAACCCCTAGCAGCCTGTGACGCTATGAATTGACCAGGGCCTGCCCCCTTTCAACCCCGTAAAATAAAACGACGGAGGAACCACAAACCCAATGACCGCAATTCTGGAGGACTGAATTATGCCTGCTAACTTTTTACACGGCGTTGAAGTCGTCGAGCTTACCCAAGGGGTCCGTCCCCTGCAGACCGTCAGAAGCGCCGTTATTGGCGTTATTGGCACTGCGCCGGCTGCTGACGCTGCAACGTACCCACTGAATGAGCCTGTCCTAATCTCAGGCAGCCGCTCAAAAGCCAATCTTTTAGGTGCGACCGGCACTTTGAAAGGCGCACTAGAGGGCATCTTTGCCCAGGTCGGCGCCACGGTGGTCGTGGTCCGCGTTGCCGAAGGCGCAGACGAGGCCGCAACCATTGCCAACATTGTTGGCGACAGCACTGCAAAAACGGGCGTCTGGGCATTTCTTAAAGCTGAGTCAGTTTTAGGCGTAAGCCCGAAACTGCTTTGTGCCCCTGGCTACACCCATCAATGCACCTTGACCCCTGGGTCTGAAGTGGCAAACACAGTGGTGGCCCAATTGGTCTCCATCGCCAGCGGTGGCACTGGCGTGGGTGATCGTCTTCGGGCCGTTGTGATTGCAGACGGCCCCAATACAACTCAAGCCGACGCGCAGGCCTATGCAGACCTGCACGTTTCCGATCGCCTTTACGTGGTCGACCCCTGGGTCAAAATCAGCGCATCTGTCACGCTTCCATCCTCGGCTTTTGTGGCTGGTGTGATCGCTAAGTCTGACGCTGAGCGCGGCTTCTGGTACTCACCAAGCAACCGCATCATTCAAGGCATCGTCGGCACTTCGAGGGCGATCGGGTTCTTTTTATCCGATGAAAACTCTGAGGCCAACATCCTCAATGAAAACGACGTGGCCACCATTGTTAGAGAGAACGGTTTCCGTCTCTGGGGCAACCACTCGACGACCGCTGACGCTCAATATCAGTTCATCAGCACCCGTCGGATCATCGACATGGTGAACGAGTCCGTGATGCGCGCGCATCTCTGGGCGGTGGATCGTTGCATCACTCGCACCTATCTGCAGGACGTGAGCGAGTCTGTGGCGGCGTATCTTCGCACTCTTGAAACTCGCGGCGCCATTCTTGGGAGCCGGGTTTATGTTGACCCAGACGCCAACACAGCGACCGACGTGGGCAATGGCCAGGTCACGATTGATTTTGAAATCACTCCGACCTATCCAGCTGAGCGCGTTCGCTTCCGCTCGATCCTGACCAACGGATTCATTCAAAACATCCTGACGGACAGCGCGGCGGACGACAACTCAGAGAACCAAGACGGCAACCAGAACAACCCCGACAATCAGGCGACAGCCGATCAGTCTGGGTCAGGCACAACCACACCCTGAGGAGGATTGAACAATGCTGCCACGGACTCTTAGAAACTTTTCGTTGTTCCTTGACGGTGTCGGCTTTGCCGGCCGAGTCACTGAACTAACGCTGCCAGCTCTCTCGATTCAAACCGAGGAATACAGAGCAGGCGGGCTAGACGCCCCGATCGCAATCGACATGGGTATGGAGGCTTTGACCTGCAGCTTTACCCTTGCCGAGTACGACACCGACATGCTCAAGATGTTCGGTCTTTATGATCAGAACTCTGTCGTTCTTACCGCTCGCGGTGCTTTGCAACGCAACGGTGACACGGCCGCCGTTGCTGTCGTTTGCAACCTGACGGGTTCAATCACGAACTTTGACCCAGGGGCATTCGAAGCCGGATCCGTTACGGAGGCCGGTTTTGAGATGGCGGTTCGCTATTACAAGCTCACTATCGCCAGCGAAGCGCTGATCGAAATCGATGTTGAGAACATGAAGCGGATCGTCAACGGCACAGATCAGCTCGAATCTCTTCGGGATGCGATGGGGATAGGCGCAAGCGACGCCACTGCTGCGGAGACCACATAAATGGCCTCAAAATCACGCCCTACTGAAACCATCGAACTCGATTATTCGATCGAGATTGATGGGGTGTCGGTCGAAACGCTCACCATGCGTCGGCCGACCGTTCGTGATCAAATGGTGATCGACAAAGCAAAAGGAACCGACACAGAAAAGGCGGTAAAATTTTTCGCAAATCTTTGCGAGGTTGCGCCGTCTTCCATTGAAGCCTTGGACACTGTCGACTTTACGAAACTTTCGGAAGTCTTGCAGGATTTCCAAGCCCCCCAGTCGGAGACCTGAGGCGGGGGGTCGTCATCCTCTCGAAGCTCACCGGCTGGGGGTTGGATGAGATCCTCGACCTGACAACTGAAGACCTTTTATCCTGGGTAAAGACTGCCCAGGGCATCGAGGAAGAGATCGCCAAACAAGCAAAACGGAGGGGCTAGACCTTGGCAAATCCAGCAAAGCTAACCCTCAAGATCGGCGGCGAGATTGGCGCGTCGTTCAAAAAATCAATCAAGACCGCTCAGAAGCAGGTCTCGACGTTTAATCAGAATATAAAAAGAAGCGTCAACGATGCAGCCGCTGGCGCGTCGAAGGGCTTTAAAAACGTCATAAGGAACGATGCTTTTCAGGCCGCAGCGGTTGGAGCCGCAGCCCTGGGCACAGGCCTAACCAAGGCCGTCAGAACAGCGGCAGACTTTCAAAGCGGGATGCTGAAAGTCAAAGCAATCAGCGGCGCAAATGAAGAGCAATTCAAATCACTGACAGCTAAAGCAAAAGAGCTCGGCAGAACGACCCAGTTCTCAGCGCGGCAGGCCTCGGATGCCATGGGCTTTCTGGCCATGGCTGGATATGACACAAACCAGATTCTGAGCGCAACGCCTCAGATGATGAACCTGGCCGCAGCTGGGGGCCTAGAGCTAGGCGAAGCGGCAGACATTGCATCAAACATCTTGGGAGGCATGGGCCTCAAGATTGAAGACACCGCCCTGGTGACCGATGTTCTGGCTAAAGCAGCATCGAGCGGAAACACAAATATCCAGATGATGGGCGAGTCGTTTAAATATGTGGCCCCAGTGGCAGCCCAGGCGGGCGCCAGCATTCAAGACATGGGCGGCGCGATGGCGTTGCTGGGTAACTCCGGCATTCAGGCCAGCAACGCGGGCACCGGCTTAAGGTCTGTTCTCTTAAACCTGTCAGGCGCCAACACAGAAGCAAACAAAGCGATGGCGAAACTGGGCGTTAGCAACAAAGACGCCGCCGGGAACATGCGCCCAATGGCTGACATTTTGGCTGACATTAACAAGGCCATGGACGAGGGGAACATGCTTGTTCCTGACAGGGTGGCAATGCAAAAACAGCTATTCGGCAAGACAGCAGTGGCAACCGGCGCCATTTTGCAAGAGGCCTCAGCAAATGGCGAGCTGGCCAAGATGGTGGCCAAGGTCACCGACAGCCAGGGCGCAGCTGGTGAGATGGCCAAAATCCAAAACGCTGGTTTTGAAGGCTCGATGAAGCGCCTCGCCTCAGCGGCTGAGGGCTTGGCGATTGCTTTTGGAACGCCTTTGCTTGGGCCGCTGGCAACCGTGGCCGAAGGCCTTGCGGCAGTATTGGCCCCAGTGGGTCAGCTACTCACCGATATGCCTGTTTTGGGTTTAGTCGCAGGCGTTGCGGCCGCCGCTTTCGTGGGCTTTGTGGTTGTGATCCCGATCATTGCAGCAGTCAGTGGCGCCATGGCTGCCCTGGGTATTACTGCCGCCGGAATGTGGGCGGCGATCACTGGCCCGGTTGGTCTTGCGGTGCTTGCAGTTATTGCAGTGATTGCAATCTTTCAGCTGCTTTACAACAAAGTCGAGCCGTTCAGAAATTTTGTGAACATGCTGGGGAATGAAGTGAAATATGCCTACAAGCAAGTTGTGAAATGGTTCGGGAAACTGCCAAAAAGAATTGGCAAAATTATCAATCACATTAAATTTTTCTTTAAAGATCTCTTTGCCAAAGTTGGCGAGATGTGGAACAACTTCACGGATTTTGTTGGCAATGTTTTAGGCAACATTGGCGGAATAATTGCCGCAGCGGTGCGGGCTTACTTTGCGCCGTGGATCGCCTTAATCGATTTCGTCAAAGGGCTTTGGGATGGCTTTCTAGATTGGCTTGGAAATTTGCCCATTGTTGAGGCGGGCAAAGAGCTAATCGACAACATGCTTAAAGGCATTCAAGAGGGATGGACGGCATTCACGGCCTGGATTACGGAAAAGGTTGAATGGATAAAAAGCTTAAATCCGTTTGCTGGCTGGACTCTTGGGAGAGCCGAAAAAAGCGCATTGCAAGGGAATTTTGAGGGTGGCTATGGCGCGCAGTCAATGCCGCAAAGGTTCCAGCCAGCCCCTGGCCCGGTAACCATCCCCACGACGCCCACGATTGGGCTTGTTCAACCATTGCCCGCACGCGCACGCGGCGGCCCGGTCTCCAGGGGTCAGAGCTATTTAGTGGGCGAAAGGGGGCCGGAGTTGTTCCAGCCTTTGCAATCTGGACAGATCCTGAGCAACCGGCAAACGACTGGGGCAGAATTATTCCAGCCCTCGCAAGCTGGGCCAATGCTGGCCAACCGCAGCGCCTCGGTAAGCATGGCGCCGACGATCAACATCAGCGTGGCCAATTCAAACGCCAGCCCTGACGACATCGCTGCAGCGGTGGCCCGTGGGCTCGATGATGCTCTAATGGAAGCGGAGGCCGGGGTTCGCGCCCTGTTAAATGACTAATGGCTGAGGAAGTTCTGCTAACCCTGGGCGATTATCAATTTGGGATGAGCACCGCCGCCCACGACAGCCTCAAGCGCTCGAAGGCTTACCGCTGGGTGACACAGCAACGCTTAGGCCGTGATCCTGCTACGCAGTTTGTTGGCCCTGGATCTGAAACAATCAGCCTCAGCGGCTCAATTTATCCGCATTTTCGCGGGGGCCTAGAGCAAATTAACGACATGCGCGCAGAAGCCGACGCAGGCGAGCCGCTTTCTCTTGTCGATGGGCGAGGCAACAACCTGGGCCAGTGGTGCATTAAGTCAATCAGCGACACAGAAAAGCAGTTTGTCGGCCCAGGGATTCCGCGCTGCATCGATTTTTCGATGACCCTGACCGCATACGGCCCGGACAACTCGACCGGAAACGGCGACGGTGATGGCGGGTTTTTCAATCTTTCTTTCTTTGCGTGAGGTGATCTAATGGCAATTTTTTACAACTGCAAAGACGGCGAACAGCTAGACCAGATCTGTCGCGATATTTACGGCTATTCACGCGGCAGCGTTGAGGCGGTGCTTTCGCATGAAACCAACCGCGAGCTGGCCAAAAAAATGCCAGGCTTGGCCGCTGGTGATGTGGTCTATCTGCCCGACCTGGCCCCCCAGGAAACTGGGGTTAAAACAATCAATCTCTGGAGCTGATCGATGCGCCCGCGCTTTCGTCTGGATATTGGCGGCAATGACGTGACCGATCGCATATCGGATCGGGTGCTGTCGATCAAAGTGAACGACGAGGCAGGGCAAAAATCAGACACGCTCGACATCACGCTCGACGATCGCGACGACGCTCTGTCAATTCCTGAAGCCCGCGCAGAAATGCAAATATGGCTTGGATATGGCGATAGTGATCTCACGTATATGGGCCGTTTCACGATTGACGAGGTGGCCTTAAAAACTAACCCCTCGACAATGACGATCAGGGGCAAAGCCTCAGACAGTTCGCCAGAATTTAAGGCCTCAAAAACGCGCAGCTGGCACCAAGTCACGATCGGCGAAATTATAAGCACGATCGCAGGAGAGCACGGCCTGACGCCTGCTGTGCATGTGAGCTATGAGGGGAAAATAGTTGATCACATCGACCAAGAGGCCGAGAGCGACGGGCATTTTCTGACCCGCCTGGGCAAGCTTTACGGCGCAATCGCCAAGCCTGCAGACGGGCGGCTGCTGTTTATTCCTGAGGGGCAAGGGATCTCAACCACTGGGCAAACGCTTAGCGCCGCAATCATCACGAAAGAGGAGCTCACCGCCATCTCAGCGACGATCAAAGAGCGTGGAGCCTACAGCGGAGTGATCACGCGCTACCGGGACAAAACAACAAACCGCGAGGTGGAGGTCGAAACAACGGAGGCCTGGCAAAGCTTCCTAGGCGCCGGTCCCGTCTTTCGCGATAAAAAACTTTACACGTCTAGGGACATGGCGGAACAGGCCGGGAAAGCAGAGCTCGACCGGTTACGTGGCGGGAACGTTCAAATCGACTTCACAATGCCGGGCAGGCCTGACATCTTCGCAGAAAGACCCATAAAATTGGAAGGGGTAAGAGCCCCGCTTGCTGGTGATTGGATCGTTAAAACGGTTTCGCACACCCTTGGCAATTCTGGCCTTCAGACAAAGGTCAGCGCAGGTTCCAAACCTGAATGAGCGATAAAATAAGCCCTACAGGAGGGCCAGATATGACACAGCGGCCGACCTTCTGGCAAAACCTAATTAATGGCACAGGCCAGGCCTTGCCGCTGGCTGTGATCACCTCGCTGATGGCTTTCGGCACAGTGATGGTGAACGTTCAAATTCAGGTCGCTGAGCTGAAACTGAAGCAAGACGAAACCGTGAGGCTGTTGATTAGATCTGAGGAAAGCAGGGAAAAAGCCCTCGCCTGGTTAAAGGAAGAAATCGAAGACATTGAGAAGCGCGTCGATCGGCTGGAAGGCCGACGACCTTAGAGGCGAAAAATGGGATTCATTGCGAGAGCTTTTGAGCACTATGAGGGGCTCCCACATCAACGCGACGCCATCGCAAAGCTTGAGGGCATGATTGAGCCGCACGTCGTGCGGGCGTTTGCCGATGTGTTCAGCCCGAACTCAGACGTTCGCAAAATCCTCGATGTGCCGTTTATGTCCCAGCTGGACAACGTCCACATGGCGCACCGCACTTGTAACGCTTCAAGCTGCGCGATGTGTCTCTCATATCTCTTGCCCGGTTCGATCAAGGGCGATGATGATCTAATCGTCGAATGTATGGCGTCAAAAATTGACGTAACAAACCATCAAGGCCTCACGAAAGTCTTGCGACGCTATGGCCTAGAGTCTGTTTTCCGCTACGACCTCACGCGCGAAACGCTGCAAAGTGAGATCGGAAACGGCCGGCCGGTGGTGATGGGGATCCTCCACAAGGGGCCAAAATCTAAGCCTTGGGGCGGTCACATGATCGTTGCAGTGGGTTTAGATCCGGCTGCAAACGCGGTGATCTGCCACGATCCTTACGGGTCTTTCCTCGATGGCTACTCTGGAACTGCCGATAGCGGCAAATTCGTGAGCTATCCCTGGGCGGAACTTACCCCCCGTTGGCTTTGCGAAGGCCCAGCATCAGGCTGGGGTCGCCTCTTTTTAACCTCTCGAACACAGGAGACACCTAATGCAGATCTCAGAAGTGCTTAGCAGCCCCGCGACTTGGATCATCCTTGCCGCTGTTTCGGAAGTGATCGCGCTCAGCCCATTGCGCTCGAACTCGATTGTTCAGCTTTTGTTGCAGGCTGCTTTTTCAATGAAGCCAAAAAAAAAATAGGGACCAACATCCCGCCAGATGGCCGCTGGCTTTTCCGCTTTGATACTCAAGGCCCCGTGGAAAAGCTGCGGCGGATCTTGGCGGCCAAAAAATTCAACGCAACGCTAGGGGGAAAACTCGATGCTCAGATTTCTAAAGTCGCTGACCTTCTGGACAGCCAGCTCACCAAAAAAGAAACCGATCGGGTTCGATCGGAATATACCGAGCACCCCATCGATCCCAAAAACATCGGCACCCCAGCCGAGGCCCTCGGTGGACCTATCAGCTATTCGTCAGCCCATCGTCGAGACGCAAAAAAAACAGCGCGCGGCGATGATCCATCAGCTGACGCTACATGAGGGAATGCGCCAATTCCCATACAAATGCACTAGCGGAAAATTAACGATCGGAATCGGGCGAAACCTCGACGATCGGGGCATAACTGAGGCAGAGGCCGGTTTTTTGCTGGGCAATGACATCGACGACTTTCAAGACCGGCTCACCCGCGAGATTCCGTGGATGGTGGAGCTCGACGCGGTACGCCAGCGCGTTTTGCTGGACATGGCGTTTAATCTCGGCGTTCCGGGCCTTCTTAAATTCAAACGAACCCTAGCGGCCATCAGGGGCAAGGAATACGACCGCGCGGCTGCCATGATGCTCGACAGCAGATGGGCCACCCAGGTCGGTCAGAGGGCCAAACGCCTCAGCCGCATGATGGCAACGGGCCACATTCCGCCGGAGCTGATATGAACGACAACATCCACGACCCAGTGAACAGCCCGAGCCATTATTGCAAGGGCGATCAGGGCATTGAGTGCATCGACGCAATCGATGCCGCGATCAGCGACCTCGGGGGAATTGAAGGACATTACACGGGGAGCGCTCTTGCTTACCTGTGGCGCTGGAAATCGAAGGGAGGTGTTCAGGATCTGAAAAAAGCGAGGTGGTATCTCGACCGTTTGATTGAGCGCGTCGAGCATCGCTAAGCAATGCCCCAGCCTGATCCACGGCGCGTCTGCGCTCAGTGTCGATCAGATGGGCATACCGGCGAGTGGTGGCTACAGAAGCGTGGCCCAGAAGCTCGCCAACCACTCCGAGCGTCTGCCCCGAGCTGAGCAGATATGACGCGAAAGTGTGGCGCAAGTCGTGGAGCCATAGGTTGCGGATCCCCGCCGCTTCCTTGAGTTGAGCCCATGGCTTTTGTGGCTGTTTCATGTGGTTCTTTCCTCGGCCACGGATCAGCCATTCCTGGGGGGGTTCATGATCCTGCAGCTCGCGGATCACTCGCATGGCGTCAGAGCCGAGCACGATCTCCCGGTGCTCTGTTTTATCCGTCTTATGCTTGGCAGGTGTTATGAGGCCGCGATCCAGATCGACCTCAGACCACCGAGCCGTCATGATCTCGCTGCGCCGTGCTCCTGTGAGCATCAGCAACTGAACGAGACAAGCAAAGCGAAAATGAATCCCCCCTCTTTCTTTCTTAGCTCTAAGTTCTGCGAGCAAGCGGTCGACCTCGTCAGGCGAGGCATACCGGCGGCGCGATTTCTCGGGGTGGTGCTCTATGCCATGGCAGGGGTTCTCGTCAGCCCACCCCCAGCGCTTGGCCAGGGCGAAAGCCTTACTCAGAGTCTCAAGGCAGCGGTTCGCCGTGACGGGGCGCGGGTGGCTACTGTGCCACTCCCACAGTGCGGCTTGATCAATATCGCGAAGGCGCCAGTTCGCGAACGGCGCGCGCATGATGTGCAGCCGAAAATTTATTTCATCGTTCTGGGCACTTTTAACCGACTTTCTGGGGATCGCCCAGCCCTCCATATAAGCGGGGAACAAATCATGCAGGGTTTTGTCTGCCCGTCGTTCGCGCTTCTGCGCCCCAGGGTCTTCACCTTGCATAACCGCCAGCCGGTAACCGGTGGCAATGATGCGCGCTTTCTTTAGTGACACCTCATCGACATTGCCGATCTTGATTGAGCGGTCCCATTTTCCGTCGAGCCCATATCTAAAAACGTAAGTCGTGCCCCGGCTGATGTTCAGGCCTGAAACTTTTGCGTCTGATTCCCATCGTTTTGTCATGCGATCTTTCCCCGTTCTGGACCGCGCAGGGACCGCAAAAATGCGGGTTAATGCGTGATCTGTGATTATCTGGGAGGAATCTTGCAAAAACAGCGCGCAGCTGTAAAGCAAAGAAAATCAACGGTTAATGATGCCTAGGGATATAAATCAATGGCATCCCGTAGGGGAATCGAACCCCTCTTTTCAGGTTGAAAACCTGGCGTCCTAACCGATAGACGAACGGGCCACAGCGCGGCAATAGCCAATGAAAACAGAATCTTCAAGCGAAAAAAACAAAACTTTGAAAATTTTATTTTTGTCTCTGGACCGCGTATGGACCGCGTAATTTTTCGATGCGCCATGCTCACAGCGGCGGCACACTAAAGCATCGACCCGCGACAATCTGCCACGCCATGACATGCAGAATTTGCCCAAAATGCGGCGCGCGCTTCATGGCTGGCCGCCTTTTCTGGTCTACTGGACAGCCTGGCGACCCTGAGGTTTTGGCCAATCTGGTCTGTGATCTGCCCCAGGTTCAAAGGGGCGGGGGCTGCATCAATAGCGCATCGAGCAACCCTATGAAAGACACATGGGAAAAGCGGGCGGCATTTTCTGATGCGATGGCGGAAGAGATGGACATTCCACAGGCCCCAACATTCAAGCCCCGCGACTTTCTCGCAGGCTTTGACGACTGAGCCGATAACCTGGAGGCATGGAAGACCAGCAAGCCGAGGACCAGCACCCAGGGGCGCCCTGGCTTGTCGGCGATCTTCCGCTAGAGCTCGATTTTGAATGCGAGAGCGTCATCCGGCGCATTGCTGAGCTAGACGACGCGCAAACTAGAGAGCTAGCCAAGGTGGCGCTAAAGCATAACTTTCGATTGGTTCATATGCTGCGCCAGTCAATTGACCGCGTCCATGAGGTCGAGGACGCGATCGACGATCTATGCGACCAGATCACAGGCCCAAGCGCTTGATCTGGTAACCCTCGCCCTGGACGATCCCTAGCTCATAGAGCACCATCGTGGCGCGTTCCATGGTCAGGAATCTCCAGGCGTTAATCTCAGGCCCCCAGCGCAAGCCCGCCTCGGTGAAGGCCAGAAAGCCGTTTGGACCTTGCACGACAAAACGCGCGTCGACAGATGATGAGCTCATTTTTTTAGTTCAGTTCGTCGTTGAATTTCAGCGCAGGCTTGGGGCGCGTTGTCGACATGACAGCGGCGGATGAGCCGGTCGGATTCCCACTCTCCAAGGGCAGCACCCGCGAAGATTGCAACCGTCCAGGCAAAAACGCCCAAGACGCCAAGGCTAAGTCGCTGAACTTTCTTTTCCAGCTGGGGCAGTCTGACGCGCAGGATGTGATCATTCACGCGCCCGCGCGCAATCTGGGCGTGTTGCCCTGGATAGGGGAACAGCTCGATGTTCGATTTTGTTTTGTTTTTCATTTCCAATCTGGGCAGTTTTGGCGGCATTGTTCCTCAATGGCCCAATACAAGGCCACCCGTGCGAAGCCTTCCGGCGAGCAAGGCCAACTTTGGCATTTCATCCCGTAGTCATCCAAGATCTGAAGCGGGCGCTTTCCTGTGGCTTCTGCCTCGCTGTCGAGCATCATCCAGATGTAAGCCGAATGTTCTGAATAAAGCTCGCAACGCAAACCCTCTTTTTCAAGGCTCCAGTCGGTATCGGCGATCTCAATACCCTGTCGGGCAATGATTTTTTGCTCTGTGAGGGCGAGGTGAAATTCAACCCATTCATCGATACGTTTCATTTTTTGAGGTAGAACGTGGGCAACTGATCGAGATCTCATGCACTATCGCGGCGCGGTTGTTTTATGCGCGGATGTCCCGCCTGGGCGGTGCATGGTGATCTCTGAAGGTGCGACGGCCTACTTTGAAAATCAGGCCGCCGCTGAGGCTTATCTAGACATGACCGTTCAGAAGGGGATTTCGTCCCCGCCTAAAGCATTGGCCAAAGACTGAGCGCCTTGCTGGGCTGTTACCACTGGGGCGGGTGGCTGTTGCTGCTGAGCCTGCCCAGGGGTGCCAATCTTTTCGACCTTGGCAAACGCGACGACAAGCTTTTCGCCTGGGGTGCCGTCTCGCTTTGTGTAGGTCTGGCGCTCAAGCTCCCCTCGGGCGTCGATGAGATCGCCTTTGTGGAACTTGTCGGCAATAGTCGCGGCCTGGGCGCCCCAGACCTCAACGCTGATCCACCACGCGGGCCGATCAATCCAGCTGCCATCAGCCTGTCGATCGCCGCGTTGCTTCACTGCCATTCTGAGCTCACATTTTTGCTTGCCAGATTGAAAAGTTTTCAGCTCTGGATCAGCGCCAAGGCGCCCTGTGGTTTGAACTGTGGTGCTCATGGTTTGTCTGCCGGGTCGTGGGTTTTTTCGTAGGCGATGAGATCTTCTACTGAGTAGAGGATCCGCGCGCCGACTTTGGTGAACTTGGGGCCGATCCCCTGGTGTCGCCAATTGGCGAGGGTGTGGGCGGCCATTCGCCAATAATCGGCGAGCTCTTTAGGGGTGAGA
>Ga0181398_1000050_pt1 | contig 31448 bp, 38 predicted proteins | sample 21SPOviralmetaG_FD_130127 | JGI IMG/M metagenome (GOLD analysis project Ga0181398, IMG submission 130127) | Marine viral communities from the oligotrophic San Pedro Time Series (SPOT) site, San Pedro Channel, CA, USA - 21 SPOT_SRF_2011-04-29 | ecosystem: Environmental > Aquatic > Marine > Strait...
AAATACAAAGAAATCACAAAGCTGAAAAAAAGTTTGGTTTGTTCTTCCTCTGATATCTCGTGAATAGAATCAGTCCGGTTAAGAGAAATATTCCCAAATAGATCAAAGTGGCTGTATTGAATGGTATGGTTTCGTTAGGAACTTTTATTCTTTCGATTCTATCATAATCGACAACAGGAATCATAATAAATTGTATTATAATATAAATGATATATTTTCAGTTGACAGTATTCGCAATAGTTTTCATATATTTATACATTTCTGGATACCTTTTCGGAATACCCAAGGCTCTTAGAAAAACAATTTACAGTCTATCAGATTGTAGAACACTTAAATTGGCTGAGAAAAACCTTCCATCAATTTACAATATTAATGTCAGAGCGACTAAGAGTGACATCATTAAAGAGAAGATGCGATTAGATTGTGAAATATGAAGAGAACCCTTTATACAAAGGACAAATCCAATAGAATTAGGGTGTGGGAGATTCATGTTGATGAGTCTGGTTTGATAAAAAAGTCTCATGGTCTGGTTGATGGTAAACAAACTTTTACACAAAAACAAATAACTTCTGGGAAAAATATTGGAAAAAGTAATGAAACCACAATCTACGAACAGGCTCTTGTGGAGGCTAACTATCTTATAAAAAAACAAACTGAACAAGGATATGTTGATACATTTGAAGAACTTGATAGAAGAGTTATAATTCTTCCAATGTTGGCAAATAAATGGGGGACTATGAAACATTATATGAATGATACACCATATGTATACGCACAACCCAAATTAGATGGTGTAAGAATGTTAGTTGGTAAGATAAATGGTGAAGTGATCATGATGTCACGAACTGGTAAGAATGTTCTTCATATGGATCACATCAAGGATGAAATAGAACCATTATTGGGTGAAGGAGATTTTTTGGATGGTGAAAACTTTTCAAGTGAACTTCACTTCGAAGAAATCACAGGACTTTGTAGGACATCTCTTGATAAGTCTGCACAGTCTAAGGATATGAAGAAAATTCACTTTCATATTTTTGATTATTTCAATATTTCCAACAGTTCAAAAACTTTTGAACAAAGATTGAAAACATTACAATATATTTTTGAAAGATTTACATTCAAGTATTTGGTGATGGTTGAGACTGAAAAGATCACAAACATCGACCAGGTTCATGGAAAGTATATGTCTATGGGGTTTGAAGGGACTATGATTAGACACCCCAAAAGTAAATATTTAATTGGTGAAAGGAGTAATTATTTACTGAAAAACAAGGACTTCGAGACTGAAGAGTTTAGGATTGTTGATTCTACCGAGGCAACTGGTAGGGACAAGGGGACTGTTATATGGATCTGTGAGACACCAAGTGGTCAGATGTTTAACGTGAGACCTAAGGGGACATATGATACGAGAAGGTCATGGTTTTATAATAGAAAAAAGTTTATAGGAAAACTTTTAACAGTTCAATTTCAAAATCTTTCTCCAAATGGAATTCCAAGATTTCCTGTGGGAATTAGTATAAGAGATTACGAATAGTTTTATTTCTATAGATTTTTGTTTTATAGGGAGTTGTTTTACCAGTGACTTCAACACTTTCTCCACCATAGAGTTCTCTACACCCAATATCTTCTGTGCAATCCTGATTTTCATGGACTATGGGTAAAGAGTAAATTTGTTGTCCTGGAGTTGTTGTATAGTAGTTATAGCGATCTCTGTATCCATATGTTTGTTGTCCATAGAGTGGTAGGGTTGAACCATTATCACCCAATAATAGCCCCATTTGTTGAGAATGACCAGGTTTATAGTCTTTGACTGGTGGTCCTCTAAATTCTGGTGTTCTTTTCACAACTGGTTTTTCAATTATCACGGGAACTTCAACTACTTCAGTTTCCTTGATGATCTCTGGGGGTTTTATTCTGATCACCAAAATCATGAGAGAGAACAATAACATGAATATTATTATATTATGTTGTTTAGCCATCCTATAAAGAATAACAATATTATATATGTATCTAATGATTTGGTTGGGTATTGACATTGGTTACCACAACTTAGCACTTGTTCTATTTGATACTGAACACCGTGAGGTCTTAAACATAAAGAAAATAGACATCACAAGGTATACGCATAATAGGATTTGTGAATGTGACTGTAAATTAAATCACACAAATCATGTGAGTGATATGTTTATGCATATGCTACAAGAGTATTGGGATATTTTTGAAAGGGCCGAAAGGGTCTTTATAGAGAGGCAACCACCAACTGGTTTGACTTCAATTGAAAGTTTATTTTTCTACACATTCAGAGAGAAATGTGTGATTGTTTCTCCAAACTCTATGCATAAACATTTCAATATAGGTCACTTCGATTATGAAATGAGGAAGCAAAAGACTGAAGAGATTGCCTTCAAATATTTGAAGAATAATAATTATTATTTATCACTTACCAGAAAACATGATATTGCGGACGCAGTTTGTATTTTACTCTACGAAATGAGTAAGATAAAGAAAGTTCCTAATGAAAGAAAGTTTTTGCCATTTGAGACTTATAGATTTTGTCAGACATAAGTATTAAGATGATACACTCTCACCCAATTCAACACGAGGGTCATATGGGACTCCATATCATGTCAACAAACCGAGTCATGTTTTACAATTTGGAGTTCCGTGATATGATGGAAGCATCCAAATTTCTAAAAGATGTCAAACCATCTCCAAACTTCATGGGGTATCGAGTTGGAACATATAAATACCTATATGATGAATCAACTGGAGAATATTTTTGTGATGGACTTACCTTTGATTGTAAAAATGAAGTATATGAATATTGTAAAATAATGTCATTCACAGGTAAGAATGGTTTATTTGCCTAAAAAATATTTGAAAGGACTTTCCAAAAGGGAAAAGGAAATCAGGACGAAAAGGATCGTGTATGGGTCAAAGACCAGATCGGCTGATCCCAAGGCATATAGACCCTTCAAAACTGATAAGGGTAAAAAGGTAAAACCATCCAAATACACCTTAGCATTTGACAAAAAGTATCCCAACGCCAATAGTTTGAAAAATAAATCAATAGCCACGGGGGTTCCATATAGTATTATAAAGAAGGTCTACGATAAGGGATTGGCTGCTTGGAGAACCGGTCACCGTCCAGGAGCTAGTCAACAGGCATGGGGGTATGCCAGAGTTCATAGTTTTTTAATGAAAGGGTGTGCATTTTACACAGCGGATAAAAGTTTAGTAGAAGAAGCTAAAGGTAAGATGAAAACACTTGACTATAGAAGGTGGATGAACCTCCCAAAAATATGTAATAAAGAAAAGTGAACCTATATACCCATAATGAGCCTCAAAGTCCTCAAGCTCCATGAAAACGCACAACTTCCCACCCGTGGTAGTGAAAAGAGTGCTGGGTTGGATCTTTACAGCTCTGAAGGCCAAGTCATCCTTCCTGGTCGACGTGGTGTTATTGCTACAGGCATTAGCATTGGTCTCCCTCAGGGTGTTTATGGTCGAGTTGCGCCGAGGAGTGGTCTGGCTGTTAAAAATGGGATCCATACCGGCGCGGGAGTTATTGACCCTGATTATAACGGTGAGGTGAAGGTTGTTCTTTATAACTTCGATGATAAACCCTTTGTAGTGAAGCCGGGGTATCGTATTGCCCAACTTATCCTTGAAAAGTATCTAATTTGTGATGTTGAAGAGGTTGAGTCACTATGTGAAACCGAACGTGGTAATAATGGTTTTGGTTCAACTGGAGCTTAAAAAAATTAATCAAATATCTTAAAAAGTAGAATGTTTACATTAGTCAAGCTCAAAGGTAAAATGGATACCTATCATTTTATCAATACACCTAATTCTAAATCACATCTTTTGGCTTTTAAAAATATGGATACTGCGATGAAATACAGAAGTCATGTCATTGAATTTCATCGTAAACATGGGATGTGGCCATGTTTGAACATGGATGAAAATGGTAAAGTCGTGAGTCAAAAGTTGATTGATTATATATATGACTACGATGAGAGTTTGAAGTTGGTTAAATATAGTGAATTGGATATGCAGAAAATGATGTGTGAAAATAACATGAGTGTGTTGTCTTGTATTGATTTTGATATTATTCCCAGTCAAACTAAGAAAAATAAATATGATGTTCACCTCAGAGCCGAAGAATTATATCCACGGGTTGATTTGGGGAGCTACATAGAGATACTTGACTATATATATGAAACATATGACGATTAGTCATTTGATTGTTCCTAATAACACATACACACCCGAGGACTTTGATAGACACTTTAGGAAACTTTACGAAACTGGTGAGAGTGTTAATTTGATAATTTATCTTGAAAAGGATTTTAACCCACTAAAGATAAATTTACTTTTATTGATTTTTGTTTTGGAAAAACATAGAAAAAGTATGTTACAGTGTTTGAATAGGACTTATATTTATTTTGAAAGGAGGGAAATTTTTGATTATATGGAAAGTTTTTTCAGACTGATAAAACCACAACAACCCATAGAAGTTTTTAGTTGCTGAATGCTATTCCACCGAGACCATTCTTGATCCTGAGGATGTTATAGTTTACTGCGTAGACTCTTATGATATTACCAGAACCTAGTGTTGGGTTCTTAAGTTTAAGGGTCGTATTATCCAAGCGACTAAAGTTCACTGTTCCCGTTGGTTGATACTTATTAAGGGTTAGACAGAATGGAAAAGTGAAAACAGGTGAGTTTAAGAGTGCATCACTGGCTGGTAGGACAGATGAGTGCATCATAGGGACTACTGTATGAGTATAGGTATTTGAAACACTTTCAAAAATAGGTGAACCATTAAGATAAAGAGTAGCCTCTTCAAAGTCGAGTTCTGCGTTCCAGTCTAAGCTATTTGCACTTGATGATACCAAATGAACAGCCTTCACTGGATGATTGAAGTAGGATAGATCGAATTCACTATCGGTCGTCTTCGCTAAAAGTCGTTGGGTCTGTTGAATGAGGATTTCATGACTACTGGAAGAAAAGTAGTCTCTTTCATGTGTGTCTAAGTAAACATATTGAGCATATATCTTTGGGGTGTCGGTTCTTACCATTCCATTCCTTACGTTTATTCTTAATTCAACTTGGTGATATTGTAATCCAATTAGGGGGAGAACCTTGGTATAGTCATCTGAAAAGAAAAAGGGGATAAGGTAGTGGTCCGTGCTCGTTGCCGTTCCGGGTGTTTGGGCGTTGTTGGGAATATTCTGACTGGTGACAGCCATGTTAGCACGAGCTGAGGTGGGGTTATAGAGTAGGTTGTGGACTGCCTGAATATAAAGACTATCCATCCTTACAACTTCCTGACCACCAATAAGTAAGGTGAATTCTGTCGCATCAGTTGCATTACCGGAGTGGATAAAGCCGTCGTCACTGCCATTGTTGAAACCAGCAATTCCAGGAGCTTCAATCCATATATAAGAAAGTAAGTCACCCTTGTTAATAATAGGAACTGAAATCTGTTGACCACCGTTGAAGGTTCCAGTATAGTCTAACTTCTCAATTCTTGTTGAAAAGTTCGTGTGAGCCTTGTAGTTTTGTCTGAAAAAAGATACTTGGGGTGAACCAGTAAGATAAACATCTTGAGGACCTTTGGCAACCAATTCAATAAGAGCACCGGACATCTTTTATTATAATACTCCACATTAAAAAAATAACACATATTTACATCAATGGTGGTCTATCAAGCTTTGACGTGGGAGTCTAGGGATGTTGAGGAAGATCACATGGTTAGCATATTTGGCAAGTCTGAAGATGGTGACTCGGTTTGTGTAACCACCATATTCAGACCATATTTCTTCATCAAGTTGGGAAAGAATGACTCGGAGTCTGTGATTTTCCAGAATATCAGAGAACTTGTCAATGGGAACATCATGTCCTATGAAGTTGTGAGGTTCAAAGATCTTTGGGGGTTTCAAAATAACGAAAAATACTTATACTTGAAGTTGAATTTCAAAAGTTTGGTTCATATGAAAAAATGTGACAGTAAATTGAGGTATAGCAAGAATGCTATGGGATTGCCCTACAAGGTCTATGAGTCCAACATTGAACCAGTTCTGAGGTTCATGCACCGGACCGGAATCCAATCAACTGGATGGTTAGACACAGGACTATCATGTAGTAGGAGTAATATTAGCCGAGCTGATATTGATCTCTATTGTAGTGATTGGAAAACACTTACACCAGTCAGCCGAGATGATAATGCACCATTTATAGTCTGCTCATTTGATATTGAGTGTAATAGTTCCACTGGAAAGTTTCCAGATCCCAAGATTCAAGATGATTGTTGTTTTCAGATTGCTTTGACCCTTAGGTTCTTGGGTAGTGAAGAGATCTATGATAAGACATGTCTGTGTTACAAACAAACCGACGATAAACTCGAAGGATGTAACATCATAAGTTTTGATACAGAACGTGAAATGCTTATGGCCTTCAACGAGTATGTGAATGGTCACGACATTGATATCATGACTGGTTGGAATATCTTTGGATTTGATTTGGAATACATCTACACCAGAGCAGTGAAGTGTAAATGTCCCTTCGAATTCTTCCAGTTGGGAAAGTTGAAGGATCAAGAATGTGAAATTGTAAAAAAGAAGTTGAGTAGTAGTGCTTTGGGTGACAATCTTTTGAAGATCTTACCCATGAGTGGAAGGTTTATTTTTGATTTTTTCCATGAAGTCAAGAGGGAAAAGAAATTGGATTCATACAGTCTGAACTTTGTTTCTGAAAAGTTTTTGGGTGATAAAAAGATTGACATGCCTCCTAAGGAAATGTTTAAAAGATTTGTTGAAGGAGATCCAAAAAAATTGATGGAGGTTGCCGAGTATTGTATCAAGGATACAATTCTACCTCATAGACTTTTGGATAAGTTGTGCACTCTCCTGAACCTCATAGAGATGGCTAAGGCAACTTGGGTTCCAATTTCCTACCTATCAGAAAGGGGTCAGCAGATTAAGGTGTTTAGTCAGATGACCAGGAAGGCACGGGAGTTGAAGTTCATGGTTCCGACTATCAGGTATGGTGCTATTGAGTTTGATGGTTATGAGGGTGCAACTGTATTGGAGGCTCATAAGGGTGCCTATTACACACCCATTACAGCCTTAGATTTCGAGGGGTTATATCCTTCTATCATGATGGCTCATAACCTGTGCTATTCATCCTTAGTGATGGATCCTAAGTATGACAACCTACCCGGGGTAACATATGAGAGTTTTGAAATTGGAAATAATACCTATAGATTTGCTCAAGATGTTCCAAGTCTTCTCCCAGAAATTCTAGCAGAACTGAAAAAGTTTAGGAAACTTGCCAAAAAGGATATGGCCAACTCATCGGGTGACATGCAGAAGGTCTACAATGGTAAACAGTTGGCCTATAAAATTTCTATGAACTCAGTCTATGGATTTACAGGTGCAGGCAAGGGTATGTTACCATGTGTTCCTATCGCAGCAACTGTAACCGCCGAAGGTCGACACATGATTGAACAGACCAAAGAACATGTTGAAAATAATTTTCCGGGTTCAATTGTGAGATATGGCGACAGTGTGACACCAGATACTCCACTTGTTATCAGGTCTAATGGAGTTGTCAAAACATGTCGCATTGATAGTCTTGTAAATGAATATCAAGATCGAAGTGATGGAAAAGAGATTGCCATCCTTGAGGGTGTAGAAGTGTGGACTGACCAGGGATTTACTCCTATCAAACAAGTTGTTAGGCATCTAACATCAAAGAAGATGTATCGTGTTCTTACCCACACTGGTGTTGTTGATTGCACCGAAGATCATAGTTTGCTTCTACCCGATGCATCAAAGATATCTCCAGAGAATGTGAACATCCATACAGAACTTCTTCATGGTGATAGCGTCAAAGCATTTACATCTGAAGATCTTAGTGTGTCACTAGAGGAGGCTAAAGTCATGGGGTTCTTCTATGGTGATGGTTCGTGTGGTTCATATAATTGTCGATCTGGGTTAAAACACACTTGGGCTCTGAACAACTCAAATCTCGATTATCTCATAGAGATGCAAAACTTGTGTCCATTCGAAACCACACTATATGATACAATTGATAGTTCTGGAGTTTACAAACTCAATGCTAAAGGTGATGTGAAGAATGTTGTGCATAAGTATCGAAGTCTATTCTACAACAAACATAATGAAAAAGTTGTTCCTTCATGTATATTGAATGCACCCTTGGACATTGTCAATGCATTTGTTGATGGATATTACATGGCTGATGGTGACAAGGATGTCAATCGCTACATCCGTATGGATAACAAAGGTAAGGAGGGAACCACCGGGTTGTTCCTACTTGGGAGGCGTATGGGATATAATGTATCTCTTAACAGTCGAGAGGATAAATCCAACATATTCCGACAGACTTGGACTTTTGAAAAACAAAGGCGTAACCCCGTAGCGATCAAGAAAATTGTATATATGGGAAAAACTGATGAATATGTTTATGATTTGACCACTGAATCTCATCATTTTGCTGTAGGACCTGGCGATATGGTAGTCCACAACACTGATTCAGTCATGGTTGAGTTTGATGTTGAAGGAAGAACTGGTGAGGATGCTATCAAGTATTCTTGGGAGCTTGGAGAAAAGGCTGCGGAAATGTGTAATGGTCTTTTCAAAAAGCCTAAGAATTTGGAGTTAGAAAAGGTCTATTGTCCCTATTACCTCTATTCGAAAAAGAGGTATGCAGCCAAGTTGTGGACTATGAGGAAGGATGGAAATATGCAAATGGAGTATACTGATGTCAAGGGTCTACAAGTTGTAAGGAGGGACAACACCCTCCATGCCCGAGAAGTTTGTAAGGAACTCATAGATGTTCTTATGAATAGTAATGATCCAGAAACTGCCAAGGAAGTTGCTCGATCCAGGGCTCAAGAGCTATTGGAGGGTAAAGTTCCTATGGAGAAGTTGGTCCTATCACAAACTCTAGCCGATAGTTACAAGTCTGATAATCTATCACATGTCATGGTCAGAAACAAGATGAGGGAGAGAGAACCCGGTTCAGAACCCCAATCAGGTGATAGGGTTCCCTACATCCTTGTGAAGACTGAAGACCCTAAGGCCAAAGCCTATGAAAAGGCTGAAGACCCTAAGTGGGCCTTAGCTAACAACATTAAACCAGACTATGAATACTATTTGACAAATAAATTCATGAATCCCATTTGTGATCTTTTGGAACCAATAGTTGAGAACCCCAAAGCTGAAATCTTTGAAAATATCTTACCCAAAAAACCTTCAAAAAGAAAAACAGTTCAAAAGACAAAGATTGACAGTTTTTTCAAACCAATTTAAAGATTTAGTCAGACTAATATTTTAAATGTGTGGAATTATTTGTGTTTTAGGGGATCTGCGACCACAGGTTTCTCTTTCACACAGAGGTCCCGACAAGAAGTGTATCAAGACTCTTGGTAAATGTTATATGGAGTTTACCAGACTTGCGATTAATGATTTAAGTGATGAGGGTGATCAACCATTCTCAACACCCTCCTCACTCTTTATGTGTAATGGTGAAATTTATAATCATAAGGAGTTTGATAATAGGGTCAATGATTGTGCCTTTTTGCCCAATATGATTAGTAAAGAGGGTATTCAACAGACTTGTTATCTTATCAGGGGTGAATTTGCAATGGTTTGGAGTGATGGCCAGAGAGTTATTGCTGCTCGTGATCCATTTGGAGTTCGACCACTTTTCTACAGTAAGGTTGGTGATACCATATGTTTTGCGAGTGAGATAAAGGCCCTTAAGGGTATGGGGACGCCCCAGATTTTTCCACCGGGATCGTTTTATGATTCTCTAATGGATCAGTTTATAACATACTATACACCATATGTTGAGTATACAAAACTTGATGGTCAGGAATCTATACCCTTTTATTTTGAACAGGCGGTTAGGAGGAGGATTGAAAACACTGACCGAGAAGTTGGTTTTCTATTGAGTGGTGGGTTGGATAGTAGTTTGGTATTGGCCGTAACCAAAAAACTTTTTCCAGAAATGAAACTTAGAACCTTTTCAATTGGACAAATAGGAAGTCCAGATGTTGTGAATGCCCGACAGGTTGCTAAATATTTCGGGACTAAACATACAGAGGTTAACTTTGACTTTGAAGTTGGATTGGATGTGATACCCGATGTCATCAAGTCCATTGAATCATATGATACCACAACTGTGAGGGCCAGTGTTCCAATGTGGCTACTTTGCAAATGGATCAGTGAGAATACCGATATCAAAGTTGTGCTTTCTGGTGAGGGTAGTGATGAGATATTTGGGGGTTACAAATATTTCAAACTGGCACCTAATAATGAAGAATTCCACTTGGAGACGATTAGAAGGTTGATGCTTCTTCATCAGTTTGATCTTCTAAGGAGTGACCGTTGTATGGCAGCACATGGTTTGGAGGTCAGAGTTCCCTTTTTGGATTTTGACTTTGTCTATCTATGTTCTCATTTACTCCCAGATTTGAAAAACACGAAGGAACAAGAGAAGAAAGTCCTAAGGGATGCCTTTGAAGGTATTTTACCCGAAAATATTCTAAGAAGGCCCAAGGATGCGTTTAGTGATGCCGTTGGATATACATGGGTTACTAAGACAAAGATTATTTGTGAGAGTATGATGTCAGATGAAGAATTTGAGAGTGTCAAAAAATCTTCTGATAATCATAATGTTCCAACAACAAAGGAAGAAGCAGTTTATAGAAAAATTTTCAAAGATTATTATCCCAATTGTGATCATATCATCAAGGAAATTTGGAGACCAAAATGGACATCTGTTACCGATCCTAGTGCTCAACAGTTGGGTGTATGATTCCCAATATACTGAATAGAATTAACATGTCCAACATGTGTTCATTAGTGACTTTGATTTCTTGTTCTTCCTTATATACTGCTCTACATAGAGGACATGTATTATTGTTCCATTTATAAATACACATTTTGTGAAAGAGATGACCACACCCCAATCTTTTACATTGTGACCGAGCTATATTTTCATAACATATAGAACATTCTGGATCATCATTAAACGGTCTGTGATACCCACAAAAGGGATCTTGACCTTTCACCCTAAACCTGCATGGTGAATTTGTAGAATTGTTGAAACCTTGACAAAACATTATTAATTCTTTGGTTTATTATTTATAATTATATCATCAAGTCTAGTTTCAATTTTACAAACTTTTCCATGAATGTCGTAAAGTATTTCTCCATGTTTATCTTCAGTTTCCTTTGAAGCATGGGCCTTTGAAAAAAGGTCATCTATCCGTTGAGTTTGTATTCCAGCCCACATTACCGATCCCATTATGACTGAATAACTTACTGACTTTTCAACTAGACTATTCCAGTTCATTAATTTTTGTAAACATTTTTATATGGATGAAGAACTTACTGTAGAACATTATATTATCATCACAACCACTTTAATTTCTTTAACTACTGGCCTGATAGGTTGGACATTTACAACAATTTTGAATTCTTTCAATTCATATCAGAAGGAAAAGGTTGACAAATATCTTTATTCTTTAGAAAACTTTTATTGGCCACTTTATCTAAATCTATTGGATTATTATTTTGATAAAAACCAAGAAACATATGATAAAATAAAAGAACAAGTTCGATCTTTCATAGGAAATAGTTTACCTTCTAAAAAAGTTTCTACCAAACTGACAAAAATATTTTTCGGAAAGAATGATTTTATTGATGATGAATTAGTTCAACTTATTCATGAGATTGGTATAAATTGTTTTTCATTAACCAGAGAAACTCAACTCATGTTAGGATTGAAAAGAACACAAGGATTTAAAAAAATTTGTAAATATGTTTTTGATTCATTATCATTCTTTGATAAAGAGAAAACCGTTGATCCATGTGTCATAAAGACCCATATAGCCTACCTGAGAGACATGGGTGTTGATGTGAAATGTTTATAAACATAATATGTTTGTTTATTAATAATGCTTTACACTTTGGAAGAAGCTCCAAAGAAAGTTCAATATGTTGTCATAGATTCTAATTTTATTTCAAGAGGAAGTTCAAATAATTTTGTAATTGATTTCAATAACACTTCAAATGTTTTCATTCAAGAAATGAGGGATGTTATTGGTATCAATATAGTTGACTTTTATATCACACAGGTTGGAACTAATGATGGTGGAACATTTGATAGTATCAAGTATATTGATGTGAAATGTAAAGAAGTCCCCACTGCAGCTCAAATGCTTACCGAGAGGAATGGAACAATTTTGGGAAGAATTCCGATTGAAAGAAATTTTTCTGGAAGTAATTCGGTTGTTGTTCACGATAAACAATGGAAAGGTCCATATACTATAAAAAACTTTTTCAATCCCATTTCAATAAAACAATTATCATTTGAAGTCTATGAACAACAGGGTGATGGTGACTATTTACCTCTTAGACCATCTTGTTACTTTTTCATGGTTCTCGAGGTATACACTTTGGATCATAAAGCCCCTCCACCGGCTCCAGATAGACGTCTTGAAAAGATAATTAGTAAATTGTCTGATAAAATTGACAAATTATCTTTTGATAAATTTGAAAAGTTTTTGGAAACTCAAAAACCTTCTAAGATTCCATTCAAATATTTAGTCCTGGTTTTAATTATTTCTATAGTAGGATTCTTTTACTTTAGGAAAAGGTCTCCTCATTCAGTAGCAATCAACCCTGTTGGACCCTGAGGTCCTTTAGCCCCCTTGGGTCCTTGAGGCCCCTTAGGTCCTGGAGGTCCCTCTGGCCCTGGAGGTCCCTCTGGCCCTGGAGGTCCTGGAGGTCCTGGAGGTCCTTGAGAAACTGGAGCGTTTTCTATACAATCAATGATCTTCAATAGGTAACCTGGAAGTTCACGCTCTGAAATCTTTTTAAGTCCTTTAAGTTCGTTGACAATATTCTCCATTATAATTAAAGGACTTATTTTTTATTTACTTATAATAATGTATTTCATTTCAAGAACAAAATTAAGTGGAATAGGACAAGTTGTTCAAAAATATTCACGATTGATTAAAGATTCCAAGGTTGTTGAACCCGGATATTCATTTCCTCTTAAAAGTGACATATTCTTTTTTGTGTTACCATTAGACCATGATATACAATTATTGGAAAAGTTGTTGGAAGATGGACATAATGTTAATTGTATGACAGTCTGTGAAACTGAAACAGTCCATGATAATTATGGAGTTCTTTTTGAACTTATTAAAAAGTATGATAAAAAAATTTTAGTTCCAAGTGAATTTTGTAAAAGAGTTTTTGAAAATCAATTTCCTATAGTATCTGCAGTTGTTGTTAGACACTATGTCCCTCATGTTTGGCCTCCTGAACCAATAAATTATCTCGGTAGTAGACCATACATCTTCTATCATATTGGAAATGTCATTGATCCTAGGAAGAATATTCAAATGATTATCAATGCATTCACAGAACTAAAGCTTGAAAATTGTAAACTTTTTATCAAGGCCACTTGTGTCAATGATGTTAAAATAGAAAACCCGGATATTTGTGTGGTGAATGGACTTATGGCGGATAATGTGATTGAAAAGATCCATATGGGGTGTCACTGTTATGTATCTTGTTCTCATAGTGAGGGTGTTGGTATGGGAGCTGTTGAGGCTGCGTTATATAACAAACCTGTAATTATAAGTGACTATGGGGGTGCCTTAGAGTATATAAAGACACCTTTTTTGGTAAAGTGTGATAAAGGTAAGATTGGTTATGATGATTTTTTGTTTCAAAGGGATATGGAATGGGGTCATCCGAGATATGAAGATCTTGTAAAATATATGAAGATTTGTTACGAAAGTAAGTTGACTTTCATGAATCATTCATATACTCATGATATAGTCAATGTTAAATCACACGATCTTTTTCAGGGATAAAATGTTTTTTACACAGAGTTCCATAACAGGCTAAATTCTGACAAGGTTTGTTGTTCAGATTGATTGCCTGACAAAAAACCTTGGTTCTACTCTTTATCACCTTGGGTGTCTCATTGACAGTTGGCGTCTTGATACATTTCAAAGAACGTTCTTTGCGCTCCTTGTAATATTTTTCATAACTCATGCGGACACGGAGCCTCGCCTTCTCGAAATCCATTGTTCTTAAAAGTTCTACAGTGTTGTCTTAGTTATTTTTTAGACACATTTTTGTGATTGGGTGTTCATATATTACATATACTTGACAAATAAAGATCAACTTCTCCTTCAAATTCTGGAACCTTTTTAATAAGTTTTTTTGTAACCATGTCTTGAACATTATGAATATGTTGTTGAAATTTTGATACATCCACACCGGTAGTTCTATGAACTTCCTTAGGACTGGCTATATCATTCATGGCTGCTAAATACCCGGCTGCATAGTTGGCGTGTAGAACAGATAGATAGGGTGACTCGTCCTGTTGAGCAGTTGTTGCCCACTTGGCACAATTTTTCATAAGTGTCTTAATCTGTTTTGAATTGTCTTTTCTATATAAGAGAAAAAACACAATAATAGCTAAGATCACCCATACGTATATCATGTTTATAATAGAGACTAAAATATTTTCGGAATTTTGTCAAGTTGATGACATACTTCAATTTGAAAATGATTCATGTGTTATACAAAGACAGTTGAGTGATCCAGTGTTAGAAGAAAGGATTATACCTATATGGAAAAGTCATAATAAAAAATCAGAAATTACTATAAAGATTGATGAAAATATTTTAAAACTTTTCAAAAACTTTTTTTGGATCAAAATAAATTCTTCAACTCTTGAATGTGATGGATTAACTTATAAGTTTCCAGAGGGAGACTTTTTAACATGGGGATCATATAGTCCATCACTCACATGTATCACGACTGTTCCCAATATTTCACATATATATTCTGATGTTGTCAAGGTTGGTGTGAATGAAAAAACTTTTTTTGTCAAGGATAAACTTTTTTGTGAAAACTTTTTTGTCATCTCAAAATATTTTGATGTTGAAGTTGAAGTTGGATTAGAATATCTTTTACAGGTTTTTGGGAAACACCCCAATAGACTCTGTAAGATTTACATAAAAGAATCCAACCCACTATGTATCGAGATACATGGATATGGAAGGTATTATATTGCCCCAATCATGGACGAAGAATAAATGCGTCGTGAACTATAGACAGCCGTGTTACTACTGTAAAAGTCCAACTCGTGTAGATATTTGGATCAACTGTGAACACTATGAAGAGTTTGAAAAACATTTTCTATCATTTTTAAATTTTAAACCCATAGATGGGAAGTTTAATTTATGGAGGTTCAAGAGAGGTAAGAGAATGTGTTATGGTTGTTTGTGTAGTATGGGTAGTCACAAAGATATTATGAACAGGGAGTGGTCTACAAAAAGAGATCCTAAAAAATATTTTTCACTTTCTGAAAAAGATTTTAGAGAATGGTTCCAAAGTTTTTTTGATTTTTGGACTCGCGAAGATTCAGAGGATTATTTGACCTCAAGTGACAAGGCTTACATACCATCTTTTTTTAATCTTGGTATCTATTAGGTATCTTATAAAGTGAACCAGTGAAAATCATATATACCAAACTTAATAGATATGTTAATCTAGAAATATTATCAAGACTGAAATTCTTACTATAAACAAAAAGTGGAATCATCCCAATAATATGCATTATTATTCCACTAAAATCTCTATAGAAAACCATGTATCCCAATAACCCCAAAAAGTTAATAAATAATGCTTCTGAGTATGTTTTATCATTGGGTTTATTGAAATACAACGCGTTATAGAGAAATCCTAAATATGTTATATATAACATTCTATTAGGTTTAAAATCAACTATAGGAAGTTTACCATTCAAGAAAAAATCTCTGATGAAACTTGTCCCGAAAGTCACATAGGAAATATACAACACTATATAAATAACAACGAGCATATTAATATAATGTCTACAAATTCTGTGTTAGTCCAAAACCCTAACCCATTAGATCATATTCTATTGGGTGTTGAGGAAAGAGAAGAGTCACCAGAAATTGATGAAGAACTTGATAAAGTAAAGACAACTACACTTTATCTATTGGGTGTAGACATAATAGTAGACATTGTAGAATTCATATTTATGAAAAACCCATTCTATTTGGTGATGATACTGTTCACAATATGGGGAATAACTGGAATTCGTAATGAAAGAAAATATATTATAAAACTTTATCTAACATATATAACAATTTTAATATGTGTTAAAATAATATTATTATATACCACAATAGGAATAATTGTGGACATCTCATGTCTAATCATGACCCTAAAAACATACAACAAACTTGTCTAAAAACGACTTAAAACCAAAGGCCCCTACCTTTGTAACTAATGTCGGAAGAGGAAGTTGAGAAGCTTTCACATGTTGAACATATCCTCAAGCGTCCCGACTCCTATGTTGACTCTGTGATTAAGACCAAAGGTTACCACTGGATTTTGGATGAGGAAGATAATCTTTTCAAGAAAGTTGAGGTCGAAAGTTCTCCAGCGTTGTTGAAAATATTCGATGAGATTTTAGTGAACGCAATTGATAGGAACTCACTCTACCCAGAACAAGTTACTCATATAAATGTTTCGGTTGATAAGGAGTCTGGTTCTATCACACTTGAGAACAATGGACCTTTGGGAGCAATTTGTGTGAAGCCTCATTCAAAGGAAAACATTTACAACCCCGAACTAACTTTCGGTCATCTTTTGACAAGCACTAACTATAATGATAAGGCCGAACGGGTTGTTGGTGGAAGGAATGGATATGGATCCAAACTGACAAACATTTATTCATCCATCTTCAATGTTTTCATCAAGGATTCCGAGAATCAGAAAAAGTATTCTCAGACCTGGAAGAATAACATGGGAGAATGTGAAAAACCCAAGATTCTTAAATATTCTGGTAAGGATTCAAGTGTCACCATAACATTCGTTCCCGATTGGAAAAGGTTTGAGATGGGTGGAATGTCCCAAGACTTTTTCAAATTGATCGAACGTAGGGTGTATGATGCGGCAGCTTGCACTTCAAGCAACTGTAAGGTGACCTTCCAGAATAAAACAATCAAAATACAATCCCTTGAAAAGTATGCAAAGATGTTTCTACCCGAGTCAACCTTTGCAACTTTCCAATCTGATAGGTGGACAGTTTGTGTGACACTTTCTGATACAGGATTTCAACAAGTATCATATGTCAATGGGATTTGCACAACCAAAGGTGGAACTCATGTGGAACATGTTGCCAACACACTTTCACATATGATCACCGAAGAGTTGGCGAAAAAGATTAAACTTCCTACCCACCAAATCAAAAGTTCTATGTTCATCTTTGTCAAATCAACTCTGGTAAATCCCAGCTTCAGTTCACAAGCCAAAACAGAATGCACCCTCAAGGCTTCAAACTTCGGAAGTCAGTTCAAACCACCTCAAGAATTTATTAAAAAGGTTCTCAAAACTGGGATCCAGGAAGAACTTCTTTCTCTTTCCAAGTTCAAGGAACAAAAAGAACTCAAAAAGACTGATGGATCAAGGAAGTCTCGGATCACTGGAATTCCTAAGTTGGATGATGCCAATATGGCTGGAACATCCAAGTCCCATTCATGCACTCTGATAGTCACAGAGGGTGACTCAGCTAAGGCTCTGGCTATCGCCGGCCTGTCTATAGTTGGTAGGGATACCTATGGTGTCTTTCCACTTCGGGGTAAATGCAAAAATGTCCGAGAAGCGTCTGTCAATCAACTTTTGGCCAATCAAGAGTTCAATGATCTCAAAAAGATTTTGGGACTTCAACAAGATAAGAAGTATACAAGTCTCTCCGAACTCAGGTATGGAAGGTTGATGATCATGACTGACGCGGATCATGATGGTAGTCACATCAAAGGGCTTATTATTAACATGATTGAATATTTCTGGCCCAGTCTGATTGAGTTGGGATTTGTTGTCAGTATGATTACCCCGATCATCAAAGCGTCTAAAGGATCCAAGTCCGAATCATTTTATACAGAAAGTTCTTTCAGGAGGTGGTGCCAAACTAATAATACCAACAATTGGAAAATTAAATACTACAAAGGTTTGGGAACCTCAACATCTGTAGAAGCCCGAGAATATTTCAAGGTTCTAAAGAATCTAACAGTTGCCTTTGAACTCGATCAAGAATCAAATAAATCCATAGTCTTAGCATTTGATAAGACCAAGGCCGATAAGCGAAAAGAATGGCTCCTAATTAACGCCGAAAAGGCTCCCGAAGAGAGGGAAATCGACTATGGAAATATCAATAGTCTCAAAGTTCAAGAGTTTATTCATAGGGACTTGGTAAACTTCAGCCTGGCTGATTTGAGGAGGTCTATTGCCCATGTATGTGACGGTCTCAAACCATCCCAGAGGAAGGTTATGTATGCCTGCTTCCAAAAATCATGGAAAGATGAGATGAAGGTGGCCCAACTGGCAGCCTATGTCTCCGAAAAAACCAGCTACCACCATGGTGAAGTATCTCTAGCCGACACCATAGTTAAACTGGCTCATGATTATGTCGGATCCAATAATATTAACTTTCTAGAACCATGTGGTCAGTTTGGGACTCGGTTGATGGGTGGTAAGGATGCAAGTCAGACAAGGTATATCTTCACTAAACCATGTAGCGTAACTCGAACAATCTTTGATCCACTGGATGAACCAATTCTTAATTATTTAGATGATGATGGCAAATCCATAGAACCAGAATTCTTTGTTCCGATTATACCAACTGTTCTGGTGAATGGAACGGAAGGTATTGGAACTGGCTTCAGTAGTTATGTGCCACCCTACAACCCGAGTGACATTGTTGAAAATATTAAAAACATCCTCAAGGGAAATCCAATCAAAAAGATGAAACCTTGGTTCAAGGGTTTTAAGGGTCAGATTACTGACGAGTTGGTTGCAAAAGGGGTCTATACTCAAAATGGTCCCGGAAACTACCACATCACAGAACTACCCCCAGGTAAGTGGACACAAGATTTCAAAGAACTTTTGGATGACCTGACAGAAAAGAAAATAATCTCTTCATACAAAAACAATAGCACAACCGATAATGTTGATTTCACCATAACTGGTTACTGTGGTAAGAACATTGTCAAAGATCTCAAGTTGGAGAAGCAGATCCACACTGGCAATATGCACCTTTTCCATCCAAACAAAGGTATTATGAAGTATGAAACACCAGAAGATATCTTGGTGGACTTTTTGGAAGTCCGGATGGAATACTACCACAAAAGGAAAGAGAACATCATCAGTCAAATGGAGAAGCAAAAAGTTCTATTGAATAGTAAAGCCCTCTTTGTCCAAATGGTGATAGATGAAGATATCATCATCTTCAAGGTCAAGAAGGCAGAACTCGAAAGCCAATTGGACCACCTCAAGTTCCCTAAGATAGATGGTAACTTTGAATATCTGATGAATATTAAAACCTACCAGTATACCGAAGAAGCCTATAAGAAGTTGATGGATGAAGCTAAGAATGTTTCAGAAAGACTCACCATAATTAAGAACACAACTGTAAATCAGATGTTTCTTGATGACATTTTGAAACTTTAGATTGATCTATGATATCATTAGTAATACACCATTTAATAAAATTTAATTGTGCAACTGTAGTTGTAATTTCTTTATCTGTGTTGGGAACTGTGAATTGTATTTTATTTTTCCTACAGAAAGGGTCAAAGAGTTTTTTACTATAACCATCCAATGTAGACTTATAGGAACAATGAACCGAAAAGATCCTCCCATCCTTTGTCCTATAGTTTATATCTTCCTTTTTGGCATAGTTGGTAATGAACCATTCGAGGTGCCTTAAAGAGACACCCTTACGCTTCTCCAATATGTCAATAAGAATTGTAGAGTTTTTTTGATCTTCGAAAAACTTTTTTACTGAATCGAGTAAGATGTCTGACTTACTCATTATTTCAACTATTGTCACATATCTATAAGTAGGTCTGGAGCAGTAGTTTTAAAACTTTTACATGCGGGACAATCTTCCTTATACATAGGTGGTATAGAATGATTGTGTGTTACTCTTTCTATAGGTTGGCATTGGTATGAGGGTGCAACCTCCTTTTGCCGGGGTCTCTCTTCTCTTTTATGTTTTTTGCAGTAACCATTGAACTTTCCTTTGAAACCACACCTCTTACCCTTGGCTGTCAGACCACTGCATCTATTCTCTTCTGAAAAAGTTTCTTCAACTTCTAAACTATCTATGTTGTTAAGATCTTTCAATAACATATTTAGTGATACATCATATGTTTGAGAAACATGTTCCAAGAATGCTGTCAGTTTACTACTTACCCTCTCGTTGACTTCCTTTTCAATCAACTTCTCGATTTCTTCAATCATTACTTTACTGTTACTATAGGGACTTTACTTTTTATTACATTGATGTCATCACTATCGCAAGGATGAGTAATAATACACCCCCTATGATAAGTGATAGTCCCAAGGCTGTCTTGTAGAATGGTTTTTGTTCCTCGCAAGTTGTTCCATCACTCGATGGTTCATAACCATCTTCACATTCATCCAATACACAGTCAAGATTACTGTCTATAATATAACTTAAAGAATTGTCCGTATATCCTTCTTCTGGTGTGCAATAGTCACCTTCTTCTTCTTCTGTTGGGTATGCTGTGGTAGCGTCTGCGTCTGAGTCTGCGTCTGTGTCTGTGTCTGTGTCTGTGGGTGGGGCTGCGTCTCCGTCTCCGTCTCCGTCTCCGTCTCCGTCTCCGTCTCCGTCTCCGTCTCCGTCTCCGTCTCCGTCTCCGTCTCCGTCTCCGTCTCCGTCTGGGTCTGAAGGGTCATAACTGGTATCAGTTCTGAGAATTGGAATTATATAATCAGTTAAACCTGTATTAAATTCACATTTGTGACCACTAGTATAGTCATACACACTAAGCGATCTTAATGTTCCTTGAATATCACCACCTTGCAGTCCGGTGGATATTTGACCACATGTTACTCCACTATTACCCAATTGTAATGAGCTATTTGCTCCCACTTTACAAATTTCTTCTATTATATTTTCACCTAATGTATTTGGTCTTCCTTCTAAATTTGTATAGTCAATGTTACAATAGTGAAACTTTTCACTTTTTGTATCAACTACATCTTTTAAAACATTTAAATACTCTGTGGTTGGTATGTTGTATTTACATGATATATGTGGGTGTTCTAAACCTGGTGAAAATTCACCTTCATCGTTAAAACCGTTATCAACAGCTAAATTAGTATACATTTTTGTGTTTCCTAATGTTCTTAATTTAACATCATTATTACTATTTATAAAAACATTTATTTCTGGATCTCCTATATATTCAGAATTGAATTTGGGACATGCTTTAGATACTAAAGTAGGACTTCCATTTACACCCACTATTCCTCTTTCATTTATACCTAAATCATTATTTTCATCTAGCATGTTTAAACCATATACAATTTTATTACTATCTGGCTTTAACCACATTAAAGAATTAAAAAACTGGTCTGGATTATATAAAGCAAAATCATTAGTGGTATGTGATAATTTTATACCGGTATTATCTTCACCAGAAGTTGAAGCACCTGTTTTACCCTGTAATAAAAAAGATTTTTTTTTATCTTTTTCATATAATTTTAGTTGTCTTAAATTACTACCAGGATACATCTTATCATCATCAGGATCTAAAAGATGACCCTCTACAAGATCTTTAGTTTTATTCCAGTCGGCATAATCTCCGGAATCTGTAGTTATTATACCATCTGATGTCGCTCTTAATACATCTTCTATTTTTATGGTATCAGTATATCCATCTTCATCTATATCACTAATACCACTAAACCCAGCATAACCCTTTATAAGAACATGTTCTGGTTTGGGTGGGGGGTCTATATCAGAACAATCTACATTAAAATCAACATCTTCTATTTTATTAGTCCAATCTTTACCTTCTGGAAACATTTGGTGACAAACCAATGAACTAGCTTTTATATCTGTGTCTTTTTGTAATTTAATTCTTTTTTTATAGTTATTATAAGTGTTACTTGGTGTCGATTCGGATACATTTGTTTTATCGAATAACTTGTTGTATAATGCCTGATTGTATATAGGTTGTTTAAATTCAATCTTATTGCCCATTTTATTTATTACTATTATATTATAATAAATAAAATGAATAAAGGAATTTTAGTTCTCATTTTTATTTTACTGGCTGCAGCTATAGTCTTGGTTCTTTATGCAACAGGTGTCATAAAGTTTGGTGAAAAAGATGAGGACGATGACACGGGTGGTGACACAATTGGTGACACAATTGGTGACACAATTGGTGACACAATTGGTGACACAAGTGGTGACACAAGTGGTGACACAATTGGTGACACAAGTGGTGACACAAGTGGTGACACAATTGATGTTCCTATATCTCATGAACTTGCATCAGGAGATTTAGAAATTTCAGAAGACGCCGAAGAATGCACACCTTTATTCTATATAGAGCCAGAAAGATCATGTAAAGAAGAAAAACAAGCCGGAATAGGTTGGGCATGGAATCTTACAGACACCTCTAATAATTTTGCTGGACAAAGATGTAGGGATAAAGTTGGCTATTATATAGTTGATTTTGAAACACCGGCATTTCCTGGTATGGTATTTAGAAAACATGCTTCAAGATATGATACATCTGCTGGTATTAGGGCATTTGATAAACATCCATATAAAGGTAGTGTTTCATTCAATGTATTACCAATTGATAAAGATGGAAAAGCTTTAACAACAACTACATTTTCTAATCAAGCATATACGGCCGGTTCATGTGCAGCAGGAAGTGTAACAGTTGATGAATCTGAAGAAAGTGTATATGATAATTGGAATGAGAATGGAAATATTATGCATATAAAATTAGATATGAAAGGTGGTCATGAGGGTTGGGCAAAATCTGTTTGGTGGGATGGTTCGAAACATCATGAGATGTATCAAGATTATATGGGGGTAAACGGATCTGCTTGGATGTTAGTTCCGACGGCAGCATCTGCCGAAAGCGAACAAACGGGTAAAATTAGATTAGACTGTAAATTTAATCAGGCGGGTAACGTTAAATCGAAAGGTTTAGATGATATTATAAGCGAATGTCAGTCAAAAAACCCGGGTGAAACTATCGATAGAAGCACAATTTATCAATATAAACCCAATTGGGATAATAATTGTACAAATGGTAAAGCTAATTTTTTTAATTTTTCTTGCGCTAAAGCATTATAATCAATAAAAGAAGTAAGAATACACCGATCAATATCAACCATATCCCCATACCTTCGAATACACCACCTAATAAAGCCCCACCGGTTTCTCCAGCTGCTCTGGCAACTTCTCCACCGACTTCACCAACATCATTGGCAGTCTGTTTTAGAGCTTCTCTTAAATTACCTTCTTCCAGAATGAAGTTATAGATAAAGAGTGTAACTACTGCAGCAAAAGCAATTGTTGTAAGTGGATTGTTTTTCAATGATTTTAATCCATCGTTTGCCATGTCTTCTAATTTTTTCATGATACCTGGATGTTTAGCAAGTTCATCAGCTTGATTTGCAAATTTCTCAGTTTCATCTGGTGGCATATTCCGACCTGCCATCTGTTTTGCTGCTTCTTTGGAATCATTATCGTTAGCTCTAAGTGCCTGTCTAAGTCTATCCCCCATTGTCATATTTGTATTTTTTGTAATTACTGAGTTTAATAATACATCATTACTTCTAAAAGTATTGGGATTATTTTTAATAAAATTTTCAAAATTTTCAAAATGTTCACCCGCAGCCTGCCGTAATTTACCTAAATCGCCAGCCTCCATTTTTTTTATAAAATTAGTGAAATTTGAAAAATCTCCTGATCCACCTTTAGCTACACTAGCTATATTATCAATTTGATTAGACTTAGCTACATTATCTAGATTATCAGCTTGACGCAATCCACTAAGTCTACTCATTATTATTAATATTGAATATTTTTATAATTTTAAGACATAGTTTAACACGTGTTGTTAATGGATTGGTTGACTGTAGATTTATATATTTAAAACCACTTAAATCTGTTATCACCATATCTTTGGGCATTTCATCAGCCAAGAATCCCACTTGTATTGTCTTGGGTAAATTGAACATTCCAATTGCATAGTCATTCCAATAATATGAATAAATGTTTATACCAGGCGCTATAAAGTTTTCTTTTAATATGCTGATATCCTTTTTCAATCTCTTATCTGAAAATAATTTTTTTTGCCATTCTGTCAATTCGAATGGATTTGACCATTTTTTTAATTCACTTTCCGCAAACCCATCATCAGCTCTTATCGATCTTGAGAGTGTTGATCCACCAAAAAACTCTCCAACCTTTTGTCCGTATGGAATATTACATTCATTACTACCAAAGTCATAAGAAAGACCTTTTTTATCACAATATAGTTTTGGTATAAAACATGTTTCTTTACCCTGACTTATTACATATTCAAGTTTTAAGTTGTCATCAGTGATACCATTTTTTAGTTTACCACCTAAACGTGTCTCTGGGTTTTCACAAAAGTTATATATAAGTTCATTTGATCTTGCACAACCTTCTCTACCACTTGTTGTTTTTTTCCATACCAGTTGTTCTGGTGGATAATATTTCCACAATTCGTTTCTCTTATCTATACTGTTAAAGTCTCTTTTTATATATCTACCATTTGGATCAATTGATGGTTGTGATAGAGGACTTTGTCCTGACCTGAATTCACAAGCACTTTTATTTATTTTACAACGTCCACTTGTTTCATCAAATAATGTAGAACCAAGTTTAAATTTGTTTGGAATTTCACAGAGTTTTTTTAAAGCGTATTTTTCAGCTTCTTCAAAATCACTTAGCATTAATTAATAATAATAAAATTATTATAAACAAAATTATTACGACACTTATTATAATTATATTTCTAGTTCTAGATTTTTCTTGTTTTTTTTCTTTTTCTTGTTCTTGTTCTTGTTCTGTGAGATCTATATTGGTATATTCTACTTGAGTTTTTTCTATTAAATCTCTCCAATTTTCTGGATGACCTTTAATTTCTGTCATGTAATGATGAATATGATCATTGTATATTTTGAGCCATTTTTCATTAAATGTTATACTTTCTCCATTAAATGATAAAAGTAACATAAATGGCTGAAAATCAACATCTTGATTACTGAAGTTTTCAATACCATATTCCTCTTTCACTGCCTCGTCAACTGCCTTGTCTATATCTCGAGTCATTTTATTTATCATTTCTTTACTAAATATTATTTGATATCCTTTTACATCCATAATATCCCACATTAACATAGTAAGATCCCATACAAGGAGAACCACACCCACAACCGCAGCCGCAGCCCCAGCAGCGGAAGAGGCAGCCCCAACAGTAGCAGCACTACCAGTAGCACCAGCAGTACCACCAGCAGTAGCAGCAGTACCACCAGCAGTAGCACCAGCAGTAGCACCAGCAGTAGCACCAGCAGTAGCACCAGCAGTAGCACCAGCAGTAGCACCAGCAGTAGCACCAGCAGTAGAACCAGTAGTAGCAGCAGCGACGACCGCCTTTTTTCCAATGGCTATAGCTATTTTATTTGCTACAAATTTACTAATAGCAACGACTTTTGATGCGCCATATTTAGCAATCATAGCGCTATTAGAACTCGTAAGTCTTCGTAAGACCGAAACTTTTATTGCTTGTAAAGCAATTTTTAAATTTTCTATAGTTAATTTCGACATCATTAAAGATAATTTTGTCCCAGCACTAACACCAGTCCGCGCACCGGCTTTTGTGCCAGTAGAAAGAGCTGCTTTAGTAAAACTTGCTTCGACAACTTTATAAGTTGCAGCTTCTATTGCCCACTCAAGTGTCATATGCTCTATAAGGTCTGATAATACAAATGTAAGTATCATCTCCATGGCTAAATCTAAATCTTCTTCTCCTGTATCTGGTATAATACCTTCATCATTTGCCATTATTATATTGTTAACATATTATTAAATGAAATTGCCATTTACCAATAATATAGAAACTTTCATCAGAAAATATGGAGTGATCTTCACAGTTGTTGTGATGTATCAAGGACTTTTTGGTGGGTTGGCAATTTCTAACGAACCGAGTGTCCTAATGAAGTTAAATAAAAATATTATATTCAAGTTGTTTACACTCTTCGCGGTAGGATTTACTGCCACGAGGGACATAGAGACAACTCTTATAGGTATGTTTTTATTCATAGTCATCTTACACCTATTGAGGACACCCGAAGAAAGAAAAAATATAACATTTAAAAATATTATATAGATATAATAATGAGTGCAGTCGCAATTGTTGTAATTGTTTTAGTATTGTTTTTGGCTATTGGGGGGTTCTTCTTCTATAGGGGTTATATGGTTGGAACCACTCAAGAACATACAGCCAATGGTTTAACTATAGTTGTAAGTAAGAAGTGGTTCAGTGACTATACCCTAAATATCGACGGTGAGGACATCGATTTTACAGCCGAGTCTCCCGATGAAATTGATAGTCAAACTGCCACGTACTCAAGTGACTCAGTAACTTTCGGAAATACGACCATAGACTTCAATTCATCAACAGGTCTTGTTGATATCACTGTTACCGGCGAAACCACCACGACTACCACGACACTCAATGCAGTAAATGGTCAGTTTGTTGGAAATAGTTCAAATGTTTACAATTATAAATTGGAAAATAGTGTCCTAACAATTGAAGGAATTACCATCACCTTTGCAAAGTCAGCCTCAGCACCCGAAGTAGTCACAGCTGCCGGTAGCCCAACAACTATCAATGGTGAGACTGTCAGTTATACACCTGATTCAAATGTTCTTAATGTTGATGGAGTTACAGTAACATATGACAGCGCCAATAGTATGATAAAGGTTCAGACTGAACCAATGGCTAGCACAAACCCCGTCGTTACAACCCCAGCCCCTTCAGTCACAACTAAAATACTAACACTAACAACTGATGATGATAATCATATAATAACTATAACAACAGAAGATGGTGTTATAATCAAAGAAGGAGGAATTACTGTAGAGGATCAAAATGTTGCTAATAATACAATAAATGTTGAAGAATTTACTGATTCAACAACAACTTTAGATAACGATACTTATTATACTTTTGAGGATAGTCTTGGAAATATTTTAATTTTCAAGGGCGATAATACCGAAGTATTTTATAAATATGATGCGACTAATGAGATATTAAGTGAAGTTCAATTACCTACTACACCATCTCTTGGAGAATCCTGTTCTTTAACAGAAGCTGTGAAATATTATTTGACTGACCCGGACAATTTAACATTCCCTACAGCTGGATCTTTATTTGTAATTAATGGTAATTCTAAGTGTGTCACAAAAAAAATATACAGTGCCGTTATTGATAATGTTACTGGTAAACAATTAAAATTTGTTACCTTAAATAATAAATTTGAAGAAGCTTACATATACATACAAGATTCAAGTTCTACTGATATCATTTTTTATGATAATATAACTTACCCAGATTACGAAATTGGGTCTTGGGCTTGTTATAATGACGGTTCATCAACAGAATATATAATATTTAAAACAGATTCTGATGGAGATATTGAAAATCTTTTTAAGATTGATTTAGGTGTTACACCTCCATTACTAGAGGCTGTAGAAATTAAGACAACAAATCCTGATCTTTGTGAATATGAACAAGCAGTTGTTGACGCAATTATTGGTAGTAGTAGTATACCACATGATTCAACTTTAACTTATATGATCGATAGTGGTGGTAAGTGTATAGAGGAACCGAGCCCTTCTTCTTAAGACTAAATGGATCCTTGGTATTTCTTAGATGTTAACATTGATGAAATGGATGTCTCCAACCTAACAGAGTTACCAAGTGGATCATGGGTATTGACATGTGAAAATAATTCAACATTCAAAAGAAATAAAATATTAAAAAAAATAATTTACGACAATTCCAAAAAACTTTTTGAAATAACAACTGAAGATAATTTATATATTTATGAGATGGTCATCGAACAAAAAACATGTTTGTTTGATAGATAAGATCATATTGCCCTATAAGTAAAATGAACGTCTACAGATTCCCCATAAAGTTGGAGTCTCTTTTAGGTGGTCTCCCACCTAAAGCAGACATCATAGAAGATCTCTATGACTATCGTAAGATGTCTCAGACACTTACTAGATATGCATCCTATTTGATAGGAGCGGTAGTATCCACTAATGATACCAAGGGTTTTGATTTGGTTAAAGAGGGTCAGTATATAGAGGCCAAGAAGTTGAGTTTGAAGTATGGTTTGGATATAGCCCTGAGTAGGGATGTTGGTAATGGGAGGAAGGTGACACCCGAAAATGTTCAATTTTCTTTGGATAAAAACTCTTTCTATATATTTTACAACATTTCTAATCATGATGAAGAAAATCTCTATTGTAATATTTTTGAGATTCCAAAAGAGATTTTGGTGGAGTTTGGAATTAATGCCAACAAACACAAGATGACTTATAATCAGTTCAGGGAACAAGTTTTAAGGTATAGTGGTGACAAGACCATTTACACTTTCACCGAAAACCCTTTTACGAGCGAACTCGGCAAAGTCGGGGTTAATTTCAATCCCAGTTCCTCTGACTATTCCAATATCTTTTGCGGCCGTTAGGGTTGTTCCAGACCCCAAAAATGGATCTAGAACATTTGTTGCTCCTGATAATTTCAGACATCTTTTAACAAGTTCATCAGGGTATGAAGCAGGATGTTTTCCTCTTTCTTCTTTTGATTGAATTGTTTTATATGGTATGAACCAATTATTTCCTCTACATCTTTTATCTTCCTTTACTTCACCAGTTTTGTTAACCTTTTTATTTCTCTCATTGAGATTGGATTTATACATGTATGGAACTCCTATACTTTTCCTGAAGACTTCTACATTACCAGTTTTGGTGAAATGGTAAACATTTTCATTTGTAACATTTACAAATCTTTTTGAGTTTATTGGTTTGAAGTGACCATGAGAGATGTCATCTATTGAAATATTTTTGACCCATGTAAAATTATTTTGTAAAACAAAAATACTTCTGAGTTGTTGTGCAACATCCATGTGGATCCATGGATCTATGTTTGTGTATCCAATATTTATGAAAAGAGAACCATTATCTGTTAGAACTCTTTTACATTCTGTGAATACATCGAGGATCCATTGGAGATAGTCCTTCCTTAATTTTTTATCATTTACCTTTTCTCCATAGTCTATACCAATGTTATAGGGTGGTGAGGTGATGATACAATCAAATGTTTTTTCTTCCAACCTTTTGAGTTCAACTATAACATCACCCTCTATGATATTCATACTTGATATGACTACGTTTGATTTTTTTAATTGGTCGGTCAAAAAATGTGTCCAGACTGGACTCAAGAAATGTCTGTGGGAGTGTTATAGCAAACATGGTGACCGAACCCGAGAACCCTTGGCAGGCTATTCACTTTCGTGAACACCGGAAGCACTTGTCAGATTTTGTTGAAAAGAAAATTTTACCTTGTCTAGAGGAGCTACCTTCAAATCATGTAGTCGTCAGAGCGCCTGTCAAGTCTGGTAAACGTCAGATGGTAGAATTCATTTCCGTGATTCTTTCTGACTATCACCATTGCTTTGTGAGTGCCTTTCATAGAAAGGCTGATGAAAGACAGCGTGAAGAGATGCATAAATATAATATAAAAGTGTTCTCTCGCTTGAGTGAGAAGTGTGCGGATGATCTCCAAGCTTTTGCTGAGACGGCTTTGAATAGTAAACCTATAATGATCCATTTGGACGAGTGTGACTATGGAAGTGGTGATGATCAGGGACTTTCCAAGGTTTGGGAATGGGCCAAAGATAACCCCGCAATAAAAATAATTCTTTACAGTGCCACACCGTCTGAAACACATGTCGGTATAGTTGAGAAATTTCCTGGTTCATCTTTACTTCCATTGGAATATGCGAATGTATCATCAAATGGTGATATGGTTGTCACTTGCATTTCTTATGAACCACCCCCGGAGTTTAATGGCCCTAAAAAATTTTTGAAAGAAAATCTTGTAGAAGACGCTACACCATTTTTCAATGATCGCACATATAAACTGACTGAACAAGGTGATAAAATATGGTCAGAGTTTATTGAAAATTTCAAAATTAATCCTAAAAGAGGGGTTTTTGTGCTACGCCTTTGTGGAGGAAAAAAATTAGAAGATAAACCCTTTGACAAGTTCATAAGAAATATTGACATCATAGAAGATCTCCATAAATATGGAGAGATTGTTGTCAGGGTTGCTACATCCAACCCAGAAAAATTTAAGGGGCTAATTTCGAAAAAGGTGTCACTCCACTTAGATGAAGAAATAAAGTGGAGTTATAGACGTTATTGGGACGATAATGTCAATACAAATAAGCCAACATTGATTGTGTTAGATCAGACTTCTACTCGATCAACTGAGTGGAAGTGTCATGATCGAGTTTATGCATATCATGATTTCAGAAAAACAATTAACTTTTCTGTCCTCTCTCAGGCTCAAGAGAGAGTGAACCACTACATTGGTTCAGATTATTCTGAGTTTCAACCAATAAAAGTCTATGGTTCTAAAAAGGTTTGGGAATTATCTGCCGGACTCATAAACTACACACAATTCATGAATGGTGAATGGCGTATGAGGAAAATTAATAATACTGAACCACCTTATTTCAAGATTCATAAATCTAATGATACGAGTCAGCGCCACTCGCAATATTCTGGGAATTACTCCGAAGAGGAGGCTTTAGAAATCCTTGCTATTTTGGGTTGTGGTATAACCGAAAAACCAAAACTTTCCTCTAGACTTGGAGGACATATAAAAGAAGATATTATTATAATGTCAAAATTTATTCCTTGTGGACCACAAACATTTCATCAAGCAAAAACTCAAGTTCCTGAGTGGGTTGGAAGGGGTATGAGAAATCCTTTTACAGACAAAAACAATATAAACGAAGATGGAACATTTAATGGTTATATCAGGGGAAAGAAAAAACCCTTCTCAAATGATGAGATTGAAGCTGATAGACGTTGGGGAATTAACAAAAAGAGCACTAAACGTTGCACCATATGCTATGATAATGGTGTTTTAGGTGTAAACATTAGATGGATAACAGAAGATAGTGAAACCATAAATAATTTGAAAACCAATTCGTCTATGTATGGAGTTGAAAGGAGTCCCTAAAAAACAAAGATCTTTGGAAGTTGACCATGTCTTTTTAAAAAGGTCTCTGATTGAAAAAACGTGTCAGAGGGTTACTCAAGAAAGACCTGTGGGATAGGTATAGAAAGCCACCATGGAGGGATTGCTTAAGGAGATCCGATTGAGCGCAGAGACC
>Ga0181398_1000053_pt1 | contig 31270 bp, 56 predicted proteins | sample 21SPOviralmetaG_FD_130127 | JGI IMG/M metagenome (GOLD analysis project Ga0181398, IMG submission 130127) | Marine viral communities from the oligotrophic San Pedro Time Series (SPOT) site, San Pedro Channel, CA, USA - 21 SPOT_SRF_2011-04-29 | ecosystem: Environmental > Aquatic > Marine > Strait...
TAAACCCCACTTAGAAAGCCAATTGATCTGTTTAGAACGAAGTTGATAGACGAAGACAGCCACATCAACGTATACACACATGTACGCCCGAGCATACGCATAACCCTGCAGCGGGGCCTATGTGTACTAAGCACTAGTATATACGTATACGTAGAGCTGTTAAGCGTATACACTAATGTAGACTAGATGTGGCTATTAACACTCTTATTAACTGTATACGTATAGACTAAACACCTTATTGAATACGTATACGTTAAAGGCCTGACTTAACACTAAGGGAAGTGTGTGTACAGTGTATACGTATACGCAGAGTGAAAAAACATGAATATCACGCAGCGGGGCCTGTGTGTTATAGTGGTTTTATGGTAGGATATGGTGAATAAACTATGCCGTTTGAGTCAAAAGAGCAAGGTTTGGTATAAAAACAATAGGATAATATGAATCGTTTGGCATGGTTAATGAGGCATGCAAAAAATACTCCACCGTTCGAATCAAACAATTGAATTAATTGACCCAAACAATTAGATTGTTTGACCCTAATAATTACATTATTTGAACCGTTTGTATACGTAACCTTAAACGTGTCCCACGGTGCAGAGCACCTAGCTATACGTATGCTTCACTGTAGCTCTTACTGTATACGTATACGTTGTTCTATAGTGTCTAGTGTAGATCAGGGTCACGTCCAAGACCCTTTACAGTTGCATGTTCACGTTTACGTATATGCCAGTCACTAGTATTGTGTCCACTGTCACGCATAATAGCTATGTAGTCGTGTGCTTCTGTTTCACTTGTAAGGTTATCTAGTACGTTGTCTTGTGCATCAAGCACATCAAATGTATATCTCATATACAGTTATTTAAAGTGTCCGGTCAAGCAGTTAACTATACGTATAATAACTGTACCGCAAAGTATGCGATTATTATGCACACACCCAGCGCAGTTGCCCAGTCAGCGTCACTCATTTTCATTACGATAGTTCTTTGTGATGTTGGGATCGTCAGCGTTGTGTATGTCATCATAAGGGTCATGTTCATCGTCAGCGGGTGTGTTTACGAGTGTGCGTACACGATCTAATGTGTCAGCTAAACAACCAAACCCAGCACCAATTATACCAAAGAGGTATCCTAGTGCATTCAGTAACTGTATTGTGCCTGTGAGCAACACTGTGCTTATACGTTTAATCATAGTAGTTCTTTGTGGGTTATTGACTCTAAATCATCGCTACCGCGTGCCGCTTCGCGGCTCAGTGCATCTGGCGCTACCCCTTCGGGGCTGTCAGACTCTGTGCGGGTCACCACTGATGCATGGAACTTGGGTCCACTTATCCAATATGATGCTGCTGCACGTAGGTTCTGCAGTGTATAGTTCGCAGGCATTTCTTCTGCTGGTATACTGAACTTGAGTGTTATGTCGTGTGTTCGTTTCATTGGAATGCTCTCACCAGCACAAGCAGGAGGCCTATCATAATGCTTGTTGTTAATACAAACTTTATCTGTTCTTGCATGTCCTTTTTGCGTGTCCACAATCCCAATCCCTTGAGTGTTTTCTTAATCTTCATAGTACTATTATATACTTGGTTCAAGAGGTTAGTCAAGCTCAATGTGGCAGCAATTAGCCCAATTTGTGCGATGCTTTAAGTGTTTGTGCTAAATATTTGTGTAATCATACGGAGAATACTAGATGTCAGAAGAGTACACATATACTGACGAAGAGCTCATCCAAGAAGCAATAACCATTGCGGAACTTTTCGAAGAAGAACTAGAAATACTCACCAAACAGCACACTAGCCTATTAGAGAAACAGACCACAGAAGCCACCCTGGCTGCACGTGATCTCAACTGCGTAATCAAATACTTTAAGGCTCGACTGGGCAAAGAAAACACAGACCTAGAAGAACTATTCGGCGCGGACCCAGACCGCCTGTTACACTAGACACGGAAGGAGAACCATCGTGAGCAACAGGTTTCATTTAGCTATCGAAGGTGGCAAACTAGAGACTACCCTACCATTTTATACAGATATATTAGGCTGCACGTTAGACATGGCCGAACCAGGACGTTGGCAAGACGTTGACTTCTGGGGCAATGAACTCACGCTGCATGAAAGCGAACCTAAACAAACAAAGGGCCCTGATCGTCATAGACATGAGGTGGACATGGGTGAAGTGTGTGTACCACACTTGGGCATACACTTAGCCTACGATGATTATCAACAGGTGCGCAGCAGTGTAGAAAGCAGCGTAGGCTTCCTTGATACCCCCTATGTACGTTTCGAGGGTACTGAATACGAACAAGAAACGTTCTTTGTTGAAGACCCTAACTATAATGTGATAGAGATCAAAAGCATGGTGCGCGATGCCTAACAGGGACGAGTTCCGCACATACATCAGCGAACATGCTGACGAAGTAGGATTTCAAATGCCCAAGCACATATCGGACTATCTCATAGACCTATGCACGGATAGACTGGACAAGCCAGAGCTTATACCCGAACCCAGCTTTGGTGAACGTTGGCTTAACCTACAAGAACTAGATAGGGCTCACCTATTTCAAGAGTATGCCGACCAATGCCTGTTCTTTGTGTCCTTGATGCCCGAGTATGGTAAACGCAGAGGCCTGGACATAGAATACTATGCGTCACTGGGCATAAGCAGTTACTACACTGTGGGTGACAAAATACATGACAGCAAATATGTACAGTTGGGCAACTGGTTCTACCACTTACAAAAGTTTCTAAACAGTGCGATCAGACCAAAGCAAAGACTAATACTTTTAGATAAATATTTGTAAGAGGAAAGCACAATCATGTTAAGTAAACAATGTAAGTTACATTTGAAAGAAGTAGGAGAAACTGGACCACAGCATATGGTTAAGGCTCTTAAAGTTGCAGTTAAGCTGCAATTGTTGGTACCTGCACTAGTAGTACACAGTGTTGCACCACGCTTCTTTAGCAAAACAGCAACAAAGATAATGACTGACATACTGGAGAACAGATGATTGAACAATTAGAAATGTTAGCTGAAAGTGGACCTAAGTGGGCTAAGGAAAGAGCAAGTATGGCCTGTCAAATCTATGAACAGTATCAAGGCGGTGGACTAGAAGAATTTGAATACCAAGACATCATGTTGCGTCTTATTGAAGAACCTAAGATAGATACAGACGCAGGCGACGACTTAGATACTAAAGCACTTTTAATCACAGCAGTACACCAGGTAGGGAACATAGTATGAAAATTTCAGAAGTAATGGATGCAGTATATGTAGAAGAGCCGGCAAGTAGAGCTCTATGTAAGTCTGGTAAGCCGGACAGTGCGTTAGGTGCCAGCCAACTAGCATCATGTAAATCACAAGGCTACCGTTCACGTGATGGCGAAAAGAGTCACAAGGTAGGATCAGAAAGAGTAAAAGTACGAGGTAAAAAGATTAAGGGCAAAAAGTATGGCGGCCCATTACCAGATTGGTCTTAACACATGTCTGTTAAACCGATAAATGGTAGTCTTCTTGTTGCTCCTCCAGGAATGGTAGACAGTCGCTTCAGTCGTACATCATTACTAGTAACACATCATAATCAAACTAGCTCTTGGGCTTTGTGCATCAATAGAATGACTCCGCACAACCTAGAAAGCCTAGCAAAAGAAATAAGCATTTCAAATGTAAACAACCTTAGGTTTCCTTTGTATTGGGGCGGCCCTGTACAGAAAGGCAGTGTATGGATGTTACATACTCCAGAGTGGGAGAATGAACACACCATGTATGTTAATGACCAATGGCGTGTAACATCAAACGAAAGCATGTTTCATTGCCTATCAGATGGCGATGCTCCACAATGGTTTAGAATATGCTACGGGCTATGTCAATGGGGACCTGGACAGTTAGAAACAGAACTAGCAGGTAAGCCACCCTTTGTTAAGAGTAGTTCTTGGCTAGTTGCTAATGATACTACACCCGAACAGTTGTTTAATCAAGACCCTAATGAACTGTGGGAATACAGTGTTAAGACAGCAGGCCGTCAATCAGTTGATGCTTGGTTGGCTTAGTTATCGACGTATTCAACATCATCTATATCCCAAATATCGTCAAAACTACAACGGAAAGTCTTACGACTCTTTTCGTCATATAGTTCTACCTGTTTAGATTCTAGATCACGCACTTGAATAATACCAAAGCTCTCATAGACTCCTGGGCCTGCCAATGGTGTGTCAGATAGACCTGGAGGCCTACCAAATGTGTCAAGCATAGTTGTTACCTTAAACATACACCCATAACTCTTGCCAGCTTCAATATCTTCAATCTTGTACATGTTCCATCTCCATTGGTTGATAGCCTGTTGCTACTTGCATTTTTTTAATTATAACTTTAACTTGATCACTGGTCAAGTATCCTTTTACAGTATCTCCAGGATTAGTTATACCAGGCATCTCAGTCATGATACCTTCTTTAAATACACCTATTTCAAACATTCCTTTGTTGCCGCCATAGGAATGCTGACCTTTTACAATGCTGAGTTCATAGTCACCAAACGCTAGTCTAGCCTGTATGCCTCCGTGGTAAAGTGTTTCAAATTTATACTCATCAGTTATCATCTTCTTCCTCCACGCATAAACGTTCCATAGTCTTATAGTGTTCATATGCTTTTTGTAATGCTTCGTACTTTTCCAACTTTGTAGGGTCTGGTACTAAGATGTTTAGCCTTTCTTCAATAGCTTCTAGCCGTTTGCGCATAGCACTACCGACTTCATGATCCGCAGTATAAGTTGTATTGTAACCGAACTCAGTGCCTGTGTCGTTATAGTCACCGATATCTATAGTAAATGTTCCTGTTGCACCAGTACCTGTGTAGGCAATATCTTCTGATGGACTAATTGTGTATTCGTCACCCATATGATCCCTCATTTTTTCCCTTTCGTAGCACGTTTAGCTCTCGCTTTGATTTGTGCTGGTGTTTGGCCGCCTGGACTAAGTTTGTCTATGCGACATGCAAATAAATGTTTCTTACCACTGTTTGATATTAACACAGGTTGTCCATGTTCGTCAACCTGAATATCAACAATCTTTATAGGGACATTCTTAAAACGCCCAACCATTGCAGTGTCACCTACGTTTATATCTACAGTAAACTTCTTCATATGATCGTGCCAAACTGCTCAGTTGTTTCGTCTCCAAGGAACCAGTTACTATCCACAGGGCCGCAACATAATGTGTGCTTGAGATAAAGGTTGTAGTCTGTTTGCTTACTAACCTCAGCCATACCTAAATGTTTTTCACTTATAATACAGATACCATAATCGAAACCACAATAAACAATGTTATTAAGACTATATTTTTTCATGTAATCAACAAGGTCTTCTTGTGTCTGCATGTTTTTATATTGAGATAGGTGACTAATACAGTTTAAATGATCAGGAACTACTTTAGCCTTGTGCTTCATGGGTCTAAGATAGTATTCTATCTTCTGCGCCAATCGAATTGCTTCAGCAGCTCTCCAAGGATAGAGTTTTTCTTGTTCCCAACCCATAGACTGACAAGGATGCATTACTAACCATAATGCCTTGTCCTGAAGTAATTTCGATTCAATTTTATTCATTAGTGCAACATACGTGACTTTGTTTCGTGTTCATCTAAGAACGGCTTCACTTTGTCCGCAGTGTTCACAAGATTATCTACGACCTTTTCAAAGTCTCTATCATCTAGTCCAGTTTTATATAACCTAAGTGCGATAGACATTAGTACTGCTGCCACACCCATTATATCTTGTTGTGCGTCACATTCTTTTGCCGCTTCTGCAAACACTAAGTTATAAAACTTTCCCATATCTTCTTCGTTCATATTATCCCTCGTTTTCTAAATCCCATATTACTATATTAGATTTTCTCGCCTGCCTTAAAGCCTCTAAATCTGAGAAACCTCGGAAACCTAAGCGAGTAAGTACCATCTTGATTTTGTGTAACAGCATCTGCACGTACCTCTACAATTTGCCCAGGGATAGTATCTTTACTAACCCAAAACTCATCGCGATTAATATCAGTAAAACCGCTACCGACATTAACATTAATTTGCTTTCCGTCATCAAGTCCTTCACAAATGAAAGCACCAAGTTTACCTTCGTTTCTTCCTGTTCCTTCTTCGACATCTTTAACCTCCAGTGATACTTCAATGAAAGGTTTCATCTTCAACCATGAATGTGATCGCTTACATTGATAAACAGCATCAACATCTTTGATCATGATACCTTCATAACCTGCTTCAACTGCTTTTTTATTATAGTCTTTGAACATTGTATCTCCAACCATAGTACCTAGTTCTACTTCTTCTTGTGGTACTAAATCACAAAAACATTGTTCAAATATCTTTTCAAAGGTTTTAAGCATATTACTTCTACGTCTTTGTCCTTGTATGCTTTCACCTTTCTTAAATTCTACTAACGGAATAATGTCAAACACTGCAAGTCTTGCATCTTGTGCTTTCACATCACTCTTTCGATGTACCTGTTTCATTAAGTCTTGGAAACTATTAGAAACAACTTCACCATCAATTACATATGAACGGCCAATCTCTTCCATAAAGCCATGCAATGCTTCTGTGATGTGTGCAAAGTTTTCTAATACTTTACCGTTACGTGTGTATTGTGTAACTGACTTTGCTTCGTAGTCTACAATAGTAACACAACGTACACCATCTAACTTAGGCTCAAGCAGTTTCTTACCAACTAACTTTTTCTCATGATTGGCACTATCATGTGCTAACATACATTCGAACACAGGAATTTTATATTGTGGAAACTTCTTAGCGACTTTGTTTACAGTCTTTTCACTTACACCACAACGCAAGTCTTTAATAAGAATACGTCTATAAAACTTATTCCATTGTTCAGCAGTTGCTACTTCACTTGCAAGTTTGATTGCATCTTGTGCGGCATTACCTGTAAGTTTACGTTTATATAGTGCATCAGCAAGTTCTAAGAACTTATCCCATGCTAGTCCTTGTCCGTTCCACTCAGGATCTACTTCAGGAACTTGCTTCACACCAAATGTGTAAAGTTTATCAAGTGCCATACGGCAACCAGCAAAGAACTCATCTAGTCCTTCTTCCATTGCTTCTAATATTACTTGCTCTTTTGCTAGACGTGAATTGTCTGCTTCAAGTTTGTCTATAATTACTTCAGGTTGTGTTCTCATAAATGCCTCTCTTTTGCCTAATTGTTATACTTATTATAGCGTATTATCCTTCATTTGTCAACTCATTTATTACATTTTCTATGTTATGCACGTTGATTTCTTGTCCAATTTTGTACACATGAAAATGGTAATCTTCAATTGTTTCTGCAATCTTATTTAATATCGTTTCCTCTGGCTCTGCTATCCATTCTGAGTAGCCTCTACCTTCTAGCATAATAGCATATCCAAAAGTATCTTTGAGTACGCTCTCTAGTTTGCTAATTGGATTTGCTTTACCATACCATAAGTGATTAAACGTAGCATAATGACTACGAGCAGAATAACTGTTCTGGTAAACACCTAATCTAGCCTTAGCACTATTCATGCTAGTGATTCCAATCTTACAATCACCACTACCTAGAGGGTCTTTCATTAAGTATAAGAACTTCATGCTACCACCTACACTGTGCTGTTGGAAGTGTGATACGTCCAATCTTATCGTTATATAGATTTACAATAGCATCATACACACGCCACTGATCATGGTCTCTTGGATTAGTAAATCCTTTGGTGTGGAGAGCATTCTCATAGTTGTCCTTCAGTCCTAGTTGTACTGATGTAGGATCTCCCCAAGTTTTAATAAACAGTTTGCCTAGTTCATCATCAAAGGCTTGATCAATAGCAAAGCCTTCAACTTCAGCCATCTTATATAATAATGCCATAGGCCTCCATATCTCTAACTCGGCTGCTGCCTTAGTCCAGTGTGTGTTATGAAATTGTAATGCACGTTTAAAGTATTTGCCTACAACCCCATAATCATCTGACATCTCAAATATAGTCTGTCCACTTTTGATCTGACTAAATGCATTTGGTGTGTTAGCATTACGTTTAGGACTAAACCCTGTAGCAGTTAAAATGTTATTCATCTGTACAGTTGCACTATCTTTTGTTTCTAATAATATCATAAACTCATCGTAGGCATGAAGTTTACGTTTGTTACGACTATTAATACGTATCATGTTTTGTCCTGCTAACCAAACAGCATACTCTACCTTGTCAGTAAAGCCTGCGTCTTTTACTGTTTCGTCAGTAATCATATCTGTATCAATATACCACATAGGGTATGTAGTATACTTTTGTCTAAACATCTCTTGTGATGTATGGTGCCCGTCCCATAACATATACATACCGTCTACTAATATAGCAGTTGGCAACAGCACCGCAGTGTGTTCGTAGTCTTGTTCAATTTTATACATATGGTTGGGTGCAACATCTCGTTGGAACCTTGGCCACAAATACATATCCTCCCAATCAATCCAACCAAACTTTACAATACCTTCTTTAGGATCGTATGGGTCTTGGACATCAGGCTTCTTGTCAGGACCAAGCACAACATCAATTGCTTCTGCAATATCATTAAGAGGAATAATGCCACGGTCGTAGTTGTCAGACATGGTACGCAAATCAATTGCGTCATCTTTCATTTCAAATGGAATTTTAAATTTTGCCAGATACTTGTTGATCTCCGTCTGGCGATTGTACGGAACTTTCTTCATGCTCTTAACTCCTTATAACATGTGCAACGAATTGCTAGTGTTAGTTTGTGCCTGGGTGCGTAACGAATTACTGGCCCACAGCGTTAATTTATACTTACATATTACACTCACGATTACCACTTGTCAACCCCTAAGGGCAATAATTATATGTATGAAGATACTAATCATTGGTGCAGCAGGCTTTTTTGGAAGAAACTTAGCGTATGCTTATAAAGACTTACATGATATTAGTTGTATTGACCTACCTCTAGATCTTTTTGGAGATAAAAAAGACTTCTATGACGAGTTCGATGTAGCAGGGATAGATATTCAAGAGGACCTATGGCAAGTTAAACAACGTATGATGGACTGTGATGTTGTTATCCATTTGGCTAACAAGACTAGAATAAGTCCTAGTTGGCAAGAGTACGAACAGTACTATAGTATGAACATAGGAACTACCCAAAAGATATATGCTCTATCGCAAACACTAGGCGTTAAAAAGTTTATCTACTTTAGCTCTAGTTCTGTGTATGGCAACAATGGTTGGATACCTAACAAAGAATCAGACCCTTTGAATCCTACAAGTCCTTATGCTATTAGTAAGATGGCTGCGGAGGCTGCATTAACAGCACAACACAGTCGCTTACCAAAGACAGAACTTATTATAGTAAGGCCGTTTACAATGTATGGTCCGTTCATGGAGATGGGAAAGTATTCATTAGTAATATCAAAGTTCATTGAAGCAGTACAGGCAGGCAATCCACTATTACTTGATGCTACAGGATCTCAAACAAGAGACTTTATACATGTTAGTGATGCTATCTCTGCACTTAGCCTAATTATACAGCATGGCAAGAGCGGAGACATATATAATATAGGATCAGGCGAGTCAGTGTCTATTAGAGAGTTGGCAGACATTGTCAGTAGCAAACAAGTTCATACTCCTCCACGCATTGGACACATTGAACATACGTTAGCTGATACAAGTAAACTCAAAGAGTTAGGTTGGAAGCCAGAGATTGATGTAAAAACATGGTTGACAAATTTAGTTGCAGACCTTAGTATAACAAGTAATATTAAACAAGAGGAAAAATAAATGGCATTAGTACCAATGGTAGTTGAATCAACAAGCAAGGGCGAACGAGCTTATGATATCTACAGTAGATTATTAAAGGACAGGGTAATAATGCTCAACGGTCCTGTTGAAGATGTAAGTGCAAACCTTATTGTTGCACAGTTGTTATTCTTAGAGTCAGAAGATTCAGATAAAGCGATCTCGTTGTTTATTAATAGTCCAGGTGGTGTTGTAACTGCTGGCATGAGTATATATGATACAATGCAGTTTGTTAAGCCAGACATTGCAACATATGTTACTGGCCAAGCATGTAGTATGGGTAGCCTACTTGCACAAGCAGGTGCAAAAGGTAAACGTTATATGTTACCAAACGCAAGGCACATGATCCATCAGCCAAGCGGCGGTGCTAGAGGACAAGCAACAGACATGCAAATACAAGTAGAAGAAATTTTAAAGATTAAGAAAGAGCTTACAGGTATCTACGAAAAACATAATAGTGCGGGCAAAACATTTGATGAGCTAAGTGCTGATATGGAACGTGATAACTTTATGACTGCACAAGAAGCAGTAGACTATGGCTTAGTTGATCAAATTATAGATAAACGTCCATGAAGATAGTACCACAGGGTAATAAGCAAACAGACTGGGGCATGGAGCTCAATTGGGCATCTAATGAATCATATGCAGGCAAACTATTAGTATTTGAAAAGCCTAATAAGAAAACTGCAATGATGTTACATAAAACTAGACGTAAGAGTTGGTTTGTTAATTCAGGTAAGTTTAAGATTACATTTGTTGATATCAAGACAGGTCAAAGCAGAGAACAAGTTATTAAAGAAGGCAACACTATTGATATTGCTGAAATGACTCCACATCAATTAGAATCGTTAGATCATCATTCAATTATATTTGAATCAGGTACTCCAGATTATGAAGATGATCAGTTTAGACTTAATCCTGGTGACGAGCAAACACAGCCTTCAGAGCAATAACTAAATCCTCAATCATTTTATCATCATGATACGGAGTAGGTGCAAACCGCAAACGTTCTGTACCTTCTTCTACTGTTGGATAGTTAATTGGCTGTACATAGATATCGTGTTCATCGATAAGCATATCACTCATTGACTTACACTTCTTAGCATCTCCTACAAGTACAGGAACAATGTGTGTAGTTGAACACTCCATTACTTGTATTCCGTTTGCTACTAATCTTTCTTTTAGTTTCTTCGCTTGTGTTTGGTGACTAACTCTAACTTCGTTATGATCTTTTAGGTATTTAATTGCAGCCATTGCGCCTGCACATGCAACCGGACTCATACTAGTCGTGAAGATAAAACCAGAAGCTACTGAACGGATAGCATCAATAACGTCTGCATCAGCAGCAATGTAGCCACCTTGAACTCCAAAGGCCTTTCCGAGTGTGCCATTGATTATATCAATACGGTTTTGTAGTCCTAGTTTCTCCGTCCAGCCGCCTCCGTGTTCGCCATAAAGGCCAACAGCGTGTACTTCGTCAATGTATGTAATTGCATTATACTTGTCTGCAATGTTACATATTTCTTCCATCGGCGAAATATCTCCGTCCATAGAATAAACACTTTCAAATACTATACAAGGAGTTTGATTAGCAAGTACAGCGTTAGCACATAGTTCTTCTAGTTGACCCATGTCGTTGTGATGCCACACTTGCTTTTCTGCTTTACTGTGTCTAATACCTTGTATCAATGAAGCATGATTCTTACTGTCGCTTAAGAATACAATGTTAGGGAATATTCTTTTTAATGAAATAAGTGTCCATTCGTTTGCAACGTATGCAGATGTAAACAGCAAGGACTTTGCTTTGTTGTGTAACGTACTAATCTCATGTTCCAACGCAACGTGGTAATGGCTTGTGCCACCTATGTTACGTGTACCTCCCGAGCCTGATCCTGTTTGGTCTAGGGCAGTATGCATAGCGTCTATGACAACCTTGTGCTGTCCCATGCCTAAGTAATCGTTACTACACCAATTAGTAATGTTTTTAATATTATAAGGTCCGTACCAGATAGCTCTAGGGAACTCGCCTCTTTCCCTAAGTATGTCGTTGAAAACCCTATAGTTGCCGCTATCTTTTAGGTTTTTTAGTAGTTTGTTTATTGGTTCTTTGTTTATCATGATAGAATAGTGTTCCCATTGAGTGATGGCATTGATACCAACCGTCTTTTCTTAGCTCGTCCATTAGGCTATTATATTCATTAGCCCATGTTTTAAAGAATTTAATTATGTTGTACATACATGTATTTAACATAAATAACAATATAGGAGAGCAAACAATGGCAGCGAATGGTATATCAACTTTAGCACTTAAAAAGACTAGACAAGACACTAAATTAGCCAAAGCAGAAGCAAAACGTCAAGGCAAATCAGTTGCAGCTGACGGAACCATCTCTGGCAGTGTTGATACTGGCGCTGTATCATATAGAGCTCTTAACACATTGAATCTTGGCAGATTGCCTACAAGATATAATGCTTCAGATAACAATGGTGCACTTACTGACTCTGCTGGTGTTCCAGTTGCTAGTCGTCCTTGGTCATAAACTTACCCTTTTTTAATAAATACGTATATAACTAATTAGGAGCGATAACGTTATGTATGAGTATAGAGCCACGATCGTTAAGATTGTAGATGGCGACACTGTTGATGTAGATATTGATCTAGGCTTTGGTGTTGTTTTAAAAGATGAAAGGGTACGTGTTATGGGAATTGATACACCAGAAAGTCGTACAAGAGATAAGGTAGAAAAGAAGTTTGGACTTGCTGCAAAGGCAAGACTAAAAGAGCTTCTAGGTAAGACAACTGTTTTGAAAACTCAGATTAATAGAAACGGTGAGGACATGAAAGGCAAGTTCGGTCGTATCTTGGGTGACTTTTCTACAGAAGACGGACGCATGATAACCGATATCATGGTAGAAGAAGGACATGCTGTAGCATACTTTGGTGGTAGCAAAGAAGAGATACAACTGAAGCATATGGCTAACAGAGAGAAATTACTCCGTGAAGGGGTAGTTGTTTTATAAGGAGAAAGTACATGTTTAGATTAATTGCACTGTTATCACTAGTAATAGGTTTATGGGTAGTTCCTGCAACTGCAACTGGCGGAGTAATAGGAGCTCTTAATACTAACACTACCGAAGAGCCAGCACCAACACCACCAGGCCTACCGATGCCACCACAAGGACAATATCAAACTTTACCTATAATGATTGACTGCGGCCGCTATGAAGATGTAGTAAGCATCATCATTAAAGCAGGCGAGCAACCTTTCGCAGCAGGTAAGATATTATTTAAAATTCCAGATGGTAGAGCAATAGAAGCAATATTAGAAATGTGGGCTAATCCGGAAACAAGAACTTTTACAAGCGTTCTTAAAGTAACTGATGAATATGCCTGTTTAGTATTTCCAGGAAAAGAATTTATGGGTGCGCCACAACAGGGATTAACATTATAAATAAAAACATAGGAGCGAAATATGTTATCAGGAAAGTTAAAGAAAGGAATAGCAGAACTTACATTCAATCAAAGAAGTTTATTATTTGCTGAGCTATCAGCAATTGCATACTTAGATCCAAAAGATGCAACAGCACAAGCAAAAGAGCTAGGCTTTACAACAGTAGAGTTTTATGATATCGACGGTGCTCAGGCTTATCGCTTTATGAATAAACACGATATGGTTATTGCATGTCGTGGAACACAGCCAACAGAATACAACGATATTAAAGCAGACTTAAACGCTCTTCCTATTATTTCTGAAACAGTTTCTAGAGTACACAGAGGATTTAAAACAGAAGTAGACGAACTTTGGCCACATGTGAAAGAGGACATGGACCGTAAAGTTAATCTAAAGAAACAGCATTGGTTCTGTGGACATTCATTAGGTGCTGCAATGGCAACTATAATGGCTTCAAGATGTAAGCATAGTCCAGAACTAAGCGATCCTGTTGAACTTTACACATATGGTTCACCTAGAGTTGGATGGTCAGCATACTGCAACAGTTTAAATATTGACCATCATAGATTTGTAAACAACAACGACATAGTTACAACAGTACCACTATCAATAATGGGTTTCAAACATCATGGTACTTGTCATTACTTTAATTCATGGGGTAACCTACGTAAACTTTCGTTCTGGCAAAGAACAAAAGATAAGTTCCGTGGAATGTGGAGAGGACTAAAAGCATTTAAAATAGATAACTTCTCGGATCATTCTATGGCAGAGTACATTGCACATTGTGATAAATTAGTAAAAGGAATGGAAACACCGCAAGTTTAACAAAAGGAGTTGGATGTCGTTCTTAGTCCATAACTTACCGCCGCAAGAAGTATTTGTTAAAAAGGAATACTTATATGATCTACAAAAAGGTCATGGGGAACTCACGCCTGGGGTATGGATTTCAATTAGAAGTATAATGGGCAAAGCACTATATTTTGAAACACTCCTAACTGAGTACGGTGCATTGTACGATAAACTTCCTATATCAGCATTTGTTTGGAAAGAAGATTACGATAAAGATAATCAACTTGATCTTGATACATTACAAATATGGGATTGCTTTGATTATGATATCACACTAATTAAAAAGCCTATGCTATCTAACTGCGAGTTCTTTGGCAAAGATAAGAAAATGCACAAAGGCGATTACATGTTTACACTTGATACATGTCATGCACAACACTCAACACTTGATATTAATTTTAGCGAACACGATCCTGAACATAAAACATTTAACGTTATTAAGTTAGACAACGGACAGTTTGCAGCACAACCAAACAACAGAGTAATATTTACAGATCAAAGTCTAGTTCACCCGGAGCGTAAAATGCCAGACTTTAAAGTGTGTACACAAAACTACACAGTTGAGAACACACCTAAGTGGTCAGTAGGACATACTGACGAATGGCAATACAAAACGAAAGACGAAGAAAGTGGAAGATGACGAGAAAGAAGCCTATAGACTTTTTTGGTTAGTCAAAGGGCATTTAAATACCTCACACGAAACTATAATATCATCATACGATGGTTACTTTAAAAGACTATGGGGTAACTGTGAACGTGCTGAATACGGTATGGAAGGCTTCGAAGAAGCATATAAAAAGAAAAGGGGTTGACTTCTTTTTAAATTGGTGCTATAATATAGGTACAATAGAAAAGGAGTTATATGAAATTGCGAGATAATAAAGTAATCTTAGTAGATGCAGACGGTGTCTTACTCGATTGGGAATGGGCATTTAATGTATGGATGGGCGAACAAGGTTTCGAAAGAATTGAAGGGTCGCAGTTCATTTATGATATAGGTGAGCGATACGGTATTCCAACAACACAATCAAAAAAACTTGTTAACATATTTAATAACAGTGCATGGATTGGATTTCTTCCAGGACTGAGAGATGCACAGTTTTATGTTAAGAAACTACACGAAGAATATGGATTTACATTCCATTTAATTACTTCACTATCCTTAGATAAAAATGCACAGAAACTAAGAACAATGAATATAGATAAGTTGTTTGGAACAACAGCCTTTACAAAATATGTATACTTAGGAACTGGTGCAGACAAAGACGATGCACTTAAAAAGTATAAAGGCACAGGACTATATTGGGTTGAAGATAAACCTAAGAACTGTGAAGCAGGACTTGAACAAGGACTTAAACCTTTACTGATCGAACACGGCCATAACATGGATTACAGACATGACGGTATTACTACAGTTAAGAACTGGAGACATATACACGATTTAGTAACTCATCCATAAGTACGTAGTAATATAACTATATTCTTATAAGGCCCCACAAAAACATCTTTATCTATAAATAATATTAAGCACTTGACATTTAGTGTGTCAAGTGTTACTATGTTAATACATTGTGTGATTAATAACCGCCGATAAGGCAGGAGGCATACAATGAATAAACTTCTCGTAAACATAAGGTACTTCATTGCGCCATTGTTGATACTTGTTACACTCGTCGGAGTGTTAGCAGGTGGAGCGTGGGCATGGACAGGTGTAGGCTTATTGGGAGTAGGCATTATACTTGACACTCTTATCAATGTTCAAACTCGTGGAGCAGTTGATGAGAACGGAGAGACCTTGGGAATCCCCTGGTTACAGAATACAGTAATGTATTTGATGTTACCGGTCTTTGTTGCACTTCAGTTGGCACTAGCATATCAGATCTATAATGGTATGGCAGGTGCAGAACTTTTAGGTGCTACACTATCAACAGGTATATTTGCAGGCATAGGCATAATCTATGGGCATGAACTATCTCACACCAAAGGCATTGCATTCGTAATAAGCCGTTGGATGATGGGACTATCAGGTTCAGCACATTTCTGTTATGCTCATGTGTACAATCATCACTTGGAATTAGCAAGTGAAGACGATCCTGCAACAGCACCTAGAGGACGTGATATCTATTCACACTATATCAAATCACACTTAGGACAATCTAAGTTCTTGTTTGAAATGGAGAGAGGTAGATTGAAACGTTTAGGTAAACCTTTCTTGTCCGTAGGTAATAGATGGATAAGAGGTTACATGATGAGTGTACCTACACTTGCATTGTTCTTCTTTGCAGGTGGTTGGTTAGGTGTCGCATGTATCGGACTTGTTTGGTTAATATCAAACTTCGAACTTGAAGCACTTAACTATCTAGAACACTATGGTTTAATTCGTGTTAAAAGCGAACCAATAGACTATAGACATTCCTGGGATAACTCAACATTATTCACAAGCTGGTTCTTCATAGAGATTGGTCGCCAGGCTGATCATCATGACAGAGGTGAGACACACTTCTGGGAACTAGATGAAGTAGGTGCGCCTAACACAGGTGTAGGTTACTTTACACTCTTTGCGTTAGCACTGATACCTCCTGTGTTTAATAGCTTTATGAAAAAGCATTTAGACAATTGGGATAAAAACTTTGCAACCGAAGCAGAAAGAGAAATAGCAAAAACATTTGCGTAATCTTTGGGGGTGTCGGCAACGGCACCCTTTTTTCTTGACAAGACTTTCTTTTAGTGTTACATTATAAATAATGATGGAACAATTAAGTTTCTGGCAGGCAACGTTGAGCCTGCTCTTATTATGTGAGCGCCGTGGTAAAAGCGGCAAGCAGAGGAGATAATAAATGGACGCACTCACCCTATGGATGGGGATAGGATTCTTATTTGCAGCCTATTCAGTAATAGCAAATGATTCAGTACAGACTTTAGGTACATGGATTGCATCAAATAACGATAAATTTAACTGGAAAACTATGTGGGGAGCGGCAAGTGTAGTCTTGCTATATACCCTATGGTATGGTTGGTACATGAACGGTGGAGACATCAGCTATGGACGACTTAATAAAATACCATTCCAAGAGATACAATGGTATCATGCGGCAGCACCAGGATTACTATTAATACTTACACGGATAGGAGTACCAGTTAGTACTTCTTTTTTAGTATTAAGTGCCTTTGCAAGTACGTTTGTACTAGAAAAGATGCTTATGAAAAGCATGATGGGTTATGCTGTGGCGGCTGTGGCAGCATATGTTATTTGGATAGGAGTTACTAAACTCTTAGACGAAGCAAAGCCTGTCAAAGAAGAACACAAGAATCGTTGGCGCATAGCACAATGGTTCACAACAGGCTTCTTATGGTTCACTTGGCTGAGTCATGACATGGCGAACATTGCAGTGTTTCTACCTAGAGAGATACCCTGGGACCTTATGGTATTAGTAAGTCTTGTATTTGTATTTGGCTTAGGATATATGTTCCGTGAAGGCGGAGGTAAGATACAAAATATTGTAATTGAAAAGCACAACACAAGATATGTTCGTAGTGCTACAATTATTGATGGTGTGTATTGGTTGTGCTTATGGTTCTTCAAAGAGCTCAATGATATTCCAATGTCAACAACATGGGTGTTTGTAGGACTACTATGTGGTAGAGAACTTGCTATGGCAACTATGACAGGCAAGGAAAAGTTCAAGACAGTGTTTCCGTTGGTCACTAAAGACTTCTTCAAGATGATGATAGGCCTAGGTGCATCAGTTGGAGTAGTATTGATGATACACTATGTAATTGTACCAAATGGATATTAATGGAAAACAATAATCAAATAAAAGAGTTTTACCCATACACTTGGGTAAAACCTAAATACCAACAATCAGCACAAGACTGCTTCAATGAGATAGATTCGTATCTTAGTTTTCATCCTCCTAAACGTATATTAGATATCGGTTGCGGCTATGCATATGTTAGTGAGCAGTTTCAGAAGAAGTACGGAACCGAACTATGGCTGCTTGAAGGAGACTTTCAAACTACTATTGACAGACCGCGAAAAGCAACATGGGGTGAAGTAGAAGACTTTAAGTTTTATCTTCCAGTTGCAGACTTAAAAGAATATTGGAATTCGAGAGGAATCAAATATAACTTTGTTGATGCTAACAATATAAACATACCCGAAGGTATGACATTTGATCTAGTTAGTAGTTGGCTAAGTTGTGGCTTTCACTACCCTGCTAAGACTTATAAAAGTTTAGTAGAAAAACATACAACCAGTGATAGTAAAGTTATCTTTGATTTTAGAACAAAGACACTACTTAATCAACAAAGCCAAGACATAAAAGTTATACACAATTTCAACCCAAGTGGAGGAAAAAGATCACGAGTTCACTTTAATTTTTCTTGACTTAAAGAACTTTTTGTAATATTATATAAGTACAACATAACACCAAGAAAGGACTACATTTGAAAATGAAAATTATCTCAGGAAACGCTAACAAACCATTAGCACAAGAGATTGCAGAACAATGTTTTGCTACCCTCGTCCCCGCAAATATTTCAACTTTCGCAGATGGAGAATCAAACGTAGAGTTTTTAGAAAACGTTAGAGGCGAAGATGTTTTTATTATTCAAAGTACAAGCACACCAGTAAACGATAGTCTTATGGAACTGATGGTTATGATTGATGCAGCACGTAGATCAAGTGCTAGTCGTATTACAGCAGTTATTCCATACTATGGTTATGCTAGGCAAGATCGTAAGAGCGCAAGTCGTACTCCTATTACTGCTAAGTTAGTTGCTAACTTAATTACAACAGCTGGTGCAGACAGAATACTTACAATGGATTTACATGCAGGACAGATACAAGGTTTCTTTGACATCCCAGTGGATGATTTAACAAGCCGTGTAGTATTTGCTAAAGACATTAAACGCACAATAGGTATCATTGACGACCCTGAAGTTAATCAACAAGGAACTGTATTTGTATCGCCAGACGCAGGTGGTGCAGTTAGAGCTCGTAAGTTTGCAGACATGTTTACAGGCGACATTGCTATTGTAGATAAAATGCGACCTGAAGCAGGTAAGTCAGAAGTAATGAATATCATTGGTGATGTTAAAGGCAAACATGCTATCCTAGTAGATGATATCGTTGACTCAGGTGGAACATTATGTAAGGCAGCACAAGCAATTATGAAAGCTGGTGCATTGAGTGTTAGAGCATATATTACTCATGGTGTACTATCAGAAGATGCATGTCAAAAAGTTGAGAAGAGTGTACTCGATGAACTAGTTGTTACTAATACTATTATAAATCGTTGCCCTAAGGGTTGTAAGAAAACACGTCAAGTAAGTGTTGCTCCATTACTTGGAGAAGCAATGCGTAGAATAACTAATGAAGAATCAGTTAGCAGTCTTTTTGTTTAAGTAATTCCCTAGCACCGTAAGTAATCATATAAGAAGCACCAGCACGTTTAAAAACATCATGTGTTTCTTTTAACATCTCAGGAACCAACCAACCATTACGTTGTAGACCAATGTACTCGCCGCTTGTTTGATAAACACCTACAGGAACAGAATATCCTGTTGCTTCCTTAATAGGCCTAATAAGATCAATACTGGTCATACCTGGCTTTACCATTAACATATCAGCACCGTCTCTGTGATATTTTTGACTACGACAAATTGCAAGTTCTCTGTCATTTACATCTAATTGATAACTTCTGTGTATTCCTTTTTCAACACCAATAGTTTGTCTAAACCCATCATAGAAAGTTGATCTAAACTTTGTTGAATAGCTCATTACTTTTGCTTTTAGATTTTCTTTAAGTACTAACACAGTTTGGTCTTGACAGTCACTAGGTGCTAATACATCTGCTCCTGCTTTGTGTACAACAGTTGCTTGTTGAAGTAGTTGATCGTACGTTTTATTCATGTCCTCAGGATAGCAACAATGCCCATCTAGCGTAGTAGAACACAAACATATATCAACATGCAAGTTTACTTTATCTCCGTGTACTGCTTTAATTTCGCTAACAACACGCTTGTTTAATTCCCAATCAGGAGAGTCTGTTCTGTCTGGCATAACAAATATTAAGATGTCTTTGACACCTAGCATGATATCCCTACCAATAGTATCTATTGCACCTTTAACTGACCAAGGGTGGTTATCATTACCAAGTACAGATTGCTTAGTTGCCTTTATCCAATCATCACCGTTAGTCTGATTGTTAATAAAGTAAGGTTGTATCAGCCTCATTCAAATCTTTCCCTAACCATGTCTACAAATAGTTTTACGTTGTCCTCTGGTGTCTCTTTATGTATGCCATGTCCTAGTCCGCATATCCAACCAGTTCTATCAATACGCTCCATGCTGTCAAGCCATTCCGATATTTCTTTCTTTAAGTATAGCCCAGGTGTCATCATTAACTTCTCATCGAAGTTGCCTTGTATAAATCCATCTTGATATTTCTTAAACGTTCTGTGTATATCAACTGCACTATCAATACCTAATCCTGCCCAACCCATTCTATACAGTGTAGGTAAACACTTATGATTTAGATGTTGTGTATAGTATCCTGTATCAGAATCTATTAGTGGTTGTAATAGATTAACGTAATGTGTTTTAAAGAAAGACTCACTCATGTTAGCCACACCACTATCAAGTATCATAACTTTCTCTGCACCTGCTTCTAGTTGTAAATGTATGTTACGTGATAGCACAGGAACAATTACTTCTTCCATGTACGCTGCTTTCCATTTTAAATCCATGTTAGGTTTTTTACCTGTAGCATAATTTAACAATGTCCATGGGCCGCCTACAAATCCTATTAGGCTTTTTGATTTATGTAGTTTCTCTCTAGTTGCAGAAACAGCAGCTTTCTGAAAGTGCATGTGTTCTACTGCACGTGAAACGTTCTTATGATCTTTATAGTTGTCTTCGTTGATGTACCATTCAAACTGTGGACCTGGTGCAAACTTTAAAGGCACACCTAGTCCTTCAATAGGAAATAGTATGTCGCTAAACAGTATTGCAATATCAAAATCAAATTGATCAATTGGTAGCATTGCTACATCAGCAGCCACCCTAGGTAACTTACACATTTGTTCAAAGGTAAACTTCTCTTTCATCTCCATATAAGGTTGCTGATATCTTCCAGCTTGTCTCATCATCCATATCGGAGGGCAAGACTGTTCTACCCTATTGCAGGCATTTTCAAATTTTTCATTCATATAAGTTTCGTTCCTAGTTGTTCGCCAAGTTCTAGATAGTTTTCTTTCTTACCTATTACTTCACTGTACTTATCTGTTTCGAAGTTGTGAGCTCTAATCATTAAACAGTCACCAACAACACTAGATATACAACCAACCGCAGTATGACAGTCTCCGTCTATAACTTCAAGCATCTTACGTTCAGCCATTGCTCCTTTATACGTGTCTGCATCAGACGAACTGTTTAACAAATAACTTGCGGAACTTTTCTTTCTTGTTTGTAATGCTATAACACCTTGACCAACTGCTGGTAACATTTCGTCAAAGTTAAATATCTTTGTTATCTTATGTTCTAATCCTAATGCTTCTAGTCCTGCAACAGCAAGTACAATAGCATCATACTGTCCGCTTTCTACTTTAGAAATACGTGTGTCAATATTTCCTCTAATAGAAACTATCTCTGCATCTGGATATAATCTTTTTAGTTGTGCAATTCTGCGAGGACTACCTGTTCCTATCTTTGCACCTAATTTTGTAGGATCACCTATTACACAATCTCTAGGATCGCTACGATCTAGTACTGCTGATATCTCAAGAACATCATCTGAGTCTCTTGGTAAATCTTTTAAACTATGAACAGCAATATCAATTTCGTTATCTAATAACTTCTGCTCAATGGCCTTACAAAATACTCCCTTGCCGCCCATTTCTAATATAGGCGTGTCTGGATTAATTTCTGCTTCTGTTTTTATCGTAACAATCTCTGGGTCACTTATTAGAGCCGCTGCTCTACTTGCATACTGCAATGCTAGTTTACTTCCTCTAACGCCTATCTTCATTTCTAACCTTCCTTATGACCCAAGCAATGAATGCTAAGATAGCAGCAGTTAATGCACCTATCCCAATGTTCACGGCCAACTCACATCTGGCGGTAAGCTCATTAAGATTGCTTCCATGTTACCACCTGTTTTAAAACCAAACTTAGTTCCACGATCATATAATAAGTTGAACTCTACATATCGTCCACGTTTGATCTTTTGTATATCTTTATGCTCGTCTGTGTAGTTGTTGTTCATATAGTTAATTGCAGTTGTTCTCATTACATCTGCAAACTTAATGCCCATACGTTCTACAAATTTAAAGTCCATGTCCTCTGGTGAATAGTATTCAAAGAACAAACCTCCGATACCTCTTGTTTCTTTTCTGTGTGGCAAGTAAAAGTATTCATCACATGCTTTACTAAACTTATCGTACCAAGTTGTATCATATAAATCACAAATCTTTTTAAGCTCTTGGTGATACTTTACTTTAAACTTCTCGTCATCTAAGCAAGGAGTTAGATCCATACCACCACCAAACCATTCTTTGTCGTGTGTCTTAAGGTATCTTGTGTTGAAGTGCATTGCTGGTACCCAAGGATTAGTAGGGTGCAATACTACACTTATACCTGTGGCATAGTACTCTCTATTCTCATCAGTTGTGCCTGGAATCTCTTTTGCAAATTTTGGATCAAACTCTCCAGTAACACACGAGTAATTTACTGTACCTTTTTCAAATACGTTTCCACGTATAACTTTGTGTGTTTGAGTCCATCCCTCTCTGCTTGAATGTCCACCTTGGTCCATTTTAATAGGATCTTTGGGTGTAAATCTAGCTTCTACTTCATTGATGTTATCTTCTATAATTTGCGCAAGTTGTGCAAACCATTCAGTATACAATGTGTTCATGGCAGTATTTAAGTTGCACTCAAAAAGAAAGGCAGCAACCTGGCTACCTTTCTCCCCTTCAAATGTAATGTTCCTTAATCTTTTGGCTATGCCGTTTTTTGTATCTTCATCCTGATTTCAGGAAACTATATTTGTGTATTTTTTACTTTGAGGTTCCTGTTACGAATTTATAAAACTCCTCGGCTGTTTCTAAAACTTCTTTAGAACCTGGAATTTCTGGCATATCGACTTTGTTAAGTACTTGTCCAGTTTTTTCGTCACGCTTTGCAGATACTTCCCAACCCATCCACTTGTTTGAATATTCAAACTCTGTAAATGCTTTGGCCATGTCTAGCACTTCTGTGCGAATTTCGTAACCGTTTTTATTGAATTGCACTTTAGGCAGTGCGTCCTTGATTTTGTCTAATGACATTTTACTTCTCCTTGTGTGTGTTGTGTGTTATGCTACATTAATAATGTAACACTATTATTTACCTTTGTCAACGCACTTAATGATTTTTCTTTTCCAAACACCTGCGTTGTAGGTGCCGCAAACCATTTATGCTATGTTTGCTCTCAGAAGCACACACCTAAATATTACACTGACTTCAACGCTTGAGTGTTGTCAGGAAACAAGAAGGAGATAACCAATATGGAAATCTTAAATAAAGTAAAGGGTTGGGCGAGTGCAATTACCGAAGTAGGTGTTTCACTTATTTCATTAGCAATCGTTCTTGAAATCCTATTCAACGGACAGAACATTCCGTTCTGGCCAAACATCAGCGTAGTAGACAACATTACTGGAATGATAACAGCGTTATCAGCACAGGGCTTAGTTGGGTTAGTAGCTGTATGGGTGTTATATCATATCTATAATCGCAAATAAAAATATTTCATAACACAAAGAAGTTATGGCAGAGCCGTCTTGGCGGACAGCTCTGTCATTTTTTATTTTACTTTCAAATTCGATGGATTATATTGTTCACCATTATAACCTGGATATGTTTTATCTTCAACTCCAAAGTTACAACTAGCAACAATTAATAAAAATGCAATAGCGGTATAAGTTGTACGTTTCGACCACAGTATGAAATTAGCAAACGCTTTCTCAGCCTGTGCTTGAGCCGTCGCCCTTACATCACTTTCCATTAATCCATTCAGCTTCGTCTTCGGTGTATGGCCACATTATGCATGTCCTTTCCAAAATGCTACAGACTTTGACTTTCCTCTAAAGTAATGATCACCAGGCTCGTAGTTAGACTTGGCTTTCTTTACTCTTTCTAGTCTTTCAATTGCTCTACGCTTAACATTTCTTAAACGCTCTTGCTCGACTAATAAGTCTTTCGCTAACGTTGGGTAACCTTGTAAACGCATTAGATTTGCAGCTCTACCGTAACCAGCAATCTCTAAGTTGTTATACAGTTTTGTTATCAAAAGCATTATCTCTCTCCGTCATCAGTTTCTTAGCCTCATTTAAATAACCCATACGGGCAAGTTCATTAGCAGCTCTAGCACGACCTGCTGTTTCGCCAAAGGCAATTGTACCAACCCAAAATGCAAACAAAGCATTTCTGATAATGGTACAAAGTTTACATGTAAAGTTCCATGTAGTTTGTGTTATCGCAGTCATTATACCCATCCTCTTAAATTCTTATTTGTAGTTGCAGTCATTCTCTTATCTTGGAAGTTACCTCTAGCAATACTTTCAATATCGCTACGGCCAATTCCTAAATCTTTTAGTTCATGATCTGTAAGGTTGCGTAATTCTCTACGAGTTGTTGCAATCATAGCCTTGCGGGCTCTGTTGCGTCTCCATTGTTTAACTAAGTCTACAAGTCCTTCTAAAGCATCTTGCAGTAAGTGTGATACTGTCATAATTGCTTGTGTCATTAGTTCTTCACTCCCATTTTAGGACCGCGTCCTTCGTGGGTCATCATATAGTGATAAGCATAATACCAATCACTTCCGTACTCAGTTTTGGCGTAAGTGAGCATCTCTTTTTCGAAAGTCCTAGTCGGACTTGGGTTTCCAAGTAAACTCACAAGGCCATTGAATAGCATGGTTGCCATTTTTTTCTCCTTGATTAAGTTTTGTGGATGCTTGAGGAAAGCAATACCCCGGAACTTCCCCGGCGGTGCGTGAACCTTTGGTCCCCGTCAATCACTTGTAAGGCATGGACAATGCCCCAGTCTTTCCTGGTGTCTGTATGTATATTTCGACAACTTCGAAGGTTCCGACTGTCACCTTGCGCTTTGTCACCTGTATTTATATAATAGTACAGTATTACTGCCCTAATCAGAGCGGTTTTTCATGCAAGGCTGTCATGCAATTTTTGCAACAATAAGTTGATAAATTAAAGTTCTTGACAGCCGTAAATCATTGTTGTATAATTTGTTACGTAAAAGGGTAAATACACTTAGTAATATTTAGGAAAACACGATGAAAATTAAAACAAGGTCGATTTTACAAGAACTTAACGAAATTGCAGATCGTAGAGATACAGAATCTCTAATACAGAGTCGTGCAACCAATATTATCAACTCAGCAATTAATTTAATTGAATCTATGCATAAACATTACGATCAAACAACAGCCATTGAGCTGGAGCGTAGATTTATAAATTCTATAAAAGGCTCAGATTCCTCTAAATTTGATAGAGGTATTAAACGAGTCGTTGAATCAAAGAAACGAGAACGCTAACATGACCCTACTTTTAGAAGGCGGTAACATATTTAAGGATGCGGAAGGTAAGCCAGCAACCATTAGGATTGCAAAGAGCGATGTATTACCTACTGTCCAATGGTTGGAAGGAATTACTAACTTAGAACTCACAGACAATATGTTAGGAACAACTGGTAAGAAAGATACCAGTGGTGACTTAGATCTCGCAGTCGATGTTTCGAGTACAACAAAAGCAGATTTAGAAGCTACGCTTCTTGCTTGGGTACAAGATAAAATCGGTGGCGAGGTTAACGGTAAAGAGTGGATACGTAAGTCAGGCATCAACGTACACTTTAAAACTCCGATCAAAGGGGATGATTCAAACGGCTTTGTGCAAACAGACTTTATGTTTGGTGATCCAGATTGGATGAAGTTCAGCCTGCAGGGAAGTGGACCAAACTCACCTTATAAAGGTATGCATCGACACATCTTACTTTCCAGCATAGCAAAAACGAAGGGCATGAAATGGTCAGCAAATGAAGGACTGAAAGATAGAGAAACTAACGAATTGGTATCGCAAGACCCCAACCAAATCGCTAAGACTTTATTAGGCCAAACAGCAACACCATCAACACTTGAATCAGTAGAGTCAATTGTTAACTTTATTAAGAAGTTACCAAACTACGAAGAACTTGTTGCCGACGCTGTTGAGTCTTTTGCAAGAGACGGTTTAGAATTACCGGACAATAAAAAAGTCGAAACTTACCAAGCGGATCACAATGCTTGGATGCGTAAACTTATAGACATTGTAAAATGAAGATAAGTGAGGTCGTAGACATACGCTATTCGATAGCTGACAAACTTTCTAAGATGCATAAAGTAGGACCCGTGTATGGCAAAAAGGACTTGAATGTGCCACACGCAACATACGTAGATAAAACTAAGAAGAAGAAAAAAGCATGAGAGCATTTGAATTTTTAACAGAAGCTGTATTAGTAGAAGCAGTAGGCAGAGAGTTTAACCACTTAGAAGACCTCGTATTTACTAATCCATCAGATGGTGCTAAACGTGCAGTTGATATCTTAAAGAGCATGGAGCAAGATGCTAGTGATGTTGCAGTTAAATGGGATGGTAATCCAACAGTGTACTGGGGACGTGAAGATGACGGACAGTTTAGATTAGTTGGAAAAAATAATTGGGGTAAAGAAGAAGGTAAGTCTAACTCAGCTGATGACTTAGAAAAGTTTATCAACAGCAGAGGCAAGGGCGAAGATTGGAGACCTAAGTTTGCAAAAGATATGGCAAGCCTATGGCCGATATTTGAAGCAGCGACTCCACCGGACTTCAGAGGTTACATGTATGGTGACTTATTATACCATCCAGGTAAACCTTATCAAGGCAGTGACGGAGCAATTAGTTTTACTCCTAATCAAACTACTTACAATGTTAAGGCACAAAGTGATATTGGACGTAAGGTAGGCAAAAGTAAAGTTGGTGTTGCAGCACATTCAGCATATGAATACTTTGGCGATAAGTCAGGCACACCTATTGAAGATGTAAAACAATTTAATGGCACAGCAGATCTTTTAGTATTAGGACAACAGTACGTAAGCAAGGCGCCGCCAGTAAATGCAGATAACTTAGGCAACATAGAAAAGGTAGCAAACAAAGAACAAGCAAACATTGCTAAGTTCTTTGAGAAGCGTCCTGGACTAAGTGATATCAGCGATATCATGTACACATTTGTAAATCAAATGAGTAGAGCTAAAAAGTTAGATGACTTAAAAGTAGAAAGTTTCCTCAATTGGCTTCAAAATTCAAAGGTTTCCGCCAATAAACAAGCAAAGATTATAAGTATTATAGACAGTAGTAAGCAAACTGCAACAAACATATTTTTCCTTGTTACAGAGCTTATGAAAGCCAAGAATGAAGTAATTGCAGAGCTTGATAAAGCAGAAGGTGATGTAGTTGCTACAACAGGTGGCAAGCCAGGAGGCGAAGGCTTTGTTAAGACTAGAGACAAAGTTAAGTTAGTTCCACGTGATAGATGGACGCCTTTTAGAGCAGATTAAGCGTTTTTAGTCAAAAATCCCCCCAAACCCCATAAGTTTTTACCCAAAAGATAAATAAGAGTGTAAGAAAAAAGCCGGTCCCTGAGCGGGATCATTTAATAATCGAGGAGATAATATTATGGCAGATCTATCAAACGGAAGCTCAGTATTCCAAACTTATAACAACGCCGGAACAGGTGTTGCAGAACTAGGTGATAACAAATTACCAGCAAACGGTGATACTAACGGTATTGCAGGTTTAACTAGAGTTATCAAATTAGCTAAATCATCTATTACAGATGCAGAAATCCAAGCAGCTTTAGACTACATCCAAGCTGGTGACGTTTCAGGAACTAACGACGCAAACACAGTTGTTGGTTTAGACAAAAACACTAACGATGCATTTGTAGTTGTACAAGGAACAGGCGTAATGACAGCAGGTTCTAACTACGGTACAGGTTCAACTGGTGTTACTATGTCAATTGAAGCTACAATTCCAGGAATTTCTGGCTAATAGTTTTTAAACTGATTAAAGGGTGTCAGTTCGCTGGCACCCTTTTTTTATGGATACTAAATATGAGTAATGATCAGATACAAAGTAGAAACTACCGTAGACATTACAGAAGCCAATCCTGATAGAAAGGACGCGAGCTCCTTGCGTCACGCTCAACAATCCAACTTTAATGCATTAGTGCAAGGCATAGAACTTAGAGCCTTGTGTACATGGGACGAACAGCCAACTATGGTAGAGTACAAAGACATTGACACAAAATGGTACTGGACATTTTATGTAGAAAGAGAAGATGTATTTTTAAAAGATGACGACCCAGTAGGTTTACTTAAAGATGACTTAGATAGTATTCCGATAATTAGTAATTTAAATAATAATGTTACGTTTGATAAGAGATGCTTTATAACAAGAGGCGAACACACAAACGTATGGCTTAAACCAGCCGATTAAGTGTAGACTAATTCTTCTACCAACTAGCGAGTAAATAATAGTATGAAAGACCACCATTGGAATATAATTATGTTCGGTACGAGCTGCTTCATGTTCGTAGGTTTCCTATTGGCACTGTTTGGTGTCTATGAAAAAATAGATGCATTTGCATACATAGGGATAGTTATAATGTCCTCAGTGTGTTTTACATGGTGGATTTGGGTTATGTTAGTAATAAAAGATATGATCCTACGTACAACTAAAGCACAGGACGGTTTAGGCGTGGTTAAAGAGGAATTAGGACTCATTAAAAAAATGATTAGAGCCCTAACTTCTAGAGGAAAATGATAAATACATTTGTTAGACATTAAAGGCACACAACCAAAGCATAGGACAGATAACAGCTACCACAAGGCACATTCAAAAAGGCAATACCAAGAGTGTTAATTTATTAACGGTATTCGGAGAGAATGTTAAATGGCAACTAGCCTAGAAAAAAAGAATTTAGAAGCCCACGTTGACTTGTGCCAAGAGAGGTACGAGCAGTTGGAAGGTCGTCTCGACAATCTAGAAAAGAAAGTGGAGCATATTCACAGAGATATTACGGACGGACAAAAGAGCTTAACCAAAGTTATAATTGGTACAGCAGGAACAATAATTGCAGCAGTTCTTTCAATAGTAGTTACTATACTACTCAAGATGTAACCCACCAAACTAATTAAGTTGTAAATACACAGGACGAAAGGTCCTTTTTTTTATGACAAATATTTCTAAACGTTTTGAACAGCTCGTAACTAAGACTTACAGAGAGTTTCTCGAACAAGGAACCATACTGCCTACCAAGTCAGATAAGGGTATCCATGTTGGTGACGTGCTGATCCAATCAGATGGTCCTTTTAAAAATATACTGAAAAAGGATAAATTAGTATATGAGAACATAAGTTTGAATGCAGTAGCAATACGCATCGCAAACTTGTTAGCATGGAATGAAAATAAAGGATTACAAGACAGGTTATTTGCAGCAGACTTATATTATAGCCGTTATTATACAGATAGTAATATATTTTTAGACAGATTTCACAGAGCTTGTAACGCAAAAGACGAGCTAAAAGCTGACATTATGTGGACTAGGTACGAAGATGCCAAGTTTAGAGCAATAAACGCCAAGTCGGAAGCAGAGCAATTAGCGGAGTTTTGAATAAATACATATAACAACTTTTGGGGATTGTAGAAAATGAAACATAACGAATTATTTAGAACAAAGGCTGCAAAGCTGAATGAGTCGATGCACAAGACATTCGGTAAGAAACTGAATCTTGAAGCATTTGATGTGGCGAAACTAGAAGATGCACGTAATAAGTTACGTACACAAATCCATGATGCTAAATCAAGTTCAAAATTTAATGAGGACTTGACAGATGACACGATGCAAACAGCACAAGCAATGCTTGATGTTATTAATGCAGAGATACTAGAACGTGAAGAAGCAGCAATTGATTCCCTAGACGTTGCACAAGCGGCTCCCCAAGCTGAAGCAACAGAAAACGCAGGAGATGACATGAAAGTAAACGAAGGTGAGATCCAACAAGCAAGTGCAATTGTAACTGCTAAAACTATGGTAGACAGAGTTGGACGTTGGATTGAAGAACTTTCCGGAATGGAAAATGAAACACTTCTTCAACTAGGCGATTCAATTAGAGATGAGATGGGCCAAGAGCAATCAAAAGCATTTATTGAAGCTTCTGCTCCAGCTATCCAACAAGCATTAGAAAATCTTAAAACAACACGTGAAACACTAGCAAGTTCTATTAGACAACTTACTGGCGAAGAAGCACAAACAGGTATGTTAGGTGCTGAACCAGAAGAAGGTGGTATGGACGATATGGCTGCACCAGCAGACGCTGAGGCACCGGCTGAAGAGCCAGCAGATGATTTTGCAACAGCAGAACCAGCAGCAGGCGGAATGGAAACAGCAGGACGTGAAAAGCGTGAGTCTATTAATTACGAGTCAAACTTACTTAAGACACTAGCAGGATAATACATGAGACTGCATGAGTTCATTAAAGATGCAGATGACCAAGAAGTTACTGAACTTATAGGTGCAGTAGCCAGAGGTATCGGCGGTGCTGTGAAAGCCGCTCCAAAACTTGCTGTTGGTGCAGCCAAACTAGGATACAAAGGTGCAGCAGGACTTGCAAGTGTAATGGATCCTAAGGTTGGCGCAGCAATGAAAGGCCAAGGTGCAGTAGCAAACGCTCTAGCAAAAACAGAAAAAGATCCAGCAGCAAAAGCAGCCGAAAGAAAAGAACTTGCAGACAAAATACAAGAACTTGAAGCACAGGTTAGAGAACTTAGAAAAGCACAAACAGAGGTGTAACTATGAGGTTCTTTGAATTCACAGGCACTGATGAAACTATTGACAAGTATGTAATCTTGTTAAAAAATATTATCGGACGTGCAGAAATGAAAAAGTCTCCCGCCAAAATGAATTGGGCAGGACTTTCAAACTTAGCATTAAAAAATAAAATCCAATTAGCAGCAGACTACGAAACGTTCAAAGCAATTTACGACAGCAGTCCTGCAATCCAAAGTCTTGTAAAGAACTTTAACGCA
>Ga0181398_1000062_pt1 | contig 29043 bp, 37 predicted proteins | sample 21SPOviralmetaG_FD_130127 | JGI IMG/M metagenome (GOLD analysis project Ga0181398, IMG submission 130127) | Marine viral communities from the oligotrophic San Pedro Time Series (SPOT) site, San Pedro Channel, CA, USA - 21 SPOT_SRF_2011-04-29 | ecosystem: Environmental > Aquatic > Marine > Strait...
TTCGTATATTTACAACGTAAATGATGATGAAGCACTATTAATTGATCATTACGTAGTGATATCTCATTTATAGGGGCTGGCCGATACAGAAGGTGGTATACGGATGCATGCAATAAAAGAGGTTCGATTCCTCCCGGCCTCGCAAGTTAAATTAATAAAGGTTATGGCAAACGAAAAAGCATTTAAAATCATTGACATTGAAGACGCGATAGCGCGTTATAAATTGGGCTACATTAGCGATAGCGATGCACTGGCATTAATACAAGCGGTGGTAGGTAAGTAGTGGGTAGGTAGACCGATGGTAATAACCACGGTGAACGATCTTATAACATACATCCCCAGTACCACATTAACGGGTACGGGGATCTCTATACGTACCTTATCTATACCGGTGGGGGGAGTAATAATATAATATAAAATACCTAATGCGATGGTAATAATATATAATATAGGTAGTTGGTCGGCGGTACGGCGTACGCATATCGCATGTATATCCCATGTACGCCGATATCCATATACGCGTGGATACGTGGAGGAGGTGCGTTCGATGTAAAAACAGATCAAATACGATCCTCGACCATCGATTTAGTATATACCTATATACCCATAAATCGAGATGTGTTTCCATAAATGCCATTTGGTATGTTTCCCCACGATATGCGAAAAAGAGATTTTCAAAAAATTTACCGTGTCGACAAAAATATATACACCTGGAATCACCGTCACACCACCCAACATCTTCTTTCTTTTCTTTGCGTTCCATTTGGTTTCCCGGGAAATTGTTCGTATATTTACAGGGTAAATGAGGGCAGAGCCCATAAAATTAATAAAGGTTATGACAAAGCAGGAAGTTAAAAGTTTCAGAGGTGATTTTCAAAAAGCAGTAGCTCAATTAGAAGCTCAGTATGGTGTAAGAATTAGTTTAGGTACTATTCGTTTTGATGTTAATGGTTTAAGAGCTAAAATGGAAGCCGTTAAAGGTGATGCAGTTGAAGTTTTTGATAAGGATGATTTTTCAGTAGGTGAAACTGTTAAAATTAACCATAAAAAAGTTAATCCAAACGATCAATTTAGAATTGTAAAAATTAATTCTAAGAATGTGGTTGTTGAAAAAATCAATGTTGGAGATGGTAGAATAGCAGGAACAATTAGAGTTTCTCCAAGTTTATTAATAAAAATCGAAAAGTAATTCACATTCGATTTGGTTCCCCAAAATTTCTTTCGTATATTTAGGTATAATTAAAAATAATAAAAGTTATGATGTATTCAATCGACCAGGAAAAAAACGAGTTTTTAACAAAAGATGAAATTCGTGAAATTGCTCCTTCAGTTTTCACAAAAGAAGCAGATAAACGTTCAACTACTAAGCATTATGTACATATTCCAACCGAAAATGTTATTGATGATATGTCTACACTTGGTTGGAATGTAGTAGATGCGAAGCAAGTTCAAGCTCGTAAGAATTCAGGTTACCAAAAACACATGGTTGTATTTGGAAATGATGATTTAGTTGTTGAAGGTAAAGATGGTGATACTGTTATGCCACGTATTTTGATGACTAATTCTCATGATGGAAAAAATTCATTCCAGTTCCAAGCAGGTTTATACCGTTTAGTTTGTTCAAATGGTTTAGTTATTGCAGATGCCGAATTTGCTAATATGAAAATCCGCCATATGGGTTATGATTTAGCAGAACTAAAAACAGTAATTAGTGAAATTGTTGAAAAATTACCACTTACTGTTGAGTGTATGAATAAGCTTAAAGCTAAAGAGTTGAGCGAGGAAGAAAAAATATCATTTGCTAAAGAAGCTCTTCAAACTCGTATAAGCAAAAATCAGCTTTCAACATATAGTGCCGAAGATATTTTAGAACTTATTACTCCAACAAGAAAAGAAGATGAAGGAGATGATATGTGGAATGTGTATAATGTAGTTCAGGAAAAGATTATTCACGGTATGTTTGATGTATATGGTGTACAAGGAAAAGTTCGTAAAGCTCGTAAGATCAAGAACTTCAAACAAGATACTAAAGTTAACCAAAAACTATATAACCTAGCTCTTAGCTATGTATAGAGGAGTAAATGGTATAGCAAATAAAGTGGTTAGGGAAATGAAGGGTGATAATACACCCGAAATTTCCCAGGTCACTAAACCACAAACCACTATTTGGGTAAATGGATGTTTTGATGTGGTGCATGCCGGTCATATTGAATTACTAAAATATGCTCGATCAGTAGGTGATCGTTTAGTAGTCGGTTTAGATACTGACGAACGCGTTAAAGAATCTAAAGGACCTACTCGACCTATTAATTCATTATTACACCGTAAAGCTGTTATGGAAGCTATTCGTTATGTAGATGAGGTAGTAACATTTGGTACGGACGAGGCTTTAAAAAATGCTATACAATGGAGTAACGCTACATTTATAGTAGTTGGGAAGGAGTATGAAGGAAAGGTTATCGGCTCTGAACTTGTAAAAGATATCAAATATTTTGATCGTTTATATGAACTTTCTACAACAAATATTGTATCATAAGCGTATATACGTATGTATGGATATTGAATTGTCTAAAAGAAAGAGTCGAGTTTTTTAAATTAAAGTTATGAAAAAATTATTGTTATTATTAAGTATTATTTTATTTATTTCTTGTGAAACTACAACCCCTAAGCCTTATCCATGTTTAGATGGATCTTGTGATGCCGAATTTATTATTGATACCATAGTTTCACCCGGTTCATATTTTGATTCTACTGATGGTTATTGGAGAGTTAAATTTGTAGGATTAAATTATTTTACTATTCAAGGAAGACTTGATGAACTTGATCCTTATTATGTTCTTAATGGGGTTCCTTTAATTGAAACTCAATATGATAGTGATTATTGGGTTGTGTTTGATACTTTACAATGGACTTCCCCCATGTATTCTGTTTTAAGTTGGTTTTCGGATAGAGAATATCAAAATCCTATTTCTGTTGGGAGTATTACTTATACTTTAGAACAAATTGCGGATTTACACCCACCACTTAATATTGTAGGATATCAAATCCCTAAACATTTTTGTTTTGATTGTCCATATGCCGAAACAGTTTTAGCTACTTATAGTAAATATAATTATCTTCCCCGACAACAAATTTTATTAGATGATGAAATGGTAGGAGATACTGCTAGAATTTTTACTAGAGTCTTATTTAATAATGATTCAGGTCCACGTGAAATTAGGGAAAGTGAAATTAAGGTTATATTTGAATAAATTATGGAAAGGATAAATGTAGAAGAAGCAAAAAAATACATCTCACTTGGTGATGATTTTACAAATAAAACTGTTCAAGATTGTCCTTATTATACTTTAACACCTTCATCTAGAGGAGAGGGTTGGGAAGATGTTACTTATTATACTGCCCGTAAAATTGATATGTATGAAAACCGCAATGGTGAATATGATTCTTGGGTTTATATTTTATCTAATCCTACTATGCCTCGTATGTACAAAATTGGGTATACTAAAAATACCCCTGAGGAAAGAGCAAAACAAATTTCAAATTCAACAGGAGTTGCTCTTCCTTATGAAGTTGAATGGGCCTTCCATTGTTATGATGGTTTTGGTTTAGAACAAGAGGTACATCATAAATTAAATTCACTTAGAGTAAATAATAATCGTGAATTTTTTCAAATTTCTTTAGAAGAAGCAAAGAAAACCGTGCAAGAGCTTGGAGAACGGTATCTTTAGTCGTATATTTATGGTGTTAGAAAAATAAAGGTTATGAAGACATTTAAAGATTTAGTATTTAAGAAACATTCATCAGGTTTGGGTGTTCATGCTATTGAAAAATTCACTAATGGGTTTGAACTTAGTGTAGTAGCAGGTGAGAGTTTATACTCGACACCTAGAGAATCTAGTAATGATGTTGATTTTTTTAGTTCATTTGAAATAGCAATATTTGATATGGCTGGGGGATTTATCACCAGACAAATTATTGGTGGTAATGATGATGTTGCGGGTTGGAAATCTCGTGATGAAATTAGTTCTATAATGGAAAGACTTACTAATATTAGATAATGGAAAACTTTAAAGAACTTCTTCAACAATCTCTTGCAGATAATCAACTAGAGTCATTAATGCCTTCGCGCGAATACAGCGAGAATGAGCGCATATACATGCAGGGCTATAATGCAGCATTGAGTGATATGCTTGAGGATTTTAACGCAGAATATCGCGAATTTGTTAAACTTCAAAATCAACCTTCTTTAAATTAGAAATTATGGATTATCAAAAAATGGATCAAGAATTTGTATCTTTAGTAGATATGATTGCAAGTGATGAAATGAGAGTAGAAATACTTTTTGAAGCCCTTAAAACTATGCAAGAACATCCTTATTCTACTCCTAAACTTGCTTTACAAGTTGGTATTCAAGAGTGGGCTAAGTAAAACTATTTTATTATATTTAATACATTATGACAGAACCAAAAACCACCCAAGAAAGAGTAGAAATGATCAATCGTTTGATTGAAATCGAATCTCAAATCCAAGATTTATGGGAATTCCACCCTGATAATCCTGAAAGTGTAGATATTGTTTCTAGGTTTGATGACTTACAACGTGATGCTGCAAGTATAGATAATTATCTACAGACTTTATTTCCATCTAAAGATAATATAGAGGAAGAAGAACTTCCATTTTAGAAGAACGCCTTAGTGATGGAATTGGTAGACATGAGGGACTTAAAATCCCTTGAACAGTAATGTTCGTGGCGGTTCGAGCCCGCCCTGAGGTACAAAGTAGGGGAGTTAAACGTAAAATCCTAAGAATGCAATCGACGGATTGCTTAGGTAGGGACCTTCAGCGCGCATGAAGGTGAAGCCCCTCGAATATGGACTCGTAGCTCAGCTGGATAGAGCATCTGCCTTCTAAGCAGACGGTCACAGGTTCGAATCCTGTCGGGTTCACGAGTTTTAGGAAGATTGGCAGAGTGGTCGAATGCACTGGTCTTGAAAACCAGCGTACCGCAAGGTACCGTAGGTTCGAATCCTACATCTTCCGCTGTCCTGTGGTGTAATTGGCAACACTATGGTTTTTGGTACCATCATTCTAGGTTCGAGTCCTAGCGGGATAACAATTCGCAGTCAAGTGTACACTCGGTTGAGATTGTAGAGGGAGTAGTTTGGCTATTCCCTCTTTTGTATGTACATTAACTAAAACAAAAAACCCAAATTATGGAAATTTCATTATTTATTATAGGAACTTTTATAAGTATTATAGTCATAATGGTTATAGGTGTATCTATAAATTATGTAGCATTTAAATCTTTACAAGAAGAAGTTGATAAATTGAATATTGCTTCGGACCATGGGTTTAAAGATATCTATAAACAACTTGAGAATACTCAACAAGAATTACATTCTCGAATTACTAAAACAGAACAATCAGTTGTTAGACATACTGATTCTAAGGTCGATCAATTAGAAAATAAAATTAAAAGAAACTTTGATCTTTATGGTCAACAAGGGAAACCATATTAATTAAATATACCCATAAATTTTTACATTATTTCCCACATATAACGCGATATTATGCAATACTATACAACATCAACAGCAGGCAGTAACATAGAAATTATATATATTTATACACGTGAAACCACAACAACAAATTAAAGAATACGCTCAAATTGCTCATTTATACTTTACAGAAGGTACTTTTTCTGAGGAAGAAGTTAATGACTGGATGTATGAATATGGGCTTACTGTTGTAAAATTACTTAAGGGTAGAATAGAATTTACTTATTACGAAGATTGGTATGAGACTAAAATGACCATTTGGAAAGATGGTAAAGCAGAAGTGGAAACTAATATCTAATGATAGATCCCGAAAAACTTTTTTCTAATTTTGAACTTCCTCATGATAATAAGGAAGATCTATTTCATGAGTTACAGAAAACTCAAACATTTAAATTAGGGATGTTTAAAAAAATCATTTGGAATCAAAAAAATATAGAAGCTAAAATGGGGCATTTTTTAGAAGCTATGCCCGAATTAGCTGAAAAGATTGATTTTGATAACGATGCAGGGGAATTTGTTACTCATACTAGAGCATGGACATACCTTAAAGATTATGATCCTACCTCAGATACAGGTAGAGATGCAGGGAGGATTTTCGCCGATCAATATACTATTACAGCATGTGATTTAGCAATTTCCTTTTGGGAAGAAAAAGAATCATACGAAAAATGTGCTCATATCAAAAAAGTTAAAGATTTTCTTGAATTAAACGTGATTCCGTAATTTCTCTTTAGTATATTTGAGATACAGAGGAAAGGAAAGAGAGAGAGAGAGGGGATGTGACGTTTCGAGACGTCTCCCGAGATTAAAAAATTAATAATTATTATGAGAAACCAAGTATTGTTTGAACAAAAAATGGATCGCCTTGAAGGTAAACTTCAACAGATTAGAGTAATGTCTAGCCGTGTAAAATCATTACAAGAACTTTATCAACTAATCGATGAAGGTAATGAAATATTAGCCGACATGAGAACTATGCTCGAAAGAAAATAAATAAATAAAAGTTATGACGTTAACAGCAGAACAAATCCAAGAAAATTGGAATATTTTTATCTCCAATATTGAAACCCACATCACGGGAGATCGTAAACAAGCACTTCTTGACTTCTATAACAAGTATCAAGAACGTATTATGTTGATGCCCGCGGCTCACAAGAAAGAATATCACAACTCCTTTCCTGGAGGGTATGTTGAGCATGTAAATCGCGTTGTACGTTGTGCCCTTAAGCAAGCTAAGTTATGGGAAGAAGAAGGATGTGATATGTCTACTTTTACTTCCGAAGAACTTGTTTTTTCTGCTATTAACCATGATTTAGGTAAAATGGGAGATGAGAATAACGAATCATATATCCCTCAGACCGATAAGTGGAGACGTGAAAAGTTAGGTGAGGATTATATGTTTAATAAACAAGTCCCCTTCTCATCCGTTCCAGATCGTGGTTTATTCCTACTCCAGTCTCATGGTGTAGTATATACTTTCAACGAAATGCTCGCGATACAAACGCATGATGGTTTATACGACGTAGCTAATGAGAAATATTTGAAAGCGTATATGCCCGAACAAAAACCGCGTACTTCGCTACCATTTATAGTCCACCAGGCTGATTTGATGGCTGCGAGAATTGAATTTGAAAAAGAATGGTTACCTAAATTAAAAGGTAACGTGGAGGGGCAAAAAGAAAATTTTACATTAAGTGACAAACCAAAAAGTAAAACTCAACAACAGAAAGCTTTAGGTTCAATTAAAAGTGAAGGTTTAAAGAATTTATTAGATAACTTATGATTATTGCAATTGTTATACTATCAATTTTAGTAGCTACCCTAGGGTTCACTACAGTAAATCTTCTTCGTAAAAATGAAAAACAAGAGGATATCCTCGTGGGTTATTTAGATTATCTAGATAAAATCTCCCGAGTAATAGAGGTTTCGGATGAGAAAATGAAAGACGTAGATTCTAGAGGTAGCTTTAGTAGCGACGATGAAGTAGGATTTTTCTTTCAACAAATAAAAGGGTTACAAGATATCTTAAACGAGTTCAAACTCGAAAAAAGATAATGTAACCATATGCCAAAAAAACGTAGACCTAAAAGTAAAAATTACTTTACTCAAGATACCGAAGATGCTATTGTATTATACAATGGCACTTCTGATACTGATATAAAGAGTAAAATATATCAAGATCATGTACATTACCCGTTTTTTAAATTAACGGAAAACATAATCCATACCTTTAAATTTTATTATACTGAGGTAGATGAGATTGAACATTTACAACATGAAGTAATTTGTTTTTTATTATCTAAAATTCATTTATTTGATCCTACTAGAGGGGCCAAAGCATATTCTTATTTTGGAACTATAGCAAAACGCTATTTAATCCTCCAAAACCAAAAGAATTATAAAAAACGCATTGATAAAGCCCCAGTAGATGAATTATTTAAGGATGATACCCATACTTACAATATGGATGATCCTACGGCAATGAATGATCCTTTAAATCTATATATTAATTTATATGTAGAATATTGTACAGAAAATATATTTGAATTATTTCCAAAGAAAAAAGATGCTGAGATTGCTGATGCAATTTTAGAATTATTTCGTAAAAGGGAAGAGATTGATGTTTTTAATAAAAAAGCCCTTTATATCTACATTCGTGAGATGGTAGATGTTAAAACTCCCAAAATTACTAAAATAGCTAACCAATTATATTCAATATTTAAGGGTAACTATATTTTTTATCTTGAAAATGGGTATGTAGAATTCGAATAAGGTTATATTTATACATGAATAAACACTATAAATATGAGTCAACAATTCGAAAAAGTAATATTTGGTACTAAAAAATTCTCTAATTTACTTGAGGAAATTTATGAAAACCAAAAACGCCGTGAAGCACAAGTAACTGCGCTTATTTCTGAGTTAAAACCAATGGTTTCTGATATTGGTGATGCTACACTCATCGTACCTCTTATCAAAGAATATATGGAAATTGGGGTTAAAAATGATGATGCCTTAATTAAAATGGCTACGTTGGTTCAACGTGCTTTAAATTCTTCTAATGAAGAAGGTGGGTTAGGTATCAGTGATGAGGAAAAAGCTCAACTATTAGAAGAAATGGAAAAACTTCAAAAGTAATTAACTATGGTTTTTGGGAGTAATACTTCATCATCTCTTATACAAAATGCTTCAACAGCACAATTAATCCCAGGGAGGGTTATTAGTATAGATCAGTCTTCAACTTTATCTAATGGGGAGATTACTGTTGAACCCATGAAAGTATCAGGTAACCAACCTGGAAGTTTAGGTATAAAAGCAACCCCTCTATTCCCTAATGTTAAAAATTATCCATTAATAAATGAAACTGTATATTTACTGTCATTTCCTAGTGGTGACTTTGCTAATTCTCCAGGTAATATAAAATATTATTACTTAACCCCAGTAAAAACCTGGGCTAATAATATTCATACAAACCCAACTCCGGCACAACAAGAAAATATAAAAGGTTCCAACCAAAATAAAAGTATAACAGAAATAGAAGCAGGTTCTCCTAATATTTCTACAAAACAAAACACAACATCTTTTAAACCTGGAATATATTTTAATGAAAAATCAAACATTTACCCATTATATCCCTTTGAGGGTGATGTTATATTAGAGGGTAGATTTGGAAATAGTTTAAGATTAGGTAGCACTGATATTTCAGGTTCAACTCCTTTAAATAATTGGTCTAATTCTCCTTCTAATGGAGATCCTATTACTATTTTAAGAAATGGTCAAGATCCTTCATTAACAGGGTCTGCTCAATTTCTTATAACTGAAGATATTAATAAAGATTTATCATCAATCTACATTACTTCTAAGCAAAATATACCTATTGAAGTAGCTTCTACAAATGATTATTTATCTTATGGGGATAACCCACCTGTTTTACCTAAAAATTATGCCGAAAATTCTCAAGTAATTGTTAATTCTGGAAGATTAATATTTAATTCAACTAATGATCATATTTTATTATCTTCAAATAAATCAATAAATTTAAATTCTATAGAAGGTATCTATACAGATACAATTGGAGATACAGTATTCCAATCTAATAAAGTATATCTAGGAGGGACTAAGAATTCCCAACCTATAATTTTAGGGGATGAATTAGTTACATTATTAACAGATGTATTAAATGATTTATCTACTCTTACTAATACTCTTCAATCACAACCTGGTGTTCCTATAGGTGCTCCATTAGCACCTACCAGTATTGTAGCTCAAACTATAAACTTTAAAATTAATGGGTATAAACAAAGACTAAAAAATACATTATCTAATACTACTTCTACTGTATAATGATTACACCCACTTCCATAGAACAAAAAAGAGAAAAAGAGGCTCAATTAAGATCAAGACTTAAAGGTAGATTAGATCTATCATCGTTTGATGTAAAAAAGCTTTCTGAATCTATCCCAAATAATCTAAAAACTAGAGGTCAAGCTAGACTATCAGCTTTAATTTTAAGTCAAAGTGGTAAGTTTCTCTCCAAAGTACTTCCAGGTTTAACAGAACTTTTAGCTAAATTTGGAATTACTGATATTAATACTGTATTAAAAGATTTTGATGCTGAAGCATTTAAAGAGGAATTTTGCCCCACTACAGATGAATTAAACAATATAATTGAACAAAGAAATAATTTAGTTGAATATGTAAATAGTATTGGAAATACACTAGATGCTCTCACAGTAACAATTGATTTTGGAGCAGGTTTTGCTAAATTTATTCAAGGTTTAGTAACCCGTTTATCCCAAACTAAACTAGGTGCTACCATATCAATGGCATTAATCCCATTTGCTCTTCCAGGTGCAGTACCTGCTGGGGTATCCACATTAGGTGATGTTACTGATAAGTTATTATTTAATACAGATGGTACCCCAAGGTTACCACCAATTACTATTACGGCTTCTAATGTATCACCTGCTGTGGCTTCAACACAAGCTACAATTTTACAAACAGTCCAACTATTAGGTGCTTTAGATACTTTAATCAAAATCTGTAATCCCAATTCTACATTAACAGATGCATCTAAAACTATCCAAGATACAGCTGCAAATGAATTAATAGCTGAAAATTCAACTAATGAATCTACTTATAAAGGATTTATTTTAGAAATTGAAACTAAAGAATTTACAGACACAGTAAACCAAAATAGGGCTGTGGGAAAAAATAACTCGGGGATTGTATTAATTGCAACAGAATATTCTTTTGCTTCCAACCCCCAAGTATTATTAGATGAACTTAAATTTATTATTGACAGAGACGATTTAAAAGCGTATTAAACCCATATTTATAACCATGAAACTAACAGAATTAAGAAAAGTAATTAGAGAAGAAGTAAAGGCTGCAATCCAAGAAGAATTAAAAGATATCCTTCTTGAGGCTGTAAAAACCCCAACTCAAACAACTTTATCAAATACTCCTGCTAAAAAAACAACTGTAACAGAATCAACCCAACCTGATCCTCAGGCACAAAAAGCATTTAGACAACAAATGTTATCTCAAATGTCAGCTGCTGGGGGTAATTTAAACTTATCAACAGCTGATAATACAAACACTTTTGTACCCTCAGGTCCTACCTCAGGTGAAGGTTCTGCTTTAGGAACAGGTACTGTAGGTTTAGACCAAATTATGGGTATAATGAACAGTAAATAATGGCTTATAATGCTCAAAAAATATCACCGATTGATTTTAAACCTAGTGTAGGTGTAGGAGTTTCCTTACCTTTTAATGGGAAAGCTTGTTTTAACCCTACTTTTACTACACAAGAGGCAATTAAAAATAATTTAATTAATTGGTTTTTAACTAATAAAGGAGAGCGTCCATTAAATCCTAATTTTGGTGGTAATTTAAGGTCATTTTTATTTCAACAAATTGAAGAAGACACTTTAGAATTTTTAGAAATAGATATCCAATCTCAATTGAGTACTTATTTTTCAAATATTACTATTGAAAATTTAGAAATATCTACAGAACCTGATATTCATAAAATAAATGTATTGTTAAAATATAGTGTACAAAGCACAAGCATAACTGATGAATTAAATATAACATTTGACTAATGGCTTCAAATAGAGACATAAAATATATTAATAGAGATTTTGGGAATCTTAGACAGAATTTAATTAACTATTCTAAAACCTATTTTCCAACAACATTTAATGATTTTACAGAAACATCCCCAGGTATGATGTTTATGGAATTATCTGCTTATGTAGGTGATGTTTTATCATTTTATCAAGATAATCAATTTCAAGAAACATTTTTACAATATGCTCGTGAAGCTAAAAATTTATATGATTTAGCTTACATGATGGGATACAAACCTAAAGTTACAGGTGTAGCTTCAGCTGATATAGATTTTTATCAAACAGTTCCCTCAAGCGGTAGTGGAGCAAATACAGTCCCAGACTATAATTATGCTTTATTAATAGGAGAAAATTCTCAAATAGCCTCTACTTCAAATACTTCAGTAAACTTTTTAGTAGAAGACCCAGTTGATTTTGATACTTCTTCATCCTTAGATCCTACAACAGTTTCTATATATGAACAAAGTGGTGCTACTATTAATAGCTTTCTATTAAAGAAAACCAGAAAGGCTATTTCAGCTACAATTAATTCTACAACTTTTTCATTTTCTAGTCCACAAGAATTTGCTACTCGTAATATTACTGCTGATAATATTATAGGTATTTTAGACATTGTAGATGCTGATGGTAATATATGGTATGAAGTACCTTATTTAGGACAAGGAATGGTATTTGATTCTATTAAAAATACTAATCCAAACGATCCAAATTTTTCATCTCAAGAAGGTGATACACCATATTTACTAAAATTAAAACAAACTTCTCGTAGATTTGCTACTAGATTCCAATCCCCAACTACTCTTCAAATACAATTCGGATCTGGCACTTCTAATGATGTAAATGAAGAAGTTACTCCTAATGCTGATAATGTAGGAATTGGGTTACCTTTTGAAAAAGATAAACTCACAGCAGCCTATTCCCCTCAGAATTTTATATTTACAAATACTTATGGTATTGCTCCATCAAATACAACTTTAACAGTTAGATATTTAACAGGTGGAGGAGCTACGGCAAATGTTCCTGCAAGTAGTTTAATTACTTTATCTAATAATACAGTTAATTTTCAAGTTGCAGGATTAACTAGTAATCTAGCAGATAATACCTTTAATTCTCTTCAAGTAACAAACCCAAGAGCAGCTTCAGGAGGTAGTGATGGGGATACTAATGAAGAAATTAGACAAAATTCTATTGCAAATTTTTCTACTCAATTACGTAGTGTAACTCAAGATGATTATTTAGTTAGGGCATTATCAATGCCCCCTAAATTTGGTGTAGTTTCTAAAGCTTACATAGAACAAACAAAAATTAATTCTCTCCTCCCAGGAGAAATCCCATCAACACTAACTTTATATATTTTAAGTGCTAATGCTGAAAACCACCTAACACTTGCTGGTACAGCATTAGAACAAAACCTTCAAACATACCTATCTCAGTATAGAATAATAGGAGATTCAATTAATATAAAAGATGCTTTTATTATTAATATAGGTGTTGATTTTGAAATTACAGTTAGACCTAATTTTAATAGTAATGAGGTATTAAAAGCTTGTTTAACAGAATTAAAATTATATTTTAACACAGATAACTGGCAAATTAATGAACCTATTCAAATAAGTGAATTATTTTTACTTTTAGATAAAATTCAAGGTGTTCAAACCGTTAAAAATATTAATATTACTAATAAGGTAGGTGAATCTTTAGGGTATTCTAAATATGCTTATGACGTAACTGGAGCTACATTAGATAGTGTAATTTATCCTTCAATAGACCCAATGATTTTTGAAGTTAAATACCCTACTACTGATATTAAAGGTAGAATAGTAAATATGTAATTATGGGATTAATAAAAAAATATAACGAAAGAATAGGAGGTAATCAATTTGGTAGCAGTATTGATACTGGGATAATAAGAAATCCTAATACATTTATTAATGAAAAAGGTAATACAGTAACAGATTTTAATAAAACTAGTTTAGATTTAGAGAATCCACAACCTTTAGGAGGTCTTACTAATATTTCTTATACGACTCAAGTTGGCGAAGATATTGTAACATCACCAACTACCCAACCCTACACTCCACAAAATACTTATTCTGATAGCTTTACTAGTCCTACATTAAAAGCACGAACCATAGACCCTAAAAAATAAAATGGCAGTATATAAAATTTTCCCATATCAAGATACTACTTTGTATTCAATGTTTCCTAAAATGAATACAGGTATTGATCCTATCAATCAAATTTCAAATTTAAATTTTGCTATTGATAGCCAACCTTCTGTAGCTAGATCTTTAATTAAATTTGACACTGATGATATTACTAATACTATTGAAAACGTTATTGGTGGTACAAATTTTCAAACTAGATTACGTTCATTTATAGCAACAGCTCAGGGTATTGTTGAATCTTCTACTTTAGAAATTTGGCCTATAGCTGTAGCAGAAAATGCATCAATAGACTGGAATCAGGGTACTGGTACTTATCTAGATCAACCTTTAACTACAGATGGAGCATGTTGGGAATCACCATTCTTTGCTAATGGTAACCAATGGCCTATTCAAGTTCCAGATGCTGCTGGAAGAGTCCCCTCAGGTTCATATAATACTTCTTATGCTACTATAGGTGGTGGAGCATGGTATACAGGTTCTCAAGGTACAGATTTTAATGTCACTGCATCTTTTGGACCTAGAAGTGATAAAGATTTAAACATAATTGTAGATGATATAGTTCAAGCCTGGACTGGTTCTTTTTTACCTAATCATGGTTTTTTACTTAAATGGGAAGGTAGTGCTGAATTTAATCCAAGTAAATTAGTTCAACCTGTAATGCAATATTATAGTGTTGATACAAATACAATTTACCCACCAGAATTAGAATTTAGATGGGACGATTCAGTATGGGCAACTTCATCAACAATCCCTGTATTAGATCAAGAAAATATTTATATTTCACTAGCTGAAAACCCTGGTATATTTTATTCTCAAAGTATAAATAAATTTAGGTTAAATGTAAGAGAAAAATATCCTAAACGTGTTTACCAAACAGGTTCTTTATATACTAAACAACATTACTTACCTTCTGCTTCTGCATGGTATGCTGTAAAAGATTTAGATACTAATGAATTTGTAGTAGATTTTGATAATGATTATACTAGAATTAGTGCTGATACTACTTCAAGTTATTTTGATTTATATATGAATGGATTTGAACCTGAAAGATATTATCAAGTATTAGTTAAAGTAGATGCTGGGGGTAGTACTACAATATACGATGATGAATATTATTTTAAGGTAGTTAATGGATAATGGAACAAAAAGTAACATTAAATAACAAAGTATTTGTTAAGGGGCAATATGAACAAGTAATTGATACATCATTTACACAACTGGTAGACCCTGTTGAAGTAAACCCTGAAGATTTATTACCCTCAATAGAAGAATTTTTTGAAGATTATAATGCTTTATTTTTTCAAATCCCTAAAACCGGAGATAATTCTCACGAAACTTTAATAGTTCAAAGTTCTGAGTATATAAATTTTACCCCTTTCAGTGAAGAAATAACAGCTTTATCAGAAGAAATTACTTCGCTTAGACAACAATTATTAGATACTAGACAACAATTAGCAGACTTAGCAAATGGCGAATCAAACTAATATAATATCACTTAATCCTAATACTTTTTCAACTGAGGTATATTCACCTCAAGATAAAAGTTTAATTACGTCATTAACAGAAGATAATGTTTATGATTTAACAACGGACTATGTTGAATTTTTTGTTTATAGTCTTAATAATGTTATAGTAGCCCCTTCAGGTAATGATGGTACTTTTACTAATTTTAGAGTTTTAGATAATGAACTTTATATTGACCCTGAAATTGATACTAATAGGGTAAATATATCAACAGGTACTGTTAATACAATTTATAATTTTTTAAGGAAAAGATTATCATCCTCACCCCAATCTACATATTATATATCAGAGATATCTTCTGATAGAACTGAAATTAGATTAGATTCTACTATTATTGATAGAGAAGAAATTATAACTTCTACTAATGAGTTTATAGCATATAGAGAACAGGACGAAACATTTCCTGACTTTTATTTAAATTTTGGGTCTAATCAATTATATATTGCTAATAATATTCAATTAGATACTGATAATACAGTATTAATTAAATTATATGAGCCTCTACCCCAAGGTATAACCGTAAACACTTCATTATGGGTAGTAGAAAAAATCTCAAATGGTTTAGCTTTTAGAGTTGAGTTTCCTACTAATGTTGAATTACCAACATCTCAAGAATTTTTAATTCAAGGTCCTAATTATAATTTAGCTAATAAAACTAAATTAAATAATTCAACAGAAGAAATAACACTAACATCTTTAAATTCTCCTAACAGTCAATCTGAAGATCAATTAGATTCATTATTTAATGACCCTAGTGTTAAAATTAGTGAAGATTATACTAATTTTGGGAATTTTGTTAATTTTTCATCTGCTAAAGCACGAATTGAAAACTTCCAATACAAAGTTGGTTTAATCCAATCTGCAAGTGCTCAAATTACTAGTCAAAGTGCTGCAACTTCAACTACTTATACATCATCAAGTTTAGCTCCCTTAAATAATCTTATTAAGGATACTATTACTAATTTTGATAGATTTGAATATTACCTATATTTTGAATCCGGTTCAAATACCTACCCAAAAACTAATTCAATACCTCCCTATGAAAATGCTCTCACAGGTAGTACTGAAGCTATAGATTGGTATAATACCCAAATTCTCTCAGCATCTAATTATGATGAATTAAACCAAGATTGGATTTATTATTCAATCCCAGAATACATTAGAAATGATTCTTTAAATGATCAATATTTGAATTTTACAAATATGGTTGGTCAATTTGTTGATGATAATATTTGGGTATACTTAAAAGATACTACAAATAAATGGGATGCTGATAACCGTATTGATAAGGGTGTATCTAAAGATTTGGTTGCTCAAGTATTAAGAGACATGGGTGTTAAATTATACCAAAATAATTTTAGCTCAACCGATCTTTATTCAGCATTTTTAGGATTTACAGACTCAGGAAGTTTATTCCCATTCCCTTATATGACGGGTTCGGTAGAAAGTGCTCCTGGTATTTTAGATATCCCTGATGGGTATGAATATATTACAAATTTCATATCATCTAGCAACGAAGCTATACCATTAGACGACATAAATAAGCGCATATACAAGCGTATCTATCATAACCTGCCATACTTATTGAAGTCAAAAGGTACCGTCGCAGGTCTGCGTACTTTAATTACATCATATGGTATTCCTGATACGATTTTACGTATTAGTGAATTTGGGGGTAAAGATAAGATCAATACAAACGATTGGGATTTATGGCAATATCAATATAATTTCCAATATGATACTGATAATAATGGACTTGTACAATCTCCTTGGGAAACTAATACAGATTGGGGAGTAACAGTACCACAAACAGTCCAATTTAGGTTTAAAGCCCCAAAATCAGGAAGTAATGCTGTAGATAATGCTGTAACTACTCCGCAACAAGTACTTTGGAGTTTAGATGCAAACCCAAATATAGCTATAGGTTTAGATTATTTTGGAGATGGATTTACATCCGGTTCCTATTCAGGTTCAGTCCCTTCTCAATCACTTGAATATGCTAATTTAGCATTTACAACAGATGATTTTAGTACTACATCTAGTATATATTTACCTTTCTTTGATGGAGAATGGTGGTCTGTAATGCTTACTAAAGAAAATGATGATTTTACCTTATATGCTGGTGATAAAATTTATGATGGGAATGATGGATCACAGATAGGATTTATAGGATCTGCTTCAGTTAATGCTGGAGGTACAGATTGGGGTAATGCTACAAATTCATATTTCCCAAGTAATGCTAGACAAACAATAAATAGTTACTTAGCATTCTCAGGTTCATATCAAGAAATTAGGTATTTTAATCAAGCAATTTCTCAAAGTGTATTTAAGGATTATGTAATGAATCCTCAATCCACTGAAGGTAATGGTGTAAACGGATCTGAAACTCAATTATTATTTAGAGCTTCATTAGGTGGAGAATTATATACTGGATCTGAATCCATTCATCCAAAATATTCATCAAATCCTTCTCAATCTTCTTTCCCAAGTAGTAATTCAAGCTTTACTATTACAAATGGTAGCTTTAATACAAATAGAGAATATATATTTTATGATTCACCTCCAGTAGGGATAAAAAATAGAAATACAGATAAGATTAAACGTCAAGATTTAATTTTACCTGAAGGGGATACATTATCTAACCAGATTTCGATTCAACAATCATCGTTTACTGATGATGATTATACTAATAATCTTAATTTACTAGAGGTAGCATTCTCACCACAAAACGAAATTAATGATGATATTATTAATCAAATTGGTTTCTTTAATATTGGTGATTATATAGGTGACCCAAGATTAGTATCTTCAAGTGCTGATACATATCCTTCACTAATTGAATTATCGAAACAATATTTTGAAAAATATACATCTAGTTATGATGTTTATGATTATATTAGATTAATCAAATTCTTTGATAACTCGTTATTTAAGATGATTAAAGATTATGTTCCTGTAAGAACTGGTCTAGCATCTGGTATTGTAGTTAAACAACATATTTTAGAGAGACAAAAATATCCAACACCACAATTAGATTGGACTAAACCAGAATATACAGGTTCAATTGGTTCTACTCCTGCATTAATTGATGGAAACAGATATTACGAAGCATCTACAGATTTTGAATCAAACCCAATAGTAACTGTAGAAGGTGGAGCAGGTGGTTCTGTAAATGATTTAAACGTACCTGTAGGATTTTTAAGAGCAGTAGATTCTTCAGTACCTCTTACTCCTATTTCACCAACCCCAGTAACGTTATTTACTTTAGGTACTTTAACTATGGGTACTATTTCTAATGATGGTGTAAATGTTATTCAAAATGGTCAAATAAATGGAAGTGGTGAATTTACTATTAATTCTGATTATACTTTTAAAGGTGATATAGCAGTTGAAATTAGAAATCAATCTGTTGAAACTTTTACCTTAAACTTAGTTGAAAAAACATCAGGAACAGTTAATACTATAACAAAAACACTTTCAGGAGTAACGGCCCCCGATACTAATACTTTAACATTAATTAATTGTGTTTTAGAAAAAGGTAAAACATATTCATTTACCCTAACTTGTCTAGTCTCAGATAGAATAATAGGTGTTACAAGAGTTAATTTTGTACAAACGGATGCCCCACTAACATTTAGATCAGGCCAAATGTATAATGAAGTAATAAAAACTCCCTTAGGAGATATTACTGAAGTTATATCTAATAGTCATGAATTTTACGATGGAGAATATAGCGGTTCAGATCATGTAGTAACTGATGGTGAACTAAATCCATTAAATACTGTTAAAAATGCAGATACTACTGAGATATTTTATAAAACATTAGCCTCTACAGGAAACCCAGCAGTTGGAGACTTAATGTGGGAAATTGATTCTCTTGCAAACCTAACTACTACTAGTTATTATATTTCTGAAATATATATTAATGAAGAAGATTTAAATGGAATTAATTCCAATAGTGCAATTAATAATTTAAGTGCTGGAGATACAATTACTTTTAATGTTTCTTACACCGTTACACCACCATAAAATTACCCCATTATGCCTACTATAACTCAAACAGGAACTATACAAAGTATTGCCCCTTTAGCTAATGGGAAATTTAGAATTACTCTAGTAGAAAATTCTTACCCTATTACAACTATTGGTGTTGGTTCTGGTAATGTAGTTGCTAATACTATTTCTTCTTCCCCTGTATATCTAAACCCTTATACTAATGTACCTAACTTAACATACTCAGTTGATAATGCTATTTTAAATAATGCTACTGATATTACACCTTCTACAATATACTATGATGTAGATTATGCTAATAATCCTAATGTAGCAGTTAATTTTGATGCTATCCTCTCAGGATCTGCTCCCAAAGCAAAAATTCAAGATTATAATTATTTTACTCGTAGAAGTACTATTCCACGCTATGAAGGTTCAGAAAATACATCTGATGATTATAATGTTTTAGATGGTGCCATTGATGCTACACAAGCTTTATTCGGTTATTTTAACTGGGTAGGTGGTACTTCTCCTGAATGGGGTAATGGATTAGAAGATCGTAGTGTAGTTAACTTTAGATTCTTTTTAGATGTTGATGGTAAAATCATTAAGCCAATAGCAGATTCACAAGGTATAAACCAACGTACAGTTGAAAATAACTTTACAGAAGGTAAAATTGCTACATTAGCATTTGATGATGAAGCAGGTGCTTCAGCAGCATTCTCTAATTTATTAGGAGATCATACAATTTTTAAAAGTGGAAAAGAAATTACTCCTATTGCATACTCTCAAACTGAAAGTATATCTTCTACCTCAGCTGGTGGTTATACTGATTCAATAACTTTTGTACAAGGTGACCAGCAACAAACACAAGCCCAAGATTACAGATTAACTGCTTTTTCTAATGGATCTCAAATTTTAGATAGTACGAAAACTGTAGAATTTGGTTTCCAACAATATAAAGGTACCGCAGCTACATTTACAACAGATAAAACATACTCAGTTGAAAATCCTTTCACAGCACCTAATGCTGTAGGGGTAACAATGGAATTTAAAGCTAAACTAGAACCTGAATTTACCATCCCAGGTGTTATTGTTACTTTCCAATGGAAGAAAGGTTCAACATTAGTAGGAAGTAGCGTTCAAGTAGATTTTGGTAATTCAAGTGCTGTATTTTTATCATATACTGATAGTAATATCGGTATTGGAGAAGACATTACACTTCAAGCAACTTCTGTTACTGGTGTTGGATTAGGCGCCTTACCGGCTCTTTCAAATAATTCATTCTTTAAAGCAATCCAAACTCCTCCTTACGCAGTTGGTCCTATAAGTGATAATGATTATTGGCAAAAATTAGGAGCAATTGGTACAGCAGGAGCTTCACAATTTAAACCTTTTAACCTACTCCCAGTATACGGTCAAAAACAAGAAGATATTTCTGGTAGTGGATTCTTTGGTATTACAAATGATTTTATACTTGAAGTAGGAGATGAAATTCGTTTCCAAGGCACTGAAACCCAAACTTATAAAATTGTAGCAGTAGATAATACATCGGGAACACCTGTGAGTGGTAATATACCACCAATTTTTACAGTAGATAGAGGAATTACCATTACCAATACTGAAATGGATTGGTTCTTAGTCAGAAGATATGTAGATAATCCTGCTAACGTTATCTTAGAAGTAGATAAAACTGCTGGAGGTACATCCCCAGGTATTTTAAAACCACAATACTTATCTAGAAATGCCGAAGATAATATTGATACTATTTTAGAAAACTTAAGACGAGACTCATTAATTTAAACAATAACTTGGCATAAAATTAAAATTAACATATATTTATAATAAACAACATTAGAAAATGGGATATTTAAATAATTCAGTAGTAACAGTAGATGCTATCCTTACAACAAGAGGTAGACAACTGTTAGCTCAAAATGACGGTTCATTCGTAATCACTCAATTTGCATTAGCAGATGACGAAATTGATTATACACTTTATAATCCAACGCACCCTTCAGGTTCGGCTTTTTATGGTCAAGCTATTGAAGGTATGCCTTTATTAGAAGCATTTCCAAATGAAACACAAATCATGAAGTATAAGTTAACTACTTTACCTCGTGGTACTGCTAAAATGCCTATCCTAGATGTTGGTTACACTAATATTGTAATTAAACAAGGTGCTTCATTAGCAATTACTCCTCAAACATTAAATTACTTAGGTGGTAACCAATCTGAAACTTCAGGTTATACTGCTACAATTTCTGATGTTAGATTATTTAATACATTTGATGGAGTCGGTATTAATACAGCAGATGCAACTGCTCTTAATGCCTCAACTACTACACTAGGTACAAATGTATCTAAAACTGTAGTAGGTACTACTATTAACTTAACTGCAACTACTGTAAATACATTATTTGGTTCAAATACTTCTTTAGCAGCTACCTTAGTAATCGAAGGTAGAGATTCAGGAGCACGTATCCAGGTACCAGTATCAGTAACTAAAGTATCCTAAAACATAGCATATGTCATTTAAAGCATTCGAACAAGACGATTTTGTAGTATCAGCTGATAGTATCACTGCTGGTTTATGGACAGGAAATTCTCCTGAACTTACTGCATTTTATACGTCATCAACACAGGTAGCATCTTCAAATGGTGCTTATTATATTAATGTATACAACTCAGAATCATACGAAGATATCCAATTTGCAATTGCTTATGGTGATGTTGATGGTAGTGGTTCTTTAGAATTTGATAGTGCTGTAGCAGGTAAATCACCTTCATCAACTAATTATGGTCAATATCGTACTTTAGTATTAGGAGATGAAAATGCTGAATTTTCTTTTGGTGGAGTAACTGCTCCTAATTTTTATGCAATTTCAATTGATAGAAATAGATATAAAGAAGGTCTATTCCCAGGATCTACTACTCTAGACTTAACAGTAGGTGGAAATACTATTTCACTTACAGATAACTCTCAAGTAGTTACTTCTGTAGAATTTAATGATGCAGGTAGAGTATTTCAATTAGTTTCAGGTTCAGCAGGTACGGTAGTTGATACTACTTCTACTGGAGGTGGCACTAATGGATATTCAGCTAGTGGTTCATATGGTTTATTCTTACCAGATATTGCTACTTATCTCTTAAATCCTTCTGCTTTAGATGCAGCAGCTTCAGATGGTGGTATTGTACTAGGTACAACTAGAGGTGATAATGTTGATAGTGCAAATGCTGGTAGATTATACGACGCTATTGTAGATGGAGCTTCCTTTACAGCTAACTCAGAAGAAACAATCACTTCAGATTTCATTTTTGTAAGACCTAGAAGTTCAGAATTTAACTACTCAGAAAATCCATCATTTATTTCAGGTTCAACTGGTGAAGTATTGTATAGCTCATTTATTAATAATCCTACAACTTTTATAACAACAGTAGGTTTATACAATGATTCTAGTGAGTTATTAGCAGTAGCTAAATTATCAACACCCTTACCTAAAGATTTTACAAAAGAAGCTCTTGTTAGAGTTAAGCTAGATTTCTAAAATGAATGGCAGCGTACAAACAATTTTTAACATCTGATGTAATTGTTACCCCTTTTGAGGTTAACAAGGGTTTTACTTTCGCTTCTTCATCATTTGGAGATTCGGATGTCCAAATTTTTACTTATGAAGGTAAAAATAGTGACCCTGAAACTCAATTCGGGTCATTTAATGGAATTCAAAGAAACTTACTTTATAATTCTATTAAACAATTATATTACTCAAACTATCTATCCTCCAGTATAGGTGATATGCCTGTATCAGCAAGTATCCTCCCAGGAGAAACACCTGAAGGTGATGTGTTAAGAGGTCCATCTTCTTCTACAGGTAGATATTTTAATTATCTTCAAACCTCACTTACTCAATCTAGAGATTTCCCCACAGCTTCAAATTCTGAAATAGCAGTATTTTCTATCCCTTCTCGTTTATTTGGTGATTATATCCAACCTGAATCTTTTATTTGGGAAGATAATACTAATAATGCTTTACTTACAGATGATGGAGAAGGTAATGTTATAATTAGTGGTAGTAGTGTAATTGGAGGTATAGTAGGTAACATTATATACCAACATGGTATTATTATTATAACTAATGATCTTGCTTACGACCCATTAAATATAAACGACTTTACAACAGCTACCAACGTAACTTGTTCATTTAGCAGCTCATATGAGATATTTGAAACCCAATATAAAGCTACAGTAAATGAATTTGAATATAATTTCTCACAAAACCCATCTATTATATCAGGCTCAACAGATGGTTCAGTATATGACTTTACAACAGGTAGTTTCTTTCAACCATATGCTACTACAGTAGGTTTATATAATGAGGCCCAAGAATTATTAGCGGTAGGAAAATTATCACAACCCTACCCATTATCTCGTACAACAGATACGACATTCTATATTAACATAGACAGATAAAAATTATGAATTGGTATTATAAAGGCGAGGCAATGACCTCAGTAGAGGATTTCCCTCCTTCAACCTTTGGGTTTGTATATAGAGTAACCCATGAACCATCAGGTAAAATCTATATTGGTAAAAAAGTATTACAATTTACTCGTAAAGCTAAATTAACAAAAAGAGATTTAGCATTATATGAGGGTGAAAAGGGACGTAAACCAACCTTTAAAAAAGTAACTAAAGAATCAGATTGGAAAACCTATTATGGTTCACATAAAGAAATCTTAGCATTAATTAAAGATGGTAAACAAGAAGATTTTAAACGTGAAATTTTAACTTGCGTTACTACAAAAAAGTTATTAACTTACGAAGAAACAAAAGCATTATTTCTTTATGAAGTATTAACTAAACCAAATGAATATTTTAATGATAATATTCTTGGTAAGTTTTTTAGAAAAGATTTTGATTAAATAATTATTATGAAACGTATACTATTACTCCTTTTCCTTTTATTTAGTTTTACCCTTTTTGCTCAATCTGAAAAAGAACAAAAAATCCAAAAAAAAGTAGAAAGTAATCAATCTTCTACTTCATCAAGTAGTAGTAATAATTCAACTAATAATTCTTCTTCTAATTGGAACACTAATAATAATTGGAACAATAATAACCATTGGAATAATCGTCGTTACGATAACCGTTATTATGATCCATATTATAACCCATATTATTACCCAAATTCAAGATGGGGATGGAATAACCCAAGATCAAGAAGATATAGTACATCACGTTTATCAAATCAAACAATAAGAGCCCCACGTACTCCTTTAAAACTTGTATTAGGATTAGGAATCAGTTCTTCCATCATATCTAACCGTCCAGCAACTATTGGGGGGCGTTTTATTGCTGGTAATGAAAATTATTACGTATTTTTTGGGATTGAAAGGTCACAACCAAACCCTTACATATTTTATGATAATATTGATATGTGGGATGTTTTTGGTTGGGATGATTATGTTGAAGATTATTATTTTTCAAATAACACTTATTTTGGCATAGCAGTACATGCTGGGGATAATTTTTACCCACATTTATCTTTTGGTAATACAACCAGTACTAGATACTTATTATGTATGGATGAAACTTTAGTTTTGGCTCCCGATGGGAATTATACTATATTAGGTGAAACACAACTTACTAGTACTTTTGGTGTTGGTATAGATTATAGATATAATCATTTATTATTTTCCTCTACTCTCGGACTTACAGGTCCTAATCGTTTAAGTTTAGGTATTAATTTTACACTATAGTAATTAGGCTATTTAAAATAAGTTTTATACATTTACCCTTATATGGTAAATCATTTATTAGTAAACATAGTTAACTCCGTTTTAGGAGCAGGTAAACCTACAGCTAGAGGTAATCAAGCGTACCACTGTCCGTTTTGCCATCACTCTAAACCAAAATTAGAGGTTAACTTTACTGATGGTCAAAAAAATCCTTGGCATTGTTGGGTTTGTAATAAAAAAGGTACAAATCTAGTTACTTTATTAAAACAAGCCAAAGCCCCAGAAGATAAAATTACTGAAATTAAAAAGCATGTCTCTTATAAAGATTATAGAGATAATACTAAAAAAATAGAAGCAATTAATCTACCTAAAGAATTCAAACCTTTTGTAGATATATCTAAAGGCGATATGACTGGTAGACAAGCATTAGCTTATTTAAAACGTCGTAATGTAACTAAAGCGGATATACTGCGTTACAATATTGGTTATTGTGATGGTGGTGTCTATGATAAAATGATTATTATACCCTCGTATTCTCATGAAGGTTCCCTAAATTATTTTGTGGCTCGCAATTTTAATGAGCATAGCCCTGTTAAATATAAAAACCCACCAATGAGTAAAGATACAGTTCCATTTGAATTGTTTATAAATTGGTCATCTCCACTAGTATTAGTTGAAGGTATGTTTGATGCTTTAGCAATAAAACGAAATGCTATACCATTATTAGGTAAGCATATCCAAAGAGAATTAATGAAAAAAATTGTTACCTCACAGGTGCAAAAAATATATATAGCTTTAGATAAGGACGCGCAACAAGATGCCGTTAAGTTTTGTGAACAGTTAATGAATGAAGGTAAGGAAATATATTTAGTAGATTTAGAAGATAAAGATCCATCGGAAATGGGCTTTAAAGCTATTACTAACCTAATTCAAAAAACAACTCCATTAAGTCAATATGATTTAATGGCTAAAAAATTACAATTTGTATGAGTAAGAAAATTTTAAAGAATTCTTACAAGCGTATTTTGGAAGTATCAGATGATGCTAAACAAATTACTATGCCCGATTCTCGTTATTACCAACGTAATGGCGAATTTTATCCATCTATTACCTATGTTTTAGGTGCTTATCCTAAAGGTAAGTTCTTTGAAGATTGGTTGAAAAAAGTAGGGTATGCCTCCGAGCATATTGTACGTAAAGCATCTGAACAAGGTACTGAAACCCATGAAATGATTGAGGATTACCTTAATGGTAAGGAATTAAATTTTTTATCTAAATCAGGTCACCCTCAATACGATACACTCGTTTGGCAAATGTTCCTAAGATTTGTTGATTTTTGGGAAGAATACGAACCAGAACTAATTGAAACTGAAGTCCATTTATTTTCAGATGAAATGAAAGTAGCAGGTACTTGTGATATGGTTTGTAAGATTGATGGTAAAATTTGGATTATCGATTTTAAAACATCTAACCACCTCCAAACGACCTATGATTTACAAACTGCTGTTTATGGTAAATGTTATGAAGAATGCTTTGGTATCACTCCAGACCACTATGGTGTTTTATGGTTAAAATCATCTAAGCGTGGTCCTAAAGAAGGTAAAATCCAAGGTAAAGGCTGGGAAATGTATGAATCAAATCGTAGCCAAGAAGAAAATCTTGAAATTTTCAAAACAGTTAAAACGTTGTTTGATTTAGAAAACCCAACCCATAAACCAGCATTTACGAAATTTAGAACATCTGCGCGCCGAATACTTGGAGATTAGAGAAATCTTTCGTATATTTATGGTAAACGCGCGTTTATGATTTCATTAGTACAACTCTTAAATGAAGTAGAGGGGAAACCCAAAGCTATCATATTAGCTGGTGCCCCTGGTGCTGGAAAAGGTACTATCTTAAAAGGATTAGATTTAGGTGGTTTAAAAATTATGAATATAGATAATATATTCATTGATAAACTTAAACAAGCTAATGTTACCTTAGATTTAAAAAATGCCACACCTGATGAAAGAAGCAAGCAATCTAAAGCAATGGCTGCTGCTAATAAAGAATTTAAGGGTGAATTACAAGGTGTAATAGATGGTAAACAATCTTTTATTTTAGATGGTACAGCAGCTTCATATAAAAAAACTGAAGAATTAAAACAACAATTAGAAGAAGCAGGGTATAATGTATTTATGCTCTATGTTTATACTGATTTAGAACGTTCACTCAAACAAAATCAAGATAGATTTGAAAAATCAGATGGTGAAGATAGAAGTTTAGCTCCTGCTATTGTATTACGTACCTGGAAAGGAGTAACAGATAACTTAAAACCCTATGCTGAACTATTTGGTGATAATTTTACAGCAGTAGCTAACACATTAGAGGGTAATAAGATAGAGGATATTGAAGATATTCTTAAAACATATTTAGAACCTTTTGCCCCTAAAAATACTAAACCAAAAACACCATCCCAACAAGAAAAATCTGATAAACAAAAAGCTGAATTAAATATTGAAATTCAAGCTATGTTAAATGATGATTTTTTAAAAAGTATACTTGCCTACACTGTATCTAAAGATGAGGCTCAAAGTAAACTACAGAATTTCTTACGTTCATGAACGAATTAACAAAATATTTAGTAGATGGTATCCTTAATGAGGATAAACAAGAAGTAATAGGTATCTATGCTGGTGGTTTTAAACCACCTACAGCTGGTCATTTTCAAGTAGTAGAAGAAGCATTAAAACAATACCCAGAGATAGATAAACTAATAGTATTAGTAGGTAGTGGTGTTAGAGATGGTATTGAACAAGCTGAATCAATTTTAGTATGGGAAATTTATCAAAATTATCTACCTATGAAGGTAGAAATTCAACCTGCTACTAAACCTCCAATTGGAGCCGTTTATAGTTTTGCAGGAAATAATCCAGATGATACTATATATTGGATTTTAGGTGCTAGAGATGGTAAAGATGAGGATTTATCTGATATAGTTAAACGCACAGCTGCTATTGATAAATCTGAAGATAAATATAATAATGTTGAAGTTAAAGTAATTACAACTCCAAATAAAGGTATGAGTGGTACTAACGCTCGTAAAACCTTATTAGCAGGAAATAGAGAAGCATTTTATCAATTTTTACCTTCTCAAGTAGAAGAAAAAGAAGAAATATTTAATATTTTAAGACCTGCAGTTAAGGAAAATATACCTGATGCTAAAGATGATGGTAAATCTGCTCCTTATGGTTCTGGGTATGAAAAAGTAAACGAAAAAAAAGACCCTAAAAAAGGCACAGGTAAAAAACCTAAAGGTAGTAGTCGTAGATTATACACAGATGAAGATCCAAAAGATACTGTAGGTATTAAATTTTCCACTAGACAAGATATTGTAGATACTTTAAATAAAACTTCTTTTAAAGCTAAATCACATGCTCGCCAATCCCAGATTATTAATTTAATACATCAAAGAGTAAGAGCAGCATATGGTAGAGCAAAAGACCCAGCTGTAAAAAAACGTTTAAAATCTGGTTTAGACTATATTACAAAGAAAAAAGAAGCATCTAAGAAAAAAACCCAACGTTTAAAAAAACAAAAAAATGAAAGTTTTGCTTCTACTTTTGGTGGTGGAAGAAGTAGATATAGAGCTATTGAAAAAAGAGGAGATAAATACTATTATATACAAGATAATCCCTTTTCTCCTGGAATAAGACAAGAATTTGGTCCTTATAAAACAAAAGAACAAGCTAAAAAAAAGATGGGTTCTTTTCCACCTTCTCAAAATTATAAAGATATAGGTGAAGGTGATACTTACGAAAAAATGGCTGCTAAAGGTAAAAAATCAGGTAGTTTAAAACAGGGTACAGTTAGAAAAAGATTAGGTATACCTAAAGATAAAAAAATTCCATTATCATTAATTAATAAAGAAATTGCTCGTTTAAAGAA
>Ga0181398_1000063_pt1 | contig 28742 bp, 36 predicted proteins | sample 21SPOviralmetaG_FD_130127 | JGI IMG/M metagenome (GOLD analysis project Ga0181398, IMG submission 130127) | Marine viral communities from the oligotrophic San Pedro Time Series (SPOT) site, San Pedro Channel, CA, USA - 21 SPOT_SRF_2011-04-29 | ecosystem: Environmental > Aquatic > Marine > Strait...
GCCAAGACTGTGCCAAACTATTGGCACCCTCCCGCAATCTACGAATGTCGTCGGGATCAGTTGTATACTGTTCGTAATCTTTTCTCCAACTGCTCCTGTCCCAACTTTTCACAGTTGGAACCCACTAAAGGAATCCTTCTCAACATCCTGCTTGATACCACCCACGACATAGGACTCCACCTCCGTCTCCTGTGGGGCAACCTGAAGACCTTTAGAAGAAATCCAGTGTTCGGTCCAGGGAAGTGGGTTGTTGTGCACTGGAGCGTCATATAGAGGGGTCAAACCAATCGCTCGCATACGCTTGTTAGCGATCCACTCCACATACTTGACAAGAAGTTTGTCGTTGAGACCAATCATGCTGCCATCCTTGAACAGATACTGTGCCCACTCCTTCTCTTCTGCCACTGCATTAGAAAACATATCAATGACAGTTTGCTCTTCTTCTTTGATGATGTCTACCATCTCAGGGTCATCACCCTTCTGCCATGCTTTGATGATCTGTTGAGTCAGCACAGTGTGCTGGTTCTCATCTCGTGCAATAAGAGAAATGATCTTGGCAGATCCTTCCATCAGTTTCAGTTCACCAAAAGCAAATGAACAAGCAAAAGACACATAGAAACGAATACCCTCAAGGATATTGACGTTCTGTATTGCCAGATATAAACGACGCTTCAGTTCCTTACGAGTGTACATAGCAGTAGGTGAATCAGCATAGTCTGCTGTCCACATGTTGCCACTGCCCCACTCATTTGCTACTTCCAGGAAGTCATCATACGCTTTGGTGACACTCTTAGCACGTGCCAGGATACGTTCATCATCCAGGATAGTATCGAAGACCTCAGCAGGATCTGGATAGACGTTCTTGATGATGTAAGTGTAAGAACGTGAGTGGATCATCTCCATGAACTGCCACACATTCATGGCACCTTCCAACTCAGGAAGAGCACAGTATGGAGAGAATGCCATACCAGGACCACGACCCTGTACAGAGTCCAGAAGGATCTGATACTTCAGGTTAGATGTAAAGATGTGCTTCTGCTCAGGACGCAGAGTCTTATAGTCTCCACGGTCCTTCTGAAGAGACACTTCTTCAGGACGCCAGAAGTATCCAAGCATCTGATTGGTCAGTTTTTCAAAGACCGGATACTTATAGGAGTCGTATCGTTGAACACCCAAAGGTGCTCCAAAAAACATTGGTTGAGTCTTAGTGTCCACGTGAGTATCGTTGAACACAGTCATGCCTTTGACAGACATAATTTTGTCGGTGGAAGTTTTTCTAAATTGCACAGGATTCACAGGTTTCTTCGTCTTCAGTTTGGATCTCAGCAACTAAACTTGCAAGATCTACTGCCGGTTCTTCCATCTCGTCCGACTTGAGGTCATTTGTATTTTGATAATAAGAAGTCTTCCAACCATATTTGTATGTGGTTAGGAGATCATTCGCCATGACAGACACCGGGACTTCGTTGTTGTCATAGTCAATGGGATTGTACGACCAGTTACCAGAGATTGCTTGATCAAAGAATTTCTGCATAACAGAAACCACATTGATGTAACCTCGGTTACTTTTCATCTCCCAGAGGAGAGTATACTGATTCTTCAGGCGTTGATACTGAGGAACCACCTGCTTTAGGGGTCCTTTCTTGCTCTTTTTGATTGACAAATAATCTCGGGGTGGTTCGATTCCGTTGGTGGCATTTGACACAACGGAACTGCTCTCCGAAGGCATTTGTGCGGACAGTGTTGAGTTCCGTAATCCGTGTTCGGCGATAGATACCCTAAGACTATTCCAATCATGCTGCAAATCTAAGCAAGAAATTTCGTCAACATCTTTTTTATAATGATCGATAGGTAGGAGTCCCTGAGCATATTTAGTTCTAGAGAAATACTCACAAGCACCCTTCTCTGATGCCAATTGGTTTGACGCTTTGAGTAGGTAATACTGGAACGATTCTGTCAAAGAATGAACTGCATCCCATGCCTCTTGACTGTCATAATTGAACCCAAGTTTGGCAAGATAGTGTGCCAGACCAATGAATCCAACACCAAGTGAGCGACGTGCTTTTGTACTAATTTCTGCTGCTCTGACAGGATACTCCTGGTAATCAATAATTTCATCTAGACCACGGACAATCAAGTCACATAAGTCTTCTAGTTCATCGTCAGACCGGACCTTACCCACGTTGATAGCAGATAGGATGCACAAGGCAATTTCACCTTCTCCATCGATATGATCGATAGGATCTGTAGGCAGAGTGATCTCTTGACACAGGTTGCTCATCGACACTTTGTCAGTGAACGAGGAGTGACTGTTACAGTGGTCGATATTCATGATGTAAATACGACCTGTCTCTGCTCTTTCCTTTAGGATTGAGAGGATGAGTCCCTGTGCACTGATGGTGGTGCGGGGGATGGACTCGTCTTGTTCGTACTGGCAATAAAGACTGTCAAAAGAATCAGTACCGAAAGCGTCAAAGAGCCCAGGCACATCATGCGGACTGAACAAGGAAATCGTTTCGTTTTTGATGAAACGTTCGTAGAAGAGTTTGCTGAATTGGATACTGTAGTCAAGTTTTCTTACCCGGTTGTCTTCGGTTCCTTTATTATTCTTTAGGACAATAATGTCCTCTATCTCTTGATGCCAGATTGGAAAGTGGACAGTCGCTGACCCACCTCGGACACCGTTTTGTGTGCAGCATCGTACAGTTGACTCAAACTTTTTGAGGAAGGGAATAACACCTGTGTGTTGAACCTCTCCGCCTCGGATTTTAGCGTTGATGCCACGGATTGCACCCGCGTTGATACCGATTCCCGCCCTTTGTGCAACGTATTTGCCAATTGCCATATCAGAACTAAAGATACTATCGAGGGTGTCATCGATATCAACAAGAACACAAGAAGCAAATTGTCGAAGTGGTGTTCGCACTCCTGCCATGACGGGGGTTGGAATGTTGATTCGGTGTTTGGAGATTGCGTCGTAGTATCGTTTGACATATGACAGTCGAGTATCCTTATTATAGTTAGCAAACAACGTTGCTGAAATCATCATATACATTTGCTGGGGAGTCTCAAAGACTTTCCCATTACTACGGTCCTGTACCAGATACTTATCAACTACCTGACGAAGACCGGCAAACGTAAACAAATAGTCACGTTCGTGATCAAGATATCCGTTGAGAGTAACAAGTTCTTCATGAGTATACTTGTCGATAACCGTAGTATCATAAACACCACGCCCAATACAATCAAGAATATGTTCTTCTAGTGGGGGGATGTCCTCAAGCAAACCATATAGTTGCTTACGGACAGAGAACAGAAGCAAACGGGCAGCAACAAATTGATAGTTAGGGTGATCAAGATCAATCAGGTCACTCGCAGACCTAATAAGAATCTCTTGGATTTCTGCTGTACTGATGCCATCAAAAAATTGGATACCAGATTGGATCTCTACCTGACTGGCAGAAACATTCGACAATCCATCACATGCCTTCTCTACCATGACATGCATTTTATCTAGATCAAGAAGTTCAATAGAACCATTACGCTTGACAACTTTGGTGCCGTTACTCATACTCTTTTCCAAGTTTGTAATTTTAGTTTTGCTTCTAAACCATGATATGTGTTACATTCTAACAGAGATTGGATGTCCAGTCCAGCTAGATGCATGTCGTTGATATCTTTCTGTCGTATTTCAGAAGGAAAGATAACTACCTTGTGTTTGTGTTCGATGGCATTAGATATTTTAGATACGATTTCCCTATTCCTAGGTTCATTATCGTATACGTAGATGTAATTACTATCTACATTATCAATAGTAATATCACTGCCACACATGGCAATGGCATTGTCAACAAAGTGAGAATCGAAAGGTCCTTCGGTTACGTAAACCGGTTTCCCTTTATCAATTTTATCCAACCCATAAACTTTTGGGTGTTCTTCGTCAAGCATCAAGGTGAGATATTTAGGTTCTATAAACTTATCCAATGCTCTACCCTGCAACCCAATCAATTTCTTGTTTTCATCATACATTGGTATGACTACACGACTATGATCCTTCTGGATATCATTGTATGAGGGTTTGAGAGTATTGCAAAAATGCTTGAACTCTTTAGCGTAATAGAAGTCATTAGGATCTAAATCTCTAGACTTCAAATACTCTGCCGCACGATCATTTTCAACCGCTTTAGGAAGATTTAGTTTCTTAGCAAAGACAGGTTTCTTGAACGTGAATACCTTGTCAGGAACAGTCGTTCCCTTTCCACTCAGACCTGACTTGTACCTCTCAAAGACGTACTGATCATACAACTGAGAGTCCATGTCCTTCAAAAAATTAGTGAAGGACTTAGACATGCCACAGTTGTGGCACTTGAAGTTGAAACTAGTCTTTATTGAATAAAGATACCCTCGGGTTTTGTTCTTGTTCTTCTGCGAATCGCCACAGTAAGGACACCTGAAGGTATATAAGTTTTTCTTAGTGGTTTTGAACTTCCCCAGTCTTGCAGATACCAAACTAATATACTTGGTATCGATGTGTATCATGGCAAGTTAGGAGGATTGTTTGATTATAGCAGGAGGCGTCTGTTGGGTCAATACTCCCAAGAATCTTTGACCAAGTGGAGAAATCATAATACTAATCACTGCTAGTGCTCCTGCAATACTCCACATCTTTTTCTCCATCATCCTAAGTCTCTGATCGACGAGTCTGATGTCTCTTTCACATCCCTTCTTTATCTCGTCTGCCTTACGATTTACCTCACGATGTAAACTATCTACCTTCTCAAACAATACAGCGTCGATTCTATCTTGCTTATCTAATTTCTCATTATGGACCGCTAGGAGTTGTCCCATCTTCACAGAGTTATCCTGTAAAGATTCTACTACACGTTCTAGTCTTTCTAAAATTGCAGCATTTACGCCATTAGATTCATCCATTTGGCATCCAAACCTTACGTGAACGTGGTCCAAGGTATGCGTATTTTTTTTTCTTCTTCTTATTTTTTATTGGAGGATCATCTCCGGCCTCAGAAGATCCTGCAATTTTACCACCAGAAATACTGTTCGTAGGAACATCTTCCCTGATAATATTTAGAATCCAATTGAGTTTCTTCTCTTCCATTAGATTGAATTGAGAATTACGTTACATTCTTTGTCAATTGGAATTCTATCTAGACCAGTCTTAGGATAGTCAGGAATTCTATTGAGGAAAAGTAAACATGTGTACAGAACTGACCAATATTCTCTGTCAATTTTATAAAACAACAGAGGAATTGTCCCTTCCCCAAAAACATTGAAGCATATAATCAAATGATTCAAGATGAGATGATGTTTCAACTCACCCTGAACCATATATTTTTTCAGTAGTCGTTTGATATATTTGAATCTTTTCAGATCCTCCTCAAAATCCTCCATGGTGGAGGCATGAGGATTTTCATAATGTTTTATAGCAAAGAGCAAATAGTTTTCATCATTTAGTTCATCAAATTTCATTTACATCAAGCTGTTACAGTAATAGTTCCTGCTGCTGTACCAATAGAAGCAGCGTTGGTGATCGTAGAAGCGGTTGCCTTTCCAGCATCCTTGACTGTACCGCCGTTCAATGCCATAGCATTAGCGCCGACAGACAGAACGTCATCAGCATCAGTTGCGGCATTGCCAGCAGCGATTGTTAGGGAGAACACCAGTTCGTTGGTGCCTGTGCCTGAGGCATAGGACAACGTGTGGTTAGCATTTGTATCGTTCACAACGGTGAGTTGTGGTGTACCAGTAACATCAACTGCTTCATTGAAACGAACTCGTACCTGCAAGGTACCACCGTCCGACTTATCAAATGCAGTGGTGATAAATTCAATCTCAGTGATGTCAGCAGCACCAATAGAAACTGCCAGCCCACTAATAGCAACCAACAACTCTGGATCAGCAGCAGTATTATTGTTACCACTCAGAGCAGATCCGGCTTCCCGAACCCAACCACTTGCGTTTGCAAAAACTTCTTTCTTCTCCACAGTGGTCAAGTTTTTTGGCTTAGACTCGTCTGCGTCTGATGCTCCCCAGAGTGCCATGTTCTGTACGTAATTTTGTTGAAATATTTATGCTCAGCGAGCTTTGATCGCTGCGGCAACTGTTTCTAAAAGTTTATCATCCATGTCAGTCTTTGTCAATTTGACTGCTTTACCAAGAATGACTAAACAAATTTCAATCAGTTTCTCTCCAAGCTCCTCGTTTTCGGGGATCTTGTTGATAGCATCAGAAATAACTTTTGTTGCTAATGGAAGAAGGAATGATAGCATGATAATACCCTATTATAATATTATATAGGGCTAGACGCAATCATTCTCAATCCATGTTACTGACATATTTTCCTTTCGCCTTATCATAACGACGAACTTCACCTTTACGTAAAGGTTTTTCTCCAGAATCTTTACGATAATCTTTCCAAGACTTACCATGCTTCATACGCATGTCTTGCTCTTTATTTTTCTTATCGTTATTCTGAATAGATTTCATTGCCTTAGGGTCTGAGAGAATGCTAGACCGAAGTGCTTCCGACTGGAAACGATCACGGAACTTTCTCAAAGGCATAGACTTGTCACGAAACTCTTTTGGAGATTCATAACCAGTAGGTTTAGATCCATCTTTGGTAGAAGAGCGACGACCCAATGTCTTCCTTTCAGAAGACTGAGCCATCTTATCTTTCTTACCATATTGGGTTTTGAATTTTTCCGTTACACGGATTTTGACACTACCATCTGTTGTTTTCACATCTTTTGATGCTTTTTTAGCAGCATCATATTTTACAGCAGCACCCATTGCCTGGTTTACCAACCGTTGTGCCATATATTCTGCCCTATCTTGTTGACCCATCAATCAGACTCCCCAGCACGTGCTTTATATGGGTTAGGTTTTGGTGCTCTTTTATTAGCAAGTTTACCCTTGATCTTATCAACAGGGGTTACACCTTGATAACCTTTAGCACCTTTCTCCTTCTTCTTGCCTTGCGGTTGAATTGCTTTGCCACGAGAGGACATTAGACCCTGGCCAGCAAGACTCTTACGAACCTTGGACATAGCAGATCCGGGTTTGATAGTTCCACCACTCTTAGACTCTTTACCAGTCTGAGAATCTGTACCTTTCTCTTTAGCGTAACGAGTAAGTTCAGAAACAACACTCACACCTTCAACATTCAAAGTCTTTGGATAGTCTTTGTCGCCTTTCTTAGCAGGTGATTCACCACGCTTACGCTTGGCATGAATGTTTGCCCAGAGACCCTTTTTCTTTTCAATCAACTCAAGTGCTTGATCTTCTACACTATCTAACAAAGGGTTATGGGAGTTTACCAAAGGCAATTTAGCACCAGTCGCTTTGGGTGCAGAACCTTTAGGGAATACCTTACGTGCTTCACCAGGAAGCACGGGACCCTTCATGATATTTTCTTTTGCTTGCTCCCGCTTCTTCTTTGTCTTCGCCATGACCCGTGCTTTGGCATCAGATGCTGGTTTGTTAGGACCATCTTTTGCCATGTGACCTTCACGTTTGGCACTCAGTCTAGAAACTAGTTCTGCTGGTGCTCTTCGGGTATCGACACCCTCACTCTTCAACGTAGGGTTGATCTCGATCTTGTTCTTGACGCCGCTAGTCTGAATGTCTAATTTTTCAGTCTTAGCGGCCTCGGAAAAAAAACCCTCACCCATCTCCTCCCGCCAGGAAGAGTGTTCTTTGACACAGTTAGGAACGACCTTACTGCCTTTCTTCTTAGTACCCTTTGCCTTATAACCATCCCAACATGTAGAAGCACCAACGTTCTTACGTGCCTGCTTCATGCTGCCTTCTTCAATGGCAGTTTCTTCTTTCTTCATCTTCTTTGCTGCCTTGGCAGCATCATCTTTTTCACGATGAGCAGCACGCCGTTCAGCGTTTTTGTTCATCACACCAGTGATTTTCTTGGAACGTTCCATTGCCTCTGGACTTCCATCACGTCCAAGATTACCTGCCTTACGGAACATCTTTACCATAGGCAGTTGTTTCTTGCCCTCATCAACCACTTCAGTCTCTTCTCTGTAAGCCCTTGGGTTTTTCTTACCAGAAATACCAACTTCCTTATCTTGGCGGCGCTGAGTACCCACTGCTTTCATAGTGCGAGACTTGGCACTAACACCTTTCTTATTTTCTGCCTTACTAGTAGGACGAGGTAGTGCCCGTTTCTCAGGGTCAGCAGCCATGCTGAATGCTTCTTTACGAGTATCTTTACCATCCGCTTTGCCACCTTTGGCACGTTGGATAGCATTATGAACAGCACCAGCATGCTCCTTTGAACTGCTCTCTACATTGCCGTCTCCATCATAATCTTTTTGTGCCTTCTTCTCATCGAGATAAGGACTACGCAGGTCATCAAACGACTGTGCCCAAGGATTACTCATCTTACAAACGAACTGTACCGTAGTTTTATTTATCAAAAATCCATTGCGAGAAAAAATTTATCTACTTCTTTTGCCTCAGAAATCCATGCTCGGAAAACTTGCTTATCCTCAGTCATACAAATAAGATGGTTTGCTCCGCGACGAAATACTTGACCAGTCTTTCCGTTGGATTCAATCATCGATCCATTTTGGAAAATATCACCGGCAATATATTGCTCACGAATACTACGCTCATCCACAGGAATAACGTTCAACATTACAAAATTATAAAGTTGACCGTTTGCTTTGAGTGCTAGTTCTGAGATTTCTTTTGCTCTTGATTGTCGTACAACGATACTAACTGCGTCAAAACCGTTTTCATAGAGGGAGGAGAGGACATCGTAGATGGTCTCTGCATTGGTGTCGTCAACGAAGGCATCGCCAATCTCAGGATATGCATCTTTTAGTTCTTGAATGTTTGTATCCCTACTAGGGAAAATGTAATAGTAGTCACCACCAGAAACTTCTTCAACTGCTTGAAGAATGTTTAGAGTAGTTTCGTCATTGTCAAATTTATCGAAAGCAATAGTCAGAGGTTGATCTCTACTGACTTGCTGAAGTGCTGCTTTAGCCTGACCATTAGTAGAATTAGGATTGGAATCGGCAGCAGAAGATCCAGTTGCAGAACCTGTTTTGTTAGGAGCATCATCACGACTACTACCTTTACGAGCAACAACCGCAGCAGCAGAAGATCCAGGAGTTCCTAATTCATCTTCTTTCCCAGCACGATTAGAGAACATTTCAAGTTCTCCACGTACTGTTTTTGCTTTCAGTACACCAGTTCTATCGTACCAATCTCCGTGACCGTCCCCGACCAATCCCAGACGCCTTGCTTCCTGGGATGCCTTCGTGGTTCTTGCTTCTACTATGAAAGATGAGAACTTTTTCACTGATTTTTCGTAAGATCTCTGAATTATTATTTTGAACAAACACCATCAGTGGTGCTTGATACTGTTTATATTTATCTTGTGTCTGCAAGATGGAATACAAAAACTTTTGAAAGTCTTCAATACGTTTCCTATTACTCATCCTACGTTTACCACAATTCTCTGCATAAACGTCAATAACACTGTCCAAAAAATCGATCATGAGTCTCCTGAAAGTTTCATAGTACCTGCAAATTTATAAGATTTGAACTTATACCGCATGTTGAATAGTTTAGTAGATCCAGCACTTACCTTGATACTATTGTTACCTGCCTTAGTAAAAGTAATGCTTTTCGTATTGAGAGCATCCATTTTACTGTTAGCAAGTGGGTCTACTCCAATAGCATTATAGCGTCCTTTTTCCCCAGACCCTGTTATTTTGATATATGGTGGGTATGCATTTGTTGCATCCATCCAACTACCAATCAAATACTGTCTACGTGCCTGTTGACTGGTAATGTTATTGAGTTTAGCAAAGAGTTTATCTCTACAATATGACTCAACTAATCTTCCTTTTTCATTTAGAATTTTGAATACAGGATCCCCTGCTTCTTTCCACTTTCTCATCTGCAATGCTCTATTTGATTGAGACATTGCAGCAAACTTAGGGTAGTCTTCTAGTGCTTCCTCTTCTGATGCTTGAACATAAGCAGCAAGATTCAACCCCAAATCATTATCAACTGTACCTACACCAGGGTTTTTGAAACCAACATCACCTGAGATGGTTGACTTAGCAGACAATCCTAAGAATCCTCCCATCTCATACTGAATGAGTATGTCTGCTGGAAACTTTACTTGATTTACCTTGACACCTACTATAGGTAAGAAATCAAATCCAGGTTTAGCAGTCCAATAAACACCTGATATCCTTATACCATATCCTTTTCTTTCTGCCATCTTGGTAAACTCTTTTACCATTGCTTCGGCACGACCTATTTGATCTTTATACTCCTGATCCGTCAATGATACTTTCTTTCTATTGAAAGTTTGTTCAGTTATACGATCAGGAAACTGTTCTCCGTTCAACAAATAAGCACACCAGATCTCATTTACATCCGCTAACCTAGTGTTATCTCCTTTAGTCATTATATCATTGATTTAGTATCTGTCTCTGTTATATATCCATTGCCATCTAAACGCTCAAAATCTGGAGTGTTGGATCCAAAAGTTTTTTTGATAACCGCCATGTATTCATCATTTATTTCAAGACCAGTAACTCCTTTCTCAAAGTTTCCTCCTTCCTTTGTACGTTCTCTATTTGCAGAAGGAGTTTTTAGTTTGTTGTCTCTATAGAATGCATCTCCATTGTTCTGATATATGTATTCTTTTGATGCCCACTTGTACTCTCGCAAATCTTGCCATGCACTGTTGGCAGTTTGGTGAGTAATAGACCAACGTTGCCAGTTAGGAGTATCATAAAATGCCCAGACATTTTCCTCAGGTTCTACTGGATGCAAATTATATTGCTTAGCACATCTTAGAGCAACGTACTGATACTTGAGCATAAAACTCCACGCCCAATGCCATTGCTTGAGATTAGGTTCCTTTGTGTTTAGCACAACATTGACTGAGGGAGCCATTATTTTGACATTTTTTTCTGGAGTGTTTAGTCTAAAACAAGCATTACGTTGCTCTGGTGTATAGATAAAAACTCTACCCGTACCATATATTTGATCACCTATTTCCCCAGTAACAAAAAAATTATTAGGATCATTTACATATGGGGTAATGCAATCGTCATCTCTCTTTTTGTCTCCCGAACAAATATGAGAACTATGAGGAATTTTATCTGAATACTTATGCTGGACAGGTGTTGCCAAACTATGTTTTTGGATATCGTTATAACCTGTTATACATTCTGTTATAGATCCACTATCAAAGTGAACAACAAAAGGAATCTCTGCTCTTATAAAAGCATACAATACTACTGTGCTATCAATTCCACCAGACCATAGTAGGTTTATTGTTCGACCACGTGCTTTCTCAACTAAGATCTCTACGGCATCCACACATACTTCTTCCACCGTCATATCAGTGAAGAAATTTTCTGGCAGTGGTGATAAAATTTTATATTTACGCTTAGTAGGTAGTTTACCATCCCTACAAACAAATCTAGTATTATAATAACAATTGATGTATACTTCGTCTGGAAAAAATTTCAATCCTAATCGTAACTGGGAATGATCCCGAATATGACCTGGCAAATATTCGGGTCCCCAATGCCATGGAGGGTGCATAATATATTAGTAGATACAAAAAAACCGGGACAGGTGCCCCGGTTATTTATTATGGTATGATCTCGATGATTACTTGGTGTTCTTGATACTATCAAGCAAACCATCAGAGAACATGTCCGAGAACTGATCGTACAAGTGTGCAGTTGCATCCTTGAAACGACCACGCTCTGAGTCAGACATGGTGACAACAGTGATATCTTCTTCTTTACACTGAGATTTCACAACATCGATGTCTTCAACAGACCAGACACGCTCAGCACGTGCTGCGTCGAAGGACGCTGCTTCGATTTTTCCTTTCAACTCTTCGTCAAGAGTCTGCCAGAAGTCGCTTGCAACGATGATGGAAGTAAGGAAGAGACTATGCTCTGCGTCATTGATAGTATCCATACACTCGTTTTGCTTCAGACCGAAGAAACGAGGATAGGTAGACTCACCACCAACAATAGCACCTTCTTGAACACCTTCATTGATCTGTTCAAGTTCAATTGGTACAGGGACTGCACCAACTGCTTTTAGGGTCTCTTGGGCAATAGGAGACTTGTTACAACGGAGATGAACTCCTTCAAAATCTTCAATTGTGTGTAATTCCTTGTTAGCAGGAATCATGCGGAAACCACCAGAATAGGTGAATGCAAGACCCTGAACATTGGAATCCTTATTTAGTCCGTCGAGAAGAGATTGCCCAACCTCACCTTCCAGAACATTTTTTGCGTGGTCATGGTCACGGAACAAGAAAGGCATATCAAGTGCCCACATGTCCCGGTGATGCTTCCTACCAAGTGTAGACGTATACATCTGCGACATCTCTACTTCACCAGTCTCCATCAATTCGAGGAGATCATGTTTGGTGATTGTAGCGCCACCCTTATACTTATCAGAATACTCAGAAAGAGTTAGAATTTCAACGTTGAGTTCTCCAGGAGCACACGCTTCCATGGAAGCTTTGAAACGCTTTGCTGCTCTGAGGAACAATTCAATTGGTTCATGGGCGAGAACCCAGCGAATTGTTTTCATTGGATATAAGACACGATTACATTGGTATTTAGGAAACCGATTAGATAACTACGCGGTCACCATCAGTAGTGGTACGACGGTTCCAGTCGCTACGGTTCCACAGTCGCTCATGAAGGAGGTAAAGCGTGGAGTTGATTACCAGTGCCATCAGTCCAATAGTAAGACCTTTCCAGGGGTTACCGGAGACAATCCAACCAATCACAGAGTTGGTGACCATCATCCAAGAACGCCAGGTGACTGCTTTAGCGATAGTCCGAGGAAAACGCTCAAACCACTTAGGGGATGCGAAAGACATGTTGATGAAAAATTGCTATTATTACAAAGACGATCTTTACTAGAGGCAGCATCACTCCTCGTTTCTACACCCAGTATTTTACTATCGGATGAACCTGTTTGTCAAGTTCATGATTCTTAGGATACTGATGAAGTAGAGCAATTGATTTATTTGCTCTCAATGTGAAACTATTCAATTGGTTAGGGGATTCACCGTCTCTATAAGAGTAGATACAGTGAGGTAGTTGAGTTCTCTTTATCTTTTCGTTATGATAAAAATCATCTGTTCCAGCATAATTTGTCACAAATTGTTTAGGTGACTGCATGAAATAGTTGTGAACTTCTGCCGCTTCCTTCCAAACAATTATAGACGAATTATATAGGGATTTTTTAGGGTTACGCATTTTGAATGGAACCCCTTTCCAGGTAGAGTAGACTAATGCAAAGTTTGCATCATGCTCAAGAACCTCAGATATATCCCCATGTATGATAACATCAAGATCAAAAAAGATTTTTCTAGCATAGGAAGAAATGTCTGGATGAACAAACATTTTGATCTTCCACCATGCTGCCCACCAGTTTTCCCAAGTTAGATATTCAGATACATCAATAGAAATAACATTGACTTCTGAGTTGATGTTTGATGCGTCATCAGTAAAGCAATAGAAGGGTGCATCTGTTTGGAGACGCACCATATTATAAAGTTTGTTTACGTATTGAGCATCAAATTTGTTACCAATTTTGATACATGTGATGCAGTAATCAGATGTCACCTTGCTGACGATTCTCCGAATAAAACTCGTTGAACGTACCCTCAGGGAAACGTGCTTCCAGTTTCTTGACGTTTGTATCTAGCACATCATTCATGTCAACATCCAATGCCAGACATGCTTGTGCCACATACCACATCACATCACCCAATTCTCGTTTCAGGTGGTACAAGTTTTCTTCGTTGGCAGGTTTTCCTTGGAAAATCATTTTCTTTACGATCTCCATAAACTCACCACCTTCAGCAGAGATGCCTACAGCAGCAGTTAGAAGACGTTGGATTGCAACATCACCACCAAGTTCTTGCAAACGGTAAATGAAAGCATCAGAATCTTGAGATTCTTTACTTGTCACTCCGTTGACAAAGCGTTGATAGTTTGTAAAATTTACTCCCATTTGAAATCGTCGAATTTAGATTTAGACTTAGTGTTGTCTTCCTTTGCATTGTACTGCACTTCTACGATGTCGTCAACCAGGTCATCCTGTGCTGTCTGCTCGCAGTCGTACAATCTCATTTTGGCACGGTCAATCCCAACTACAAATCTCTTGTTCATATTGATATCGTTGTAACGATTCTTCAACTGCTTGACCATAATTTGATTGAGTTGTTCCATCTCCTCTGTACTAACCAAAGCAAACATAAGATCAGCAGTAGCAGGAAGACCAAAAGACTCTGAAGTATCTGTCAGGTTAGGATCAGAACTACCATAACCAGATCGTGTGGTTTGAGTAGCAGAGACAATAGGAACACCCAACTCCACTGCTAGACCACGCAGTTCCTCTGCGATCGCCTTCACATAAGTGTAACTATTGATGTTAGTAGCACCTCTATATCGTGAAGATGCACAAATGTTTAGATAGTCAATGAAGATAATATCAGGAGAGAAGTTTTTCTTCATCTTCAGTTCCTGCATCAAGGCACGGAAATGTCCGGAGTGTGCAGAAGCAGTTGGATACTCCTTGACAATCAAATGTCCTGTAGTTTTTGCAGAAATCTTTGCGATCTTCTTTGAGAAAACTTGTTCAGGAAGATCCTGTATATCTTGGATGTTGACATCAAGAAGATTGGCATCAATTCTTTCAGCAATCTTTTCTTCGGACATCTCCATTGTAATATACAAAACGTTCTTTCCTTGAAGAAGAACACTAGCAGCAACGTGACACATAAACAAAGACTTACCGACACCTGTGCCAGCTAGAGCGATGTTGAGTGTCTTATCACTGAGTCCACCTGATGTAATCTTATTGAAGTAATCAAGATCAAAAGGAATTTTATTTTCAACTCGATGATAATATGCGTAACGATCTTCTGAGTCATCAATGTAGTCATGACCCACATGCTGATCAAACCCTACAGCAAGAGCATCGGAAAGGATACCTGGGATAGCATCAGGAGAAAGTTTATCGTCATTACCATCAGCAACTTGAATACTCTTGATTAGAGCAAGGTAGATTGCTCTATCCTTACACCATTTCTCAGTGGTATCAAGCAACCATGATGAGTTTGGTTTCTCCTCTAATTCTAAAGAGGAAACCAACTTCTCTATCAACTGAAACTCATCTTCGGTAAGATCTGTTCGAGATCCGACTTCAATTTGAAGTGCTTCTTTGGTTGGAATCGTATCATACTTCGTTAGATACTCAGCAACCTGCTCATATACTACGCGATCAGTATGCTCTTCAAAGTAATCTGGTTCGATGAACGGAACAACTTGCCGAGCATACTCTTCATCGTGTACCAGGTTGGTGAGAATTGATAGTGGTACTCTTTCTGTCATCTATACACAGCAGTAAAAGAAATGCTCAGTCTTTTGGTTTGTTCTTCTCTGAATGGTAGCACTGCGTGAGTTAGGTATGAGGGGAATACAATTAGAAGTCCGGCAACAGGGTAGGTGTAGTATGCATCCAAGTTGTATGCACTTGGACTGTCATCCTTTCTAAGTCCTGTTTTCAAACCATAAGAAGGATCTTGGAAATAGATAGATCCACCCTTCTTACCATCCCATATACCTGCTTGTATTGGGTTCGTGTCACTATAACTGAAGTTACAATCGTTGTCAACGATGGATTGTACAGGGTAATATACCCCCGTCAACGCTGACACGCCATGATGGTGACCAACAGTCATGTCACCATTCTGATTTACATTTGCCCACAACTGTTGACAAACAAGTCCAGACAGATACCCATGCTTGACACAATAGTCATTAGCACTATCCTCTATCTGTTTTTTGAGAGCACTAAAACTTTCGTATCTATCCTCTAAACCAGAACTACTATGCCACCCACCAAGGTTTGATTGAGTCAAACCATCGGGATCTCTATCTTGTTCTTTTAGTATATCAGTAACTAAATCAACGTTTAGTTCGTGATTGTCTTCTCCAAAATTGTAAAGAGATATTGGTATAGGGAATAGTGGTAGATCAACTACCATAAGTAAACTCTTTACCTGCTGCTTCATCAAGTTGTTCCATCAACTCTGGAGTGAAATACTTCTCAGGGTTGCTGTACACTTCTTTGGCATACACTTTCTTGTCACCAATCTCATAGCGATTTCCAACCTTCTTTATAATCCCAGAGATTTCACCGAGTTCAAGAAGACCAAAATATCTATCAAGACCACGCTCATCGTAATAGAGACGCACAGTAACTTCACGGTTCTCTTTACTCAGACGTGACTTGACTGCCTTAGCCTTGATAATGTTTCCAATGACTTCTGTTCCATCCTTTTCTTTCTTTTTGCTGAGATAGATGATTGTACTTGCTGCATACTTGAGTCCAGAACCTCCTCCCATCTCTTTAGTTGGTACGTAAGCTCCGATGACATCATACGTATGGTTGGTGACAATGAGTGGAACATTTGCTTGACCGAGTTTTAGTGTGAGCATTCTGAATGTGCCCTTGACAAGTTGACTCTTCGTCATGTCACGGACCTGTTTGTCATCTAAGACATCCCTGATCTCCTTTTCAGTGGAGAGCATTCCCAGAGAGTCTAGTACAAACATCAAAGGTTTGCGATCCTTTTCATCTAAAGCAAGATATTTGTCAACAATCTTCAGTGCCCGGTTACGGAACTGTTCGATGGTAACAACCTGCACGTGACCAAACCTTTCCAGATCAATGCCACGCTCGATCAGCATACCCTTCTTGATAGCAGACTCGGTATCAAAATACATGACACCACCGTCAGGGTGCTTCTCCAAGAAGTTCTTGACTACCGCAAGGGAGAAGAAGGTCTTACCGGTAGAGGTCTCTCCGGCAATTGCTGTAATTTTGTCTCCACTGATACCACCAAATATGCTACCACTAACAAGGGCATTGAAGATATAAGAACCAGTATCAACGAATCTCTCAGTTTCATCGACATCTGATGCCAATTGGGTGTACTCATCACCAATCTCTTTGATTACATCTTTTAGAAAATCCATTTCAAATACCTAATAATTTTTGTTGCCGTTCAAAGTATCCATGAAGAATCCAAGAACTGCTGTTCATTTTGTTGTTTCCACCAACACCCCATTCAAAAATAACTCGGGGGTTATCCTTGAACTTTTGTAGTTCTGGAGTGTTAGTTGCACCTCTGTCTCCTCCATTACAGAAGACAACAGTCTCTGAGATTTCTAGACACTTGTCGATGGCACCACAAGCACTATCATCAGCATCATCCCAGGATATCACAGCATCAACCATGTCAAGATGCCTCACAATGTCAGCACGTTCAGTCCAAGATTGAAAATACTGACCTTTCTTACGCTTCAACCAAGGGTCACCGTTCAGTCCTACAACTAAGTAGTCCGAAAAGTCTTTAGCACAATCAAAATAATGCAGATGCCCGCTATGGATAGGGTCAAATCCCCCAGTAACCAGACTTACTTTATCAAAAAACACAAGATTTGTCTCAAATAACGTAACCGAATTGTTCCCTAGCAATTTTTTTGTAGGGTCCGCCGGGATTGTCGGCACGAATGTCTTTGATTCTAACCAATTTTTGATAGAGAGAGGTATCACCACCTAAACGCAAAGCGTTGATGATGGTTACCAATTCCTGATCATTGATAGGGAGGTCCATATTGTCCTAGTAGTGTTTAGATTATAGCATTAGACAAAGAAAAGATCCAGAGTTGCCTGCCTTTCAACAGACCACCCGATAGCATCTAACACCGCCTTGAGTGGTTCAAGGAATGCTTTGTCAAACATCAAATTATAGTCAACATACTGAGTTAGACCTAGTTCTTTGGGGAAGTCACCAACAAAAGAGATAACATTCTCTTGGATTATGTTCGGTTTGGTGAGATAGCAGAACTTGATCTTGTCTCCGTTGTTGATAGCACTATATTTAGATCCAAGATCTGCCTTCTTGATATAGTGATTGTATAGAAGTGCACCTCTCACATGGATAGGTGTACCCTTGGCGTAGATAGACAAATTACTCTTGTACTTATCCACATTGTTGCATGATCTAGGGAATGAAACTCTAGCAGGATCCATCTTATTGAACTCACGACGCATGTCCTCAATGTAATTGATAACATCAGTTTCAGTTTTACTCATGATGATCTTCAGAGCGTCTTTGATCATCTGACGACAAGGTGCAGGAGTCGATGACTTTACTGCTTCAATGCCCATGATCTTGAGTTTCGGTTCAGAAAACCTAACACCCTCAATGTCCCATGCGTTGAGGATGTATCGCTTCTTAGCGGTCCAAATACCACGTTCAGCGATAGTTTCCCTCTTCATGAACATCTTCTGTTCGTATGCGTTCACATAGGTCGCCAACGCTTCGTAAGAACTCGAAATATACTTCTCAAGTTCCATCGAACAGACCTTATCAAGGAAATCGACAACGCCTTCAGTAGTTTTTTCTCTCCCTGTGTATACAGTTTCGACCAGAGGACCCATATTGAGATAGATAGAGTCAGTGTCACTAGCAATAACATAGTCTTCACCCTCAGTTTTCAAGATTTTGTTTAGATATTGGTTCATCTTGTTCTCAATCCAGCGGATACTGAACTGACCAGACAAGGTAATTGCTTCTGCGTTTGCTAGTTTATAATAGCGGAAGTAATTGTTACCAATAGCACCATAAGCAGAGTTGAGTTGAATCTTCTTTGCCATCTGGATGTTGTTACACCGGGCAATCTCCTTCTCTAACTCCTTTGTAGGAGTTTTTTCATACTCCTGCTTTGCTTTGATCATCTTCTTCTTGAAGACAACCCGTTCACTGTAGATTTTCTCCATAAGTTTGGGAAGAAATCCCCTAACTTTCTTAGTAAACTGTGCCCCGTTGGGGCATACGGTGGTGTCTGTTAGTCCAGACAAGTCTACTTCTTCATTCAGGAGTTTATCAACACTGACGTTAGGATACCTATCATCTAACAGAGTCTCGGGAGAGATATTGTACTGCATGATGAGGTGTGGGTATAGAGAGTTCAAGTCAAAACTCACGACCCACTCATAAATGCCAGGTATAGGTTCTTTTACATATGCACCAGCATATTTTTCGTTTTTATTTGCATCTTTCTTGGGAGGAATAACAATACCCTTTTTCTTCAGGTTGTTATAGATGATCATATCCCACATCCGCACTTGGTAAAACACGTCAGTGAAGTTCACCTTAGCGTCAAATGCCATCGTGACTGCCAGTTCGATGAGTTTCATCTTCTCCTCAAGGGAGTCAACCAGTCTCACGTCTTGGATGTTGTACCTGACAAACTTTTGCCAGTCCTTTGTGTAAAACTCACGGAAGGTATCGAACTCACTGTGGTCAAGTTTCTTCTGACCAAGTTCAACCTCTCCAATGTAGTCTAATCTATAACTTTCCTGTGCCTTGTACGTGAATTTCTTGTACAGATCCATGTAGTCAAGCACTGTGACCCCACCAATGTCATACACCAGGTGTGGACGACCCATGATATAAGTCTCTTCAGAGGTCAGTAGACCCCACGGAGACAGTTTCTTTGCTTGCTTCTCGCCCAGGACACGAGCAATCCTCTTGGCAAGGTATGGGATGTCATACAGTTGACAGTTCCATCCAGTGATGACCTCAGGAGGATCCCCTTGCCAATATGTAATAAAGTGCTGGAGTAAATCGTACTCATCATTACACTCAACATACTTGACCATAGGATCAGTATTGTTATACTTACCAATACCAAACGTCAAGATACGTTTTGAAGCATAGTTTTGAAGGGTGATGCACAGCATCTCCTCATCACATGCCTCAACGGTAGGGAATCCTCGTTCTGCTGACACCTCAATGTCAATAGTAACGAGTTTCATCTTCTTCAGATCAAAGTCGATCTGATCTTCAGGATACTTATCTGAGATATACTGATAGATATATCGATTGTTCCCATAGATGTCAAAGTTCTCTACGTTCTCATGGGTACGTACGAACTCACGACATTCTCTGACTGTTCCTGGTTGTATGCTCTGGACATAGCGTCCATCAAGCGTCTTGAATTGTGTTTTCTTTTTGCTAGGTACAAATAATGTAGGTTGGTAACTCTCTCTGGCAGTGAATGATTTACCATTTTCATATCCACGGACCAGAAAGTCGTTGCCGACCATCTGAACGTTCGTGTAATACCTCATTCAGCAGTCAGTGATTGGTACTTATCAAGTTGATACTTATTAGGTTCGACTAGGGTGAGGATACTATCGGAGTGGATCATCAACTCCTTCTGATCAGTAAAAGAAGGCCAAGACTCAAACGTCTCAAACTGGACGTTATCGGTGCCGTCATTATGCAACACCATCTTATAGGGGTTGATCAGTTTGCAGTCGGGTTCTCCGAGTTCAGTAGATACCTCCTCAATCCTAGAGATAAGAACGAGATCGTTCTTCAATAATAAAATTTGGATCATGGAAGCGACAGCTTTCGGTTTTTCAATTCTACCATAGACTTACGGATCTTGTCGATATACCCAGAATTTCTTAGTTCTTTGAAGACCAGGTTCTCAAATCCATACTCGCCAAACTTGTCAAGCGATGACGAACGTGCTGACCTAAGTTTATGAACAACACCCCTGAGTGCCTCAGGTTTTTCAGTCTGAATCAGAGTATCGATCTTGTTCTTGAGATTGTTTGTTTTCTTAGTCAGTTCAAATTCATCAATCTCACCTTCCATCTTCTCAGGTTCTTGCAACCATTTGTTCTTCAGAACACTATACACACCCTGGTTCTTCTTACGGGTGATACCAGGACGTTCAATGTAGGGTTCTACAGGAGCACCATAGACTTTGACATCGTGAGTCAATTCCCACAAAGTCTTCTTGTCCATATAATAGTCTGAAATCAAATTGGGATCACAGTCTGGGATCATATCAGGATCTATGACTAAATGAACATCAATATCACTGTACTGAGTGTAGTTATATCCTGCATTGCCACCCAACATCAACACATCAGTGATGGCACGATCATCCAAGTCTACAAAATCTGCAAACGCTTTAGCAAAATTCATCAATGCTTTACGCACTTCTGGTTTCAGTTTACTACCAAACCAAAATTTAGGATTCAGATCCTCTCTAAAACGCAAACTCAGACCTGCGGTCTCCCGCAAGTCTGATGCATGAATATGATGTAAAATTCTACGGTACACTTACTGACAACTAACCGTAGTATTATTTAGAGGTAATCTTTACGTGTGTGATGATCAGGAACAACCTTACCAAGGTTGACTACCAACAAACCATCCTCAAAAATCACCGTATTGATTTTGACATCCTCAGCAACCGACCACTTACGGGTAAATTTCCTAGTGCCTAGACCACGATGCACATATTCTTCCTCTTCGTTTTCTACTTTAGATCCTTCTACAACTAGTTTACCAAACTCAGTGAAGACTTTGACTTCATCTTTCTTGAATCCAGCGAGTGCTACCTCAAGTCTAGTCTCATGGTTGCTTAGTTGAACGATATTGTATGGGGGATAGTTACCACCAAAGGTATTTGATTCCCAAAACTGATTGAATGATTGATCCCATCCAAGGGCGTTCTTATTGATACGGTCAATAAGGTCCGGCAGACTGGCTGCACGATACTTCTCGATGTTAGACATTGTTCTCCTGTTAGGCAGAGCGTATTGTGTGGTCCCCGAAGGCAACCTTTAGCGTAAAAGGGGAACCCGTAGGTTCCACTCCCCTTACATACTACTTATAAGAGTAAGCATGAAAAAGGGGGTGTTGGTTACCCCCCTTCTCGTAGCGTATATTCCGTATGTAGCGTGTCGCGCACGAAAGGCGACGATTTATTTAGGTATCCGTTGGTACTTTTTTCTTACCAATGTTGTATTTCGTTTCCAAAGACCAATCTGGTTTCTCTTTGAAGGCAATAACTTTTATTTGATTCAAAGGAGACACATCAACAATTTTATCCAAACCTTCTTCAGAAATCTGGATAAGACCCCAGTCTACTAAAAGTTTTACAATACGATTACGACGTTGAACATCATTCACAGTCAAGTTTGCTCTCTTTCCATCAAGAGCAAACAGTTCTTTGAAGTGTACGATGTAATAACGTCCCTGCTTATGTAAAATATGACAGGACTGGTATAATTTTTTTTCTTTACGACTCGCTACACCGATACGAGTAAGAGTTTCACGTACTTTGAGGAAGTCGTCTGGTTCTTGTAGAACCACCTCAATCATTTTGTCAGGCGACCATTGGTAAATCGGTTCACTACCATTCATTTCAATCCTCCAGTGTCAAATCGTTGTCGAATAATGTTTAGTTGCTCATCAGATAGTAGAGGAAGCACTTGCCTTGCCTTTTCGTCACTATACCCATAGTATTTTTTGACGGTCTGGAGGTTTGATAACTCTTCTTTCCGCATCCAAGGAGAAAATCTCTTCTTAGATCTCAGACTATTTAGAAAGAAGTCATATTGTAACTTTTTATCTAGATGATTATTGATGTTCATCTCATTTGCATACATCAATGAATCAATATGACCAGACATGCATCGGTTGACAATGTATGGTAGATATTTTGACTCTAGCAACGGATCTTCATCGATCAAATTGGTTTTAGTTTCGTTGATCGACTTCAACCAGTCCTTCAAGTCCATTTGTTTTTACGGCGAATAATAATGCAGTCGTTTTTGTAGTCAGGAACAAACTCAATAACCTCTTCGGCATCCCAACATAACTCTTCATAGAGACTATTGAGAGTTGCCATGTCATCCCAGAGGTCTGTTGGTTGTTCTCCCATAACTTCCACCAAATTGACAGTCTAGCATATTATCTATCGATTGAAAATCCTTTGCTTCAATTCTGTAGTCCATTTATCATAGTAATTTGTTGATTTCAACTCTTTTCTAGCATCCTCCAACTCCTTTCTTTTCTGCACCAACAGTAAAGTCATACCACTATTCAAATGTTGACCATCAACTACCTCTACCAAATCTGGATGTTCTTCTAAGAACAGAAACTCTGGATAGATCTTATTACATTTCTCTGCAAGTTCCATTACCTTCTCAGCAGTCTCACACTCTATGACAAAAATAACTACCTCTTTAGTCCACTCCTTTGCCATGTACCCCACAATCTGAGGGAACTCTTTATACTCAATGACTTCAACTCTTTTACGAAGGAAAGCACCCTTTGCAAATGGACAAGGTGGCATACCACCAAACGCTTCACTAGGAGTGGTGAGCATCTTGATCCAATTAGTCAGTGTAGAATTCATGCTATAACTTTAGATTGATAGTCTTCACGGTCTGGGAAGAAGTCTTTGCACTCACCTTGACGAGAAATGTCAGATGTGACACAGTGCAGACCACCATCCCAGAAGTAACGGTGTCGAAGGTTCAGGATGTGAGGAGTCACACCATGACGTTCAAAGGCGTCGAACACCTTCTCATTATAACCGTTACAGATGACGTTGTTCTCGTCGATTACAAGCATGTTTACGTCGAAGACAGACTCCTCAACGTACAGTTGCCAGTGATTCAACCAGACATTCATGTATTCTATCAGATCATCATTGTCTTCTTCACCCGCAACAAAGTATTTGCCACGATTCTTTTCCTTCATCTTGAGAAATCCTTCAACCTTGTCCCAGGACTCCCCACTGATAGAGCAAATATCCCAACCAGGAAACAATTTTTCACAATCTTCAGTTCCTTTTAGAGAAACTACTAATCCAGGTTTGATAACACAGGTAGAACCGTCACTGTGTCCAGTGTTTGCCAAATAATTGATACGATTAGTGGGAAATAAACCCCTCAACTTATCGTCAAAACTACTTTGGTTGATTTTATTGATAACATTACAAAAACTGAAGTACAAATCACGACCACAGCGGATAGAAGTGGCAGTATTGATGTGTTGATCATAAACAATGGGAACGTTATTAGTTTTCAACCACTGCTCTATAGTAGAAAATGGGTAAAACTGTCCTGTAGAAGGGTATCTTTGACTATTTCCAATCTGCATCGTCTCGGCAAGAGTAATTTGCTCTCGCATTTTTTCTATATCAATACCCATCAAGGTTTTTGAACTAGTATGATAGTTCTTTCTTGTCCTAAATTTGAACAAAGACATACTTGTAGACAAGTTTTTGCCTGGTTCTAAAGCATCTTCAAGTAGTTTTGCCAGTAGTCGCTCACGAGACCCATTACCCTCAGACTTTCCATTGACCAACTGATCAAAAACGTGACGGATATCAATCTTGTCACCGAATTTTTGACTAGGCATGTAAAAAGTATCACCCATCATTGCCGTGTAGTCACGGGGTAACATGGGCGGGTAGCAGGTTACCTGCCCTTTTCCGATAGGTGCATTCTGTCTGCCGTCCACATAGGCATCAGGGTCATCACAGAGGTCTGTACGGAGTACTTCGACACCAAACTCCCCCAGTTTGTCAGCAAGTTTATCTAGATCTTCACAAGTCTCCTGACAGATCCTCTCCATGACAGGACGAACCTTATCATTTTGAATTCTAGACATGTACTCAGGAGGAAAGCATCTTCCAACCGCACATACTTTTAGAGGATCCCAGTGTTGATATACACTAGGTTTCAATCTCTTTGTCTCCAATCATCACATCGTTCTTGATGAAACCAATCTTGGATATCATCCGCACCATCAAACTTCTTCTTGTGCTCGGTCGGGTCCGGAGATCCAAGATTTAGATCATTGAAAAAACCGTCATCCGGATTCAAAACCTCCCTCCTAGCACGGTTCAACCAAGTCTTTGCTGTTGTATTTGCTTTGGCAAGTTTGTTTGCCCAGATCATATCTGCTAAAGGAATCTCTTCATGGTTTACAATTTTCTTGCAAATGTTTTCCAGTCGCAATCGATACTGAGTTGACAGCATAGTATTGAATTAGACGTTACTATCTAGTAGAACTATCTAGTAGTTCATAAGTAGCAGTTCTTTTCGTTGTGTTTGATTTTCCATATAATCACCAACAGAACGCATGGTATAAGTCAGATCAAACTCACCTGCTTTCCACTGGTCACCAAACCGATCTTCTACCATTTGATCAGAGTTGTAACTAATCAGGCAGGCAGGTTGTGCTACATTACATTGAGCAGCAAAATCATCATGATCAAAAGACTTGTGCATAGATCCTCTACGACCGTATAGGTTGTCTTTGATGTCATACGGGGGATCAAGATAGACGAATGCATTGTCCATATCACCGAGAAGAGATTCATAGGAAGCATGACTAATCTTCCAGTTTTGAATCAACTCAGAAAACTGAGACAAACGATCAATACCACTCTGACTGAAGTTCTGGTTACTCGCCTGCTTAGAGAAAGAAGAGGATTCAGTCAACCCACTGAAGGAACACTTGTTTACAACATAGAAAGCACAAGCACGGTCATGGTTAGAACGTGACTTATCATTGATAATTAGTTTACACTCACCACAGAGAACCCGTGCAGTGTCAGGATTATTATGCTCTTGCTTTGCTTTAGTGAGAGTCCGAACCATACGGTTTCCATCTCTCTGAAGTTCTTTCCAAAAATTGATAAGAGGTTCATACAGATCACAAACCTCAACATTCAAACTAGGAAACTGTTGGGTCGCCCAGATTGCCATGCTACCACCACCCAGGAAACACTCCTTATATGTGGTGTACAAAGACAAGTCAGGAAGATATGGGTAGATTTTTTTTACAGCACGTGATTTGCCACCGGGATAGCGAAGAGGTGTCTTGAGTTTGAATGACTTGTACATTACAGGATCTGTTGAAGGTTTTCTAAAATTTCAGAGGATGACATAGTTTTCTCTGAAGGTGTGATGTTCTCTGCAAGCATAGTATACTCTCCTGGTTCTAGTTTGAACTTAGCAACAGGTGACTTCTCAGTGAAGTAAATACGCTTTTCAACGGTGTCCCAGTCTGTAATAGCAATACTCATGGACCTCGTATCTACAAGAATCATATAGTCAAATGTCTTATCTACTACCTTACTTTCACCACGAAAATTCTTCAAGTCAATAGCAGTCGTGCTGCCATTCTTATTGAACATCTTGAGTTTGCCTTTCATTTCATAGGCATGCTCATCAGACTCAAAGTCCATACCGTCTTTGTAGTCACCTACGTATCGCAATTGACCGTCACTCCATTTAGCGAAGGACTTCTCCTGCAACCAGGTACGGATAGTCTTGAAGGCATTTGACTTCATCTGAGTTGTATTGGTTGCTGCTACGCATCCAAAGAACTCTTCAAGGTTTATGCGGTCAATGTCAAACATTACAGAGTTGTGACTGAAGATCAATCGTTGGTTCCCATCCTAGCATATTTTTTGCTTTTGTGTTGTCGGCAAGGGTTTCCTGTGCTTCCCCTTTGCGAGCGGGGATGTAGGTCACGTTGTCTGAAATCATAGCAGCAACCTCGTTTACAGAGTAGTTCTTACCCGTTCCAACGTTTACAGCGATTCCAGAAATATTAGTTTTGAGAGCACACATGTTTGCTTCTACCACGTCATCGACATGAGTGAAGTCCCTACGTTGAGTCCCGTCACCAACAATTGTCAGTGGTTCACCTTTCCGTTCCTGTTCTTGGAACAGACCGATTACAGGGGCATACACACCCCTTAGAGGTTGTCTCGGACCATAGACGTTGAAGTACCTAAGCGTAATCGTCCGCAGTTTATGTAGACGATAATACATGTAACAGAATTTTTCAGCAGAAACTTTACTTGCTGAGTATGGGTTCAAACAATCTGTTGGCATTGACTCCACAAGAGGTGGGGTATTGTTCAACCCATAGCAAGATGAAGTTGAAGAATTGACGAAACGTTGTACGCCAACCTCACGTGACAATTCCAACATGTTACATGTGCCGATCACATTCGTTTGAACACAGTCAAACGGATCTGCCATGGCAAGTTGAATTCTGGACTGTGCTGCTAGATGAAAGACTGCATCAACACCTTTGAAGACTGGACGACACGCATCAATGTCTCGAATATCTAAGACATGATTCTCTGCGTCATCTTCGTACCAGTTGAAAGCATCGTTGGACTCTGCTGATTCGTTGTCAATAACAACAACTTCATGTCCATCATGGAGCAAACGGGATACTACATGAGATCCAATAAACCCAGCACCACCGGTAACTAGACATTTCATTTGCCTTTACCAATCAACCAAACTGAACATACAACAACGGCAAGAGCAAGTGCACCGTAAACAATAATAACTGCTAACATTTTTTTAGATGGTTATGATTTGAATTCGCAATTGACCATAATTTCGGTCATAGCTGCTAGTAAATTGATTTCGTGATCTGCTGCAAAAGCAGACTGATATTGATATTTTGCAATAATCAATACCGCTTCAGGAATAGATTTTGGTTTCATAGAATCATAGATTGCGTTGTAGACACCCCTAAGAATAGTATTAGGATCATTGTCTAAGTTCTGCACAATCCATTTCCTAACATTAGGAAACTCTTTCTTCGCAATAAATTTGACTAACTCACTAGTATTGACGTTAGTCAATTCCGAAAGCACAGATGTATGTATGACACCATCACTTCTGTGTCTTTGCAATTCGTTGAGGACCCTTCTCCAGTCAGGGAAATGCTTATTGATAAGTTCCGCTAGAATATTAGGATCACACTCAACACCCTCATTCTTGAGGATGGTCTGGAGTCTCTTGAAAAACAGTGCTGCTATTTTTGGTTTCTCTTTCCCTGTAATTCCGAAATCGACCACCGCGCATCGGCTGTGGAGAGGTTCAATAATTTTGTTCTTGTAATTACAGGTAAAGATGAATCGACAGTTGTTGTAGAACGCTTCGATGTTAGCTCGGAGAAGGAGTTGTACATCATGCGTAGTGTTATCTGCCTCATCAATGATGATGACCTTGTGATTAGATTCTGACGTAAGAGAAACAGTTGAAGCAAAATTCTTTGCTTGGTTGCGAACTGTGTCCAGGAATCGCCCTTCATCGGATCCGTTGATAACGTAACAATCAACCCCAAGTTCTTGACACAGTGCTTTAGCAACTGTGGTCTTACCAATACCAGGAGGTCCAGCAAGAAGTAAGTTGGGGATTTCACCACTATTTACAAATTCCTGGAAAGTTTTCTTGAGGTTGTCCGGGAGAATACATTCCTCAATTGTTGTGGGACGATACTTCTCAACCCACAAGTAGTCATTACTCATTTTCCTGTTTCCTCAAATAGTATGAACCATCATCGTATATGGTAGGAATCCACTCTAACACATCTCCTTCCTTCCAACCAGTTTCTTTGAGGAGTTCTTCAGGGAGATTTAGAATCCCATTTTCATCGACAGCCAAAGTAAATTTTTTCATTTTCCAGAAGTATCGTAACCCAATTTATCATCTTCCTTTTTCATTTCTTCTATCGTCCAAGAACCGCCTACACCACCATCCATATTCACAGTGATCTCTTGCTCTACGGGAGGAGTATATGAGTGATGAGGTTTGTGTTCCCTATCCATTGGTTTGGAAGATTCAATGGGATCACGAGAAAGGTTTTTGATAACAATGAATGCATCTTTGTTATATTTACGAGTGCCAATAGGAGACTGCCACTTCTTATTATACTCCTCACCCACATCAATACCAGAAACCTGAGTGCC
>Ga0181398_1000064_pt1 | contig 28351 bp, 32 predicted proteins | sample 21SPOviralmetaG_FD_130127 | JGI IMG/M metagenome (GOLD analysis project Ga0181398, IMG submission 130127) | Marine viral communities from the oligotrophic San Pedro Time Series (SPOT) site, San Pedro Channel, CA, USA - 21 SPOT_SRF_2011-04-29 | ecosystem: Environmental > Aquatic > Marine > Strait...
ACACCTTATAGTTACAAAACTAAAATGCCTTATTCAGGTGCGTTTGAGAATTGGGCTAAAGCTAGAAAGATAAGGTTTAGAGATCCACAAGGGAAATTTAAAAAAGGTGATTACAAACAAATAGGATATGTATTAGCAAGAAGCATATTCGAAAAAGGTATTAGGGCAAACAATTTTTTTACTATACCATTTGTTAATGAGTTTAAGAAATTACCGCAAGACCTACAAAACATATTTAGTGATGATATGATAATAGAAATGATAGATAGTATGATAGAAGCAGATTTAATTAAAAGAACATAATGGCAGCAATATTATTAAGAAGTCCGTATTACGAAACTAAGAGCGAAGCATATGATTCGACAAATTCACTTGTAGCTAAAAGTGCTACATTAGAATTATCAGTAGATGGTACTGTAATAAGTGAAATGAGTAAAGATACGGTGCTATCTGGAAGTAGCGGTACAGAAACTGGAACAGTTAGTTTTGAGATAGCAGACTTATGTAGAGATTATTTAGACATTACATTTAACAATTCATACACTAGTCAAACAATAGCAATAACAGGTACACTAACATTTAAAAGCGCAACAATAGATGACATTAACACAGGGGGTGCTGTTTCTAATATGGGTTCTTATAGTATTGGTCCGCACACAGGTTTAGATGGTTACTATGAATTTATGGAAGGTTTGGGTACAGGTAACACACCACCTAATAGTGCTAAGACAATAGCGACAAATGATTTGCTAGTAGACACTACCGCTGTAACAACACGTATTAATCCACCTACAAGCGGGAATTCAGTTCAATTATATTATCCTGACAATACTGCAGGTGTAATCCCTTATTGGTCAGGTTCTGCAATTGTATATGATACGTTTAGTGCAAGTGATACAACTAAAACAGTTATAAGTACAGTTTTTAAGATTAATAGAGTTTGTAATAAACACACAGCATATAAGGTTACATTCGTAAATAAGTATGGTGCTTTACAAGACTTTTATTTTAATGGTAAAACAACAGAAAACATTAATGTAAGTAAAACTACATTTAAAAGAAATATAGGGAATAGTAGTTTTGAATATGATAAACAAAAACATTCTATAAGACAGTTTAATACTTTGGCAAATGAAAAACTTATACTAAATACACCGCCTATGAGTTATGATAATGTGAATGAAGCTATTAAACAATTATTGGTAAGTGAGCAAGTATGGATAAGAAAAGTAGAAGGCGGATCAGAACAAACAGTACCAATTAATATAACCGATACACAACAAACATTTAAAACAGGTATAAACGATAAAGTAGTACAATATACAATTACTGCAGAGTATGCCTTTGATATGATAAGTAATATTAGATAATGAATAATATTGAATTATATGTTAAAGAACCTGGCGATGTTAATTATACTAGGTTAGATTTATTTAAAGATGAAACAATATCTTTAACACAAACCATACAAGACGTAAAAGATCCTGCTAAGATATTTACTAACTTTAGTAAAACATTTAGTTTACCTGCTAGTAAAACAAATAATAAATTCTTTAAACATTATCATAATTTTATACAATCATCAAACTTTTCTTTTGATGCACGTAAAAAGAAAGATGCTAAAATAGAATTAAATAGTTTACCATTTCAAAGAGGTAAGATAAGATTAGAAGGTGTAGATTTAAAAAACGGTAGACCAGACACATATAGAATTACATTCTTTGGTGATTTAGATTTAAAAGAAGTGTTAGGTGATTCTAAATTACAAGACTTAGATTTTTTAGATAATTTTGATGTAACTTATACATCATCAGATGTAAAAACTGCATTAACATCAACTTCAGGTTCAGGTAATGTTACAGTTGGTAGCGAAACATTTACAACACCTACATTAGTATCTTTAATAGGTAATTCACAAAGAGGTTTTTATTTAGATGTTACATCGCCTGTAACTTCTCCATCTTATTATGATGCAACAAAAGAAGAAGTAAATATATCAGGAGGTAATTTAAGTACAACTAATAGTGCGCAATACTCTGGTTATTATTGGAAAGATCTAGTATATAGTTTAAGGTTATATGTAATTATAAAAGCAATAGAAGATCAATACGATTTAATAACATTTAGTAATGATTTCTTTAATACAACTAATATAGGTTTCTATAACTTATATATGCTGTGCCAAAGAAATGCAGGTAAAATATTAGAAGGCCTAGGAAGTTCATACACACCAAATAAACAAACTGGTCAATCATATTTTAATGCAACAAACTTACACCCTAATAACTTAATATTAAGCGAGAGAGTATTTATAATATATGGTTTAGCATCATATCAAAACTTTCAATTTGCATTACGTGTAATATATTCTACATCTACAGGTAACATATATGTAGATTTAAGAAACAAATCAACTAACCAAATAGAAACAACTTTTACTTATGCGGTAGGACAATCAAATGCTTTAAGAAGTTTTAGTTTAGGTAATGGTACTTATGAATTAATTTTTAGAGCAGATAATAATGAAACTGTAGTTAATTTTTCTTTTGATCTATTTGGAAATTTCGACAACTATGATACAACTAGTATAGCAACAGGAGATGTAGATGCGAACTTTGATATACCAACGCAAGGTTTTTCTATAAAACAAAACATACCAGATATTAAAATAATAGACTTCTTGTCAGGAATATTTAAAATGTTTAATCTAACAGCTTATAAAGAAGATGGTAAGATATATGTTAAAACGTTAGATAGTTATTATTCAGGTGGTACAGTAAGAGACGTTACTGAATACGTAGACAGTACAACAAAAACTATAGACAAAGCATTGCCATATAGAGAAATATCTTTTAAATATGAAGACACAGAAAACATACTAGCAAAACAATATAGAGAGAAATCTCAAAGAGATTGGGGATCTGCAACTTATAATGATGATGGAACATTAGATAGTAATAATCAAGCGTATGAAATAGTGTTACCTTTTCAGCATATGATGTTCGAAAAATTAGTTGGAGGGTTGCAAGTAGGGCATTTATTAGATGATAAGCAAGCAGCGTATTTAGGTAAACCAGTAATATATTACCCTATACACAGTTCTAATACGGGTGACACAGCACCTTCTATAAATTTACTCTCAAGTATAAATGGTTATGATGGTGGAACAAGTAATGCTTATGAAGCTAATGTAGATGCATATTGGATTCCTAGTAATACACCAGCAATATTAAACACAGGTGCAGGATACCCAGAATCTATACATTTTAATGTAGAAAAGAATGAATGGAATGATAGCGAAGCATATATAGATACATTATTTGAAAAATATTATAAAGCATATGTTACTAATGTATTTAGGTTTAATGAAAGGTTAACTAAAATAAAAGCTAAATTACCTTTAAGTTTTTTACAACAATACAGTTTAGCAGATGAATTACAAATAGGTGATCTTACTTATAGAATAAATAGTATAACAACTAACTTACAAACAGGTGAATCAAATTTAGAATTATTAAATGGTAGCGAAGCAATAGTTTCATCTGGTGTAGGTTTTATACAAATTTCAATATCTTCATCTAATAGCACAACACCTAGTACTGCTTGTGGTTATACTTTAAATACACCAGTATATTATTCGGGTTTATTAGGTAACACAACACAACTATTTACAAATCAAGGTTTAACAACTAAATATACAGGATCAGGAAACTATCACGCATTTCCAGGTAGTAATTATGCTACAATAGATACTAATGGTTATATATCAAATTATCAACCTTGTCCTACACAAGCGCCTATAATGACTACTAGTACAACTTCAAATGTTACATATCAATCATTTACAGCTAATGGTAGTTTAGATATAGCTAATGGAACTGTAAGTGAAAGGGGTTTTTATATAGGTACAAATCCTACTTATACTAATAATACTAAACAAGTAGTTTCTGGAACATCTACGGGTAGTTATTCTTATAATAAAACATCAGGAGTTACGGGTAATACAACTTATTATGTAACAGCATATGGTGAAAATCAACACGGGGAAGGTGTAGGTACAACTCTTAGCCTTACAACTCCATCAGCACCTGTACCACCAACTGTAAGCGCATTAACAGAACAAAATGTAACATATACAGGTTTTACAGCTAGATTAGAAATCACTAGTGACGGTGGTGATACAATTAATGGAGCAGGATTTTATATGGGAACTAATAGTGCAGCGGCTACTAACAACCCACATTATAATATAACACCTGCACCTACTTCTACAGGTATAAAAACATATGACTTTGGTAGTTCAGAAGGAATATTAGCCAATACTACATATTACTATTGGGGGACAGCAACAAACCAATATAGTGCAACAAAAGGTGTATCAAGTACTTATGAAACAGTTGTAACAACTACAGCACCTTCTGCGCCATCAGTAGAAACACAAACCGAAACTAGTGTAACATCTACAAGTTTTACAGGTAATATAAACATAACAAATGATAATGGTGCAAGTATAACAAGTGCAGGTATTTGGATGGGAACTAATAATAGTGCTTATAATGCAGCAGGTAATACTTTTTATAGTATATCTACTACATCAACTGGAGTTAAATCATTAAACTTTACATCATTATCACCTAACACAACTTATTATTATTGGGGATCAGCTACTAATAGTGCAGGGACAACTATATCTAGTGCATACGAAACAGTAAATACTCCACAACAAGTATATTCATATAACGCAAATTATAATACTAGTGCTTTTACAGCGTGTGTACAGTCGACAACAACTACCTATTACTCATATACTTCAACTTGGCAAGTAGGTATGGTATTATACACAACAAACACTAATGGTACATTATCAGGATTAGCAGCAGATGGCAATTATAGATTAAACCCAAACAAATATCACGTTATATCGGGTGGTAATGGAACTTTAGGTGCAGAACAAAGTTGTAACTTAAATGTATGGAGATTAAGAATAACTGCAGATTATGTATCTGGAACAAACTTCTATGACTTAACTACAGTATTTGGAAAATCATTTAGTTCAACAGATTACTTATATCAAGCAGGTTCAGTATTCGGTTCAGGTGGTTTAGTTTATTCAGATGAAAATTTAACAACTGCACCTACATATGGGCAGGGTACATTTAATCAAGACCATTCATCTGATCCATTAAGAATATATTATTCACAGTACCCTGATCAAAAAATATTTGCTGCAAAATTGCAATCATTTAATACATCAACGCAACAATGGGTAGACCACGCAGGAGGTAGATATACAAGGTTTTATCAAATGGATAGTAGTGGGTATTTAGAAAGAATATATTGGAATTTTCCTAATGGAGATTTATATTATGATAGTGTAAATCCATCTACTGCAGGATTAACGGGTATAAAAATTAGTTCACCTTATTTAAATGCAACTACTGCTTGTACTAGTGGTACGCCTACTACAATATTGTATTTTGCAGGTACTACATTAGGTAACAATACAGTTTTATATACGGATTCAGTTTCAGCAGGTCAAGCTAAAACAACAGAAAAATATAACGGTGGTGGTAATTGGTATAAGTTCGAAAATAACTATAGAGCGCAAATAAGTAGTAGTGGTGTAGTTTCTAATTATGCAAGTTGTTAAAAAAATAAAATAATACTATTATATATATATGTTACACAGCATAATCGAATTATTAAAATACTCTAAAAGCAAAGACGAGAACGTGCTAATAGCAAAAGGCAAATATAAATTAAAAAGAAGATGGCTGTTAAAAAAACAATAGAGTTAGAAGTTGAAGTTGGTGATCTACAAAAAGATTTAGAATCTATACAAAAAGAGTTTAACGAAATAAAAAGCTCTATAGAAGATGTAGAAAAACAAAGTAAGAAGCAAACTAAAACAACCGAAAAAGGTTTTAAAAGATTGCAAGGCGCAGCTAATAAAGTTCGTAAAGGCATATCAGGTATAGGTTTAGCTTTTAAAGCATTAGGTATAGGTATATTTTTAAAAGCATTTCAATTTTTATCGGATGCATTTTTATCTAACCAAAAAGCAGCAGATGGTTTAGCAGTAGTTACAGGTACGATATCAAAAATATTTAGAGATTTTGTTGATTTAATAGTTGATAATACTGCAAACATTACAAATGCATTTAAAGCGTTTTTTGAAGATCCTGTCGAAAATATAAAACAATTTGCAACTTCTATTAAAGAAGGCATTATAGATAGGTTTAACGAGTTTAAAGAAACTTTAGGTATAATAGGTCAAGCTGTAGGAAAACTATTTAAGGGGGACTTTGCAGGAGCCGTAGAAGATTTAAAAACAGCAGGTAAAGAAGCAGTAGATATAGTAACAGGTGTTGATGGTAGTTTTGAAGATGTTAAAGAAAAAGTAACTAATGCGGCAAGTGCAATAAAGGATTATGTAACAGAAACAGCAGAATCAGTAAAAGTATCAGTAGATCTAGCGAACGCAGCTAGGTTAGCGGCAGCCGAACAAGAAAGACAAAGATTAGTTACATTACAAGCAGCAGAAGAACAAAGACAAATAAGAGATGATGTAAGTAAAAGTATTGAAGATAGAATAGCTGCAAATGAAGAATTAGCTAGGATATTACAGGAGGGTGCAAAGGAAGAACTTAGGTTAGCAGAATTACAATTAGCTTCAGCAGAAGCAAAAGCTGCACTTAATGAAAATGATATAGATTTACAAGAAGAATTAATTAGAGCGCAAAACTTAAAACTAGAAGTTACTGAGAGATTAGGTGGTATAGAATCTGAACAATTAACTAATAGAAATGCTTTAATACAAGAGTCTGTAGATTTACAAACTACTCTTTTACAACAAACATTTGATCTAGAAGAAGCAGAAAGGCAATCGTTAATAAACTTAACGGATAATGAGTTTGAAAAACTAAGAATACAACAAGAAGGTGCAGAAGCTAGAAAACAATTAGCATTAGATGTATTTGCAGAACAAGAAAAATTATTAGATAAAGAATCGGCTGCTTTTAAAGAAGCACAAGCTGAAAAAACTAGATTAGTAGCAGAAGCTAACGCAGAAGAAGAACTACTAGACAAAAATTTAGCAGATATGAAATTTAATCTAGCTAAAGATGGTTTAAAAGCAATAGCAGGTGCGTTAAATGAAAATAGCGCAGCAGCGAAAGCAGCATTAACTGCAGAAGCAATAATGAGTACATATAAAGCAGCAACAACAGCATTAGATAGTAAACCATTTTTCCCATTAGGTTTAATTGGATTTGCTACAGCACTTACAACAGGTTTTAGTGCAGTTAAAAATATAGTAAGCACAAAAGTTCCAGGCGGTGGATCAGGTGCGGCAGGAGTATCGGCAGCAGCAGCACCAATAGCACAAGCACCAGCATTTAATGTAGTAGGACAATCACCGTTAAATCAAATAGCTGAAACACTAAACAACCAACCGCCTACTAAAGCATATGTAGTGTCAGGAGATGTTACAACGGCACAACAATTAGATAGAAATATTATAAACGAAAGTGGAATATAAAAAAAACATAAATAAATATATTATATAATTATGAAGATAGTAGAACTTATACTAGACGAAGAACAAGAGTATTCAGGTATAGAAGCTATATCTATTGTAGAGAAACCAGCAATAGAAGAAGATTTTATTACACTTAATAAAGACGCTGAGTATAAATTAGCAGAAGTTGATGATGAAAAAAGAATATTACTAGGTGCTTTACTTATACCTAATAAACCAATACTACGAGTTAACGAAGAAGGCGAATATTATATATATTTTAGTAAAGACACGGTTCGTAAGGCTAGTGAAATGTATTTAATGGAAGGTAACCAAAACAATGCAACACTAGAACACCAAATGCAACTAAAAGGTTTAAGTTTAGTAGAAAGCTGGATAGTAGAAGATCCTATAAAAGACAAAACTGCATTTTATGGTTTAAAATACCCTGTAGGTACTTGGGTAGGTAGTGTAAAGGTAAATTCAGATAAAGTATGGCAAGAATTTGTTAAAACAGGTGCTGTAAAAGGTTTTTCAATAGAAGGTTATTTTCAAGACAAGTCTACATATAGAAAAGATGATTTAAGCGCAATAGAAAGAGCAGAAGCAGAATATCTATTATCTACCTTAAAAGATATTGTTAATGGTGTAACAGTAACACTAGAAAGTTTTAACGACTACCCAGATTCTGTTGCTAATAATGCTAAAAGAGGTATAGAACTAAACGACAAAGTAAATAATAAGTGTGCAACCGATGTAGGTAAGATAAGAGCGCAACAATTAGCTAAAAAAGAAAAGGTAAGTACCGAAACTATTAAAAGAATGTATAGTTATTTATCTAGAGCAGAAGAATATTATGATCCTAGCGATACAACTGCTTGTGGCACTATAAGTTATTTATTATGGGGTGGTAAATCAGCTAAAAGTTGGGCAGAAAGTAAAATAAAACAACTTAATTTATATTCAGAAGTAATTAACGAACAATATGCCATAATAGATGACCGCCTTGCATATTCTTCACAAGAAAAAGCTGAACAAATGGCAAAAGACTTAGGGTGTGAAGGTTATCACGTACACGAATACGAAGGTAAAGAATGGTATATGCCTTGTGAGCAACACAGCGAAGATTTAAAAAAACCTTGTCAACCAGGTTACGAAATGATTGGTACTAAAATGAAGAATGGAAGAAAAGTACCTAACTGTGTACCTATAAAAAGATAAATATGTGTAACTGCGAATATTGTATTTGTAAATAATGCCAAAGAAAGATAAACATTATAAAACACCTAGTAGAACGTCACCTAAAGGTGCTAGAAGGGCTTGTTTGTGTCCAGACAATACTTATAGTCGTAAATGCTGTGATGGTTCATTAGAAGCGCAAGGAATAGGGCGTATTTAAAATTTCTCTAATACAAAATGTAAAAAAATATCGTGTATTCATTATATAGTTATGAATGCTACAGAGATATTATCAAAGGTCAAAACTTTATTAGGTGTTGATCCTAATAATGTAGACGTTAAATTAGAACAAATTTCTTTAGAAGAAATAACTCTGGAGAATGGTACTGTGCTAACTGCTGATAAATTTGAATCGGGTAGCGAAGTATTTATTAAAACAGAGGATCAGAATGTTCCCTTACCTATTGGTGAGTACGAACTTTCGGACAATAGAATATTAATCGTTAAAACAGAAGGTATGATAGAAGATATCAAAAATTCAGAAGAAGTAGTAGACGAAACTGCAGCAGCAGTAGAAGATACTAACCTTGAAGAAGCACCAGTTCAGGAAGAAGAAAAATCTGAAATGGGTTACGCTACTAAAGAGGAACTTACAGCTTTAGCAGAATCTGTTGAAGAAGTAAAAGGACAACTAAAAGAGATCATTGATGCAATGGTCGATAAAAAAGAGGAAAAAGAGGAAATGTCACAGCAAGAAGAATTATCTCAACCTGCGGCAGAAGGCATCAAACATTCACCTGAAAACATTGAAGAAAAACTAGGTGCAAAGTTTGCAGTTAACTCAAATCAAAACACTACCTATGGTAGAGTATTACAAGCAATTTCTAACAATAATTAATTAAATAATGGCAACAACAACTTCAATAACAACAACGTATGCTGGTGAATTTGCAGGAAAGTATATTTCAGCTGCTCTATTATCAGGTAAAACGTTAGCAGAAGGTAACATATCTATTGTACCTAATGTAAAATTTAAACAAGTAATGAAAAAAGTCGCAACAGATGGTATCGTAAAAGATGGTACTTGTGACTTTACAGATACTTCAACACTAACTTTAACTGAAAGAATCTTACAACCAGAAGAATTTCAGGTAAACTTAGAATTATGTAAAAAAGATTTCAGATCAGATTGGGAAGCAGTATCTATGGGATATTCTGCATTTGATAACCTACCTCCTAAGTTTTCTGACTTTTTAATTGCTCACGTAGCAGATAAAGTAGCTCAAAAAATGGAACAAAACATTTGGACAGGTACTAATGCAACAGCAGGTGAGTTTGATGGGTTTATCACAACTTTAGGTGCTGATGGTGACGTAAACGATGTAACAGGTACAGCATCTACGTCTGCAAACGTAATAGCAGAACTTGGAAAAATAGCTGACGCTATTCCTACAGCAGTATATGGTGCAGAAGATTTAAATATCTACTTACCATCTAATATGTACAGAAACTATATTAGAGCTTTAGGTGGATTTGGTGCAGCAGGTTTAGGTGCAGCAGGTACAAACGCTCAAGGTACTCAATGGTATAACAACGGTAATGCATTATCATTTGATGGAATTAAGGTAGTAAACGCTCCTGGTTTATCAGATAACGATGCAGTTGCAGCACAAGCGAGTAACCTGTTCTTTGGAACTGGACTTATGTCAGATCAAAACGAAGTAAAAGTAATTGATATGGCAGATCTAGATGGATCTCAAAACGTAAGAGTAGTAATGAGATTTACAGCAGGTATTCAGCACGCAATCGGTGGTGATATTGTATTATACGCTACAGCGTAATTAAAATAATAGTATAACTTAAAAAGGGTAGGTGGCATTATACTACCTACCTTTTTTTTTAAAATAAAATAAATTATGGCTTGTGCATTAACAACAGGAAGGCAGTTACCTTGTAAAGAATCGGTAGGTGGATTAAGTAAAGTATATTTTGCAGATTATGGTACATTAGGTACAGCAACAATCTCTGCAGGTAATATTTCTGCTTTATCAGGAACACCAGCTTTTTTTGAATACGATTTAAAAGGTGCTACTAGTTCATTAACAACAAACATCATTAGTTCTAGAGATACAGGTACTACGGTATATGAAACAACTTTAGAGTTAACATTTACACATTTAGATGTGGCAACTCAAGAAGAAATTAAAATTCTAGCAGCAGCAAGACCACACGTTGTAGTAAAAGACAACAATGCAGTACAATCAGGTACAATGGATCCAGATACAGTAGACGCTAATTATCTAATGGTAGGTTTCCACCAAGGTGCTGAAGTAACAGCAGGTACTATCGTTAGTGGTGCAGCATATTCTGATTTAAGTGGATTTACTTTAACGTTCACAGCTACAGAAGTAATACCTCCGTTATTCGTAACAGGAACGGTAGTTACTGCGTTAGCAAGTGGAACACAAATTAATCCAACTTCATAAAAGTTTTTTGTTTTTGTGTGTTTTTAAAGGGGAGTTTTTAACTTCCCTTTTTTATTATATAAAAAATATATTTTTTTTTATTATATATGTATGAAGATTTTAACAACTAGTACTTCAGCGCAAACTTTAACTTTCGCACCGAGAACATATCCGTCACAGGTTATTGTATCGATTAGAGATACTAGTACTAACACAACAACAAGAACTGAAAACGTTACATTAACAAGAAATAATGATAATGCATCTATATCTACTACATTTAGTTTAGTAGAAGGTAGATTTTATGATTTAAAAATATTACAAGGTGTAGGTGCGCTATGGAACACTTACAATGTAATATGGGAAGCAGCAACCGATAATTGGGAAAGTATAACAACTTCTGAAAAAAGTATTTATTTAGATAAGGTATTTTGTACTGATCAAACTATAAATCAAGCTGACAATGACTATTATACAATTAATAGCGGACAATACACACAAACAACTAATTATCCTGATGATGATTATATAATAATAAGCTAATGAGTAATATTAGAGTAGTAAATTTAAATACATATACAGCACCAAAGATAACGGAGCAAAAGAATAAAGATTTTGTTTCTTACGGTGAAGATAATAACTATTATCAATATCTAATAGACCAATATCAAGGTAGTCCAACTAATAACGCAATTATTAATGGTATAACTGAAATGATATACGGTAAAGGTTTAAGCGCAACTAATAGCGATAAAAAACCGATGGAATATGCAGAAGCAGTTACATTATTTAATAAAGAAGATTTAAAAAAGATATGTTCTGACTTTTACTTATTAGGGCAAGCTACTTTGCAAGTATATTACAATGTAGATAGAAGTAAAATAGTTAAGGTAGAGCATTTTCCAGTACAAACACTTAGAGCTGAAAAAGCAGATAAAAAGGGTGATATAAAAGGATATTATTATTTTCACGATTGGAGTAAATATACTAATAGAGATAAACTAACAAGAATACCAGCTTTTGGTAGTGGTAATAATGCAATAGAAATATTATGTATTAAACCATATAGAGCAGGTTATTTTTATTATACACCTGTTACGTATCAAGGTGCATTGCCTTACTGTGAATTAGAAGCAGAAGTAGCTAACTATCACATCAATAATATACAGAATGGAATGGCACCGAGTATGCTTTTAAATTTTAATAACGGTACGCCTGATGAAGAATCTAGAGAATTAATTGAAAGACGTATATATGAAAAGTTTAGCGGAAGTAGTAATGCAGGTAAATTTATATTAGCATTTAATGACAATCAAGAAAGCGCTGCTACTATAGATCCAGTACAATTATCTGATGCACATAACCAATATCAATTTTTAAGTGATGAAGCTACCAATAAAATACTAGTAGGGCATAGATTATCATCACCTTTGTTATTAGGTATTAGAACAGGTAATAATGGTTTAGGTAGTAATGCTGATGAATTAAAACAAGCTAGTATATTATTTGACAATATGGTTATTAGAGTACAACAAGAATATATATTAGATGCTTTAGATACTATTTTAGCATTTAATAATGTTTCATTAAACTTATACTTTAAAACACTACAACCATTAGAGTTTACTGATTTAGAAGGTAACCTAGTAGATGATGAAACTAGAGAAGAAGAAACTGGTGTTGACTTAGAAGATAAAGCAGAACTATCTAGTGATAAAACTGATTTACAAGAATTATTAGATTTAGGAGAAGATGAAGATCTAGATAATTGGGAACTTATTGAATCTGCACCTGTAGATTATGATAATGATGAAGAATTAAATCAAAAACTAGAACTAGCATCAACGGGTAGTGCTAAATCAAACGCTAAAAGTAAACAAGACGGTGAAAATAAAAAAGGTTTCAAATACAAAGTAAGATACCAATACGCACCGTTAAAAGCTGATGGAAGTAGTAGAGATTTTTGCAATAAGATGGTAGCTGCTAAAAAAGTATATCGTAAAGAAGATATAATGACTATGAGTAGTAAATCTGTGAATCCAGGTTGGGGACCAGATGGTGCAAATACATATGATATATGGTTATATAAAGGTGGAGGTTCTTGTAGACATTATTGGGAACGTAGAGTGTATATGGCTAAAACTGTTACACCTGACGCTAAAAACCCTAGATCAGAGATTAGTGTTAATGAAGCTAAGAAGCAAGGTTTTAAACCAGAGACTAATGATGCTAAGGTAGCTAAAAGACCTAGAGATATGAAGAATAGAGGATTTAAAAAGAAAAAAGATTTTACAACACCGAAAGGTAAAGCATTTTAATAATGGCACAAGTATTATTTATAAAAGTACAGGACTTAAAAAAGAATACAATACTAGATGGTAATGTAGACGTTGATAAGTTATTGCCTTATATAAAATTAGCACAAGAAATACATATACAAAATTTCTTAGGTACTAAACTATATGAAGCAATAGAAACAAAAATAACAGATGATACACTTACAGGTAATTATCTAACATTAGTCAACAACTATATACAACCTGCATTAATACATTTTGCAATGATGGATTATTTACCATTTGCAGCATATCAAGTAAAAAACGCAGGTGTATTTAAACACATAAGCGAAAACGCTGAAAGTGTAACTAAATCAGAAGTAGATTATTTAGTAAATAAAGAAAGAGAGTTTGCAGAGTATTATATAAGAAGAATGATAGATTATTTAAGTTTTAATAATAATTTATTTGTAGAATATAATCAAAACTCTAATGAAGATGTATATCCAGACAAAGACAATTTATTTAATGGTTGGGTTCTATGAAAAGATATAAGATAAAAAACAAAAATATAGTAAAATTAAAAAAGTATATAAATAATAAATTAAAGAAAAATGGCGACATTAACTGGAAATTCAATAAGTAGTACTTATACATCGCTGTTAAAAGTAGGTGATAACGGAACACTAGCTGCAGCATTGCAATCAATTACAGATGGTGCTGGTAACACTAGTGGTTTAAGTATGAATACAGGCGGTGATTTAACTGCTTTAGGTACAATAACCGCTAATGCTTTTAGTGGACCATTAACTGGCAATGTAACTGGGAATTTAACAGGTAATGTTACGGGTAATGTTACAGGTAATTTAACTGGAAATGTTACAGGAGATGTAACGGGAGATGTAACTGGAAATGCTGATACGGCAACAGCATTAGAAACAGCAAGAACAATAGCAGGCGTTAGTTTTGATGGTACAGCAAATATTAGTTTAACAACTGATAATATTACAGAAGGATCTAATGAATATTATACTGCAGAAAAAGTTGACGATCAAGCGAATACTTTGATACAAGCAGGTACGGGTATTACAAAAACATATGATGATAATGCAGGAACACTAACAATAGCAAATAGTGCGCCTGACCAAACCGTATCGTTAAGTGCAGGATCGGGAATATCAACTAGTGGTACATACCCTAGTTTTACAATTACAAATACACAACCTGACCAAACAGTAAGTTTAACTGCGGGTACAGGTATTACTGTAACAGGTACTTATCCAAGTTTTACAATAGCTAATAGTGGAGCGGGAATAAGTTTAACAGATTTATCTGCAAATGATACGGGCGGACTAGGAAGTTTTAGCTATGATAATACAACAGGTGTGTTTACTTACACGGGACCTTCGGATGCAAATGTAAGAGCGTTAATAAGTGCGGTTGACAATGGTGGTGACGGTTCTTTGTCTTACAATAGTTCAACAGGAGTCATTTCCTATACTGGACCAAGCTCAAGTGAAGTACAAGCACACATTACTAAAACATATGTAGATAGCTTAGGGATAGCCGCATCAACTGCAGATACCTTATCAACACCAAGAACAATAAATGGTGTTTCATTCGATGGTAGTGCTAATATTAGTTTTGATACTGATTCAGTTAGCGAAGGTACGAGTAACCTTTATTATACAACGACTAGATTTGACACAGCATTTGGAACTAAATCTACAACAAATTTAACCGAAGGAACTAATCTTTATTTTACATCGGAACGTGTAGATGATAGGGTTTCTAATTTAGTAGTAGGTGGAACTGGTATAAGTAGCACATATGATGACGTTAATAATACTTTAACACTAGCTAATACAAGTCCAGATCAAACAGTATCACTTACTGCGGGAACTGGAATAACAACTTCTGGAACTTATCCTAATTTTACAGTAACTAACTCAGCACCCGATCAGACAGTATCATTAACTGCTGGAAGCAACGTAACAATTACGGGTACATATCCTAGCTTTACTATTGCTGCAGCTTCAGATACCGATACAACTTATACTTTAAGTAGTGAAACATCAGGTGATAATGCAATAATAAGATTAACAGGTAGCGATGCTACTACTGATGATGTAACACTTGCAGCGGGAAGCAATATAACAATTACAGAAACAGGTGATACAATAACACTTTCTAGTGAGGGAACAGATCAAGTAAGAATTGAATGTAAAAACACATCAGGGGGAACTTTAACAAAAGGTACACCAGTATATATTACGGGAACAGTAGGCACATCTAATAGAGTAGAAGTTTCAGCTGCTAATGCATCTTCGGCAAGTACTATGCCTGCAACAGGTTTATTACTACAAGACTTAGCAAATAATGGCGAAGGATATTTAGTAACAGGTGGTGTACTTAAAAACTTAACTACTGATCCAATAGACGGAGTAACGCCATCAGAAAATGATACGATTTATGTAAAATCAGGAGGAGGTTTAACAACCACAAAACCAACAGGAACAGCATTAATACAAAATGTAGGTAAAGTAGGTAGAGTAAATTCTTCAAGTGCAGGTTCAATAGTTGTTTCATCAATTATTAGAAGTAACGATATACCTAATATACAACAAAATTATTTCTGGTTAGGTAATTCTAGTGGAGTACCAACGGCAACTGAACATACACTATCAACTTTAACTGATGTTACGTTAACAAGTCCAGCGGCAGGTAATTTACTAATATATGACGCTAGTAACTCATACTTTGAAAACGCTTTACTAACAGCGGGAAGTAATGTAAGTATAACTAACGCAGATGGAAGTATAACTATTGCATCTACAGATACGACTTATAGTGCTGGTACAGGACTTTCTTTAACAGGAACGACCTTTGCTATAGATGCAGGATTAAACGATCTTACAGACGCTAATATTTCAACACCTGCAGCAGGAAACGTTTTAATATACGATGCTACTAATAGTTATTTTGAAAATGCGCTTATTACGGCAGGTTCTAACGTAACGATAACAAATGCAGATGGATCAATAACAATAGCGGCAAGTGATACAAATACTACATATACAGCAGGTAGTGGTCTGACATTAAGTGGTACAGAGTTTTCATTAACTAATAATTCAGTTACAATAGGTGGTACATCTGTAGCATTAGGGGCAGCATTAACTGCAACTTCGGGATCATTAACAATCGGAGGTAATGGAAGTACAGGAGGAGTTACTATAGATGACGGTAGTATTCAAATAAGAAGTAATACAGGTAATGTAGCAGAAATGAGAATGTACTGTGAAACTAGTAATGCACATTATCAAACATTAAAAGCGGCACCACATAGTGCGGCAAGTTCAGCAGTATTAGTATTACCAACCGCTTCAGGTAATTTAGTAGGTACAGGAGATACGGGAAGTGTAGCAACTGCAATGGTTGCCGACGATGCTATAAGTTATGCTAAATTAGGTGTAGAATATACAAATTCGGCAGCTATATCTGCAAGTGATGTAGATTGGTCAAGTGCAGCGGTTCATACTAAAACACTTTCAGCTAATACTACATTGACGTTCAGTAATGTAAGTACGGGTATGACTGTAGATTTAGTAATAAGTGGAAATTATACATTAACTTTACCTGCAAGTGTAAAAGAAATAACAGGTACATATGATGGAACGGTAGCTAACCTAATACAAATAGTAAGTACAAACGGATCAACAGAACAATGGGCAACAATAAGTAAAGAAGCATAATGTGGGCGAATAATATAAATGGTGAAATAATAGTATATAGTAAATTACCAAGTTATTGGGATGGCGTTAATTTTTACTCTAAAGCGTTTGCTTGTTCACCAGTAGAAATATTAGAAGAAGAAGGTTTTTTTCCAATAGTAGATCCACGAATAGATACCGAAACAGAAGAACTAGGAGATTTATATTTAGAAGATAATAAATATTATTATACAGTAATACAAAAATAATTATGAAAGCAGTAAACAACAACGGAATAATAACTACATACCCAGACGTACCAGTAAAGTTTAGATCGTCAACAGGGTATCATTTAAACGCTAGAAGTATGACAGCAGACGAACTTCGTAATGCTGGATTATTTGATGTAATAATAGATGAAAATTATGATTCTAGGGTACACGATTTAGGTGAAATATATTGGGATACGCAAAGTACTGTATTTAGAAAAGATACGGTAGATAAAACTTGGTCGCAAACATTAGCAGAGTTAAAAGAGCAAAAGATCACAAACTATAAACATATAATAGGTGGTGAATTAGCTAAAACAGATTGGTATATTATTAGGCAAACAGATAATGGTGAAACAGTACCTACGGAAGTAGTGACAGCGAGAGCATTATTAAGAAACCAAACCAGTCAAGTAGAAAACGAAGTAAATGCTTTAACAACAAAAAAACAAGTTATATTATACGAATATCCTAGTTATGAGTCTTAGAAAAAGATTATTAGTTAAACCACCTGATACAGGTATAACCCCAAGTAAACACTTTGGAGTCGTATTATATGAAGGAGATGGTGCTGCATCACATTCTATTAACGGAGGTAAGTTTGGTGCAGCTGCTAACTTTAATGGTAGCGATAGCATTATACTAACGGGTTTAAATACTGGTAATAATAATTTGACTTTTAGTGCTTGGGTTAACATAACTGCTGCACCAAGCCAAGCTTATGGAATGGTTGTATCAGGTATAAGTCATTATTATACTTATTTAGCCATAGGACAAAACAGGAAAGTATGGGTAACAAATGACCAACAAATTTCTGGTGAAGCTGATGGTGGATATGCAACAGAGGGAACTACAGTTTTAAATTTAAATACTTGGTATCATATTGCAGGAACATTATCTTCAACAGGTGGTGCAAAGATTTATGTTAATGGTTCTTTAGATATAACATCATCATCAAGAACAGCAAACGCTCCATCAACAAATGAATTTAGCGGAATAGGTTGTTGGAAATCACGCAGTAATAATAATCTTTCAAGACCATTTAATGGTAAAATTGACCAAGTAAGAGTATTTACAAGTGTTTTATCAGCATCACAAATTTCAACACTATATGCAGAAACAACACCAGAATCATTAGATCCATTATCAGAAGATACAACAGACACACTACAAGTTCTTGGAGATAGTTCTTGTACTGCTTTATATAGGTTTGAAAACAATGAAGATGATGAAAGTGGTAATTATAACGGAACTGGAACTGCGATACAATATTCAGCAGGAAGATATGGTCAAGGTGCTATATTTTCAGCTTCAGATAGTAAAATAAACATACCAGACAACTTTGGTGCTGAAGGCGAAACTGTAAGTTATAGTTTATGGTTTAAAACAACATCTGCAAATGGTTCTTATATGTTTGCAAAAAGAACTGGTAATAATACATTTCATATTAGAATAGATAATAGTTTTTCTCCTGCAGGTAAAATTTGTGTTAATAACTGGGCAGGTACTGCACAATCGGCTAATAATGCTCAATCAACCGCAGGTGGTTATAATGATGGAGGTTGGCATCATTTTGTTTTTACTTATGATGGTAATCAAACTACTAAAACTAAATGTTTTATTGATGGTGTTTATGATTCAGGAATGGATTGGACTTACGACCTTTTTACTCAATCTGTTTCAGGGGGTAATAATATAGGTAATTATGATTTGGGTAGTTCAAATTTTAGTGGAACAATAGACCAAGTAAGAATATTCAACAAAGTGTTATCAGCAAGTGAAGTAACTACATTGTATCAAGAAAACTCACTTGTAGCTTCTTATAGATTTGAAGGAAATGCAAATGATGATATGAGATCTTATGACGGTACTGCAAGTAATGTTAGTTATGAGTATGGGCTTGGATTTACTCCTGATTTAGTTTGGATAAAATCAAGAAGTGGTACTGTAGGTGATTTTAGTCATACTTTAATGGATAGCACAAGAGGTGCAAGTAAATCAATATACCCAAATCTTGATAATGCAGAAGTTACTAATGTAAATGGTTTGGAATCATTCGATACAGGGGGTTTTACAGTTGGTTCTGCAGCTGGAGGTTGGAATTATGATGGTACAAATTATGTAGCTTGGTGTTGGAAAGCAAACGGAGGAACTACAAGCAGCAATACTGATGGGAGTATTACAAGTACAGTGCAAGTCAATGAACAAGCAGGATTTTCAATCGTAAAATATACAGGAGATGGTTCAGCATCTTCTACTGTAGGTCACGGATTAGGAGTAATTCCAGATTTAACAATATTTAAAAGAACAGATGATGCTGATTGGTGGCACGTTTTTAACACTGCAAGTAATACTGTAATGTTTTTTAACGAAACGAGGGAAGCTGCAGCTATAGCTGGGGGTACAAACGGTGCAGTAGATATTGCTAATATGACCAGTACAATATTTGGATTTATACAAGGTAGTTCAAGTGTAAATAATCAAAACGGAAATGGTAGTGATTACATAGCTTATTGTTTTAAAAGTATTGATGGCTTTTCAAAGATTGGCTCATACACAGGTAATTCTTCTGATAATGGACCGATTGTAGAAACTGGATTTGAACCAGCTTTTTTAATGATTAAGAATGCAAGTGATGCAGGTAGTTGGTTTATGTATGATAATAAAAGAAATACAAGTAATCCAAGAATAAATTATTTATTAGCTAATGGAAGTAATGTAGAAGCATCAGATATGGGTGGTGTAGATTTTCTTTCTAATGGATTTCAAATTAAAGAAGACCACGATGATGTTAATGATACAGGCGATACATATATCTATATGGCATTTGCTGCAGATCCTGACACAGAAGCACCAACAGTAGCAAAAAGTTTTAGTACAGTAGCTTATACAGGTGATGGTACATCTAATAAACAAATTGATTTAGGATTTAAACCTGGATTATATTGGTTAAAAACAAGAGATACAAGTGGGTGTACATATCATAATTTGTTTGACATAATAAGAGGTGGTAATAAAACAATATATTCTAATGTAACGAGTGCAGAGGTAACAAATCAAGGTTGTGGATATATACAAAGTTTTGATGATAATGGAGTAACTTATACTGGTGATGCAAGTGGTATAAACAATAATGGCGAGGATTTTGTTGCTTGGGCGTGGAAAGCTGATGATAACGAAGCGACAATAGAAGAAGTTACAGAAGATGTCGATGCAATAGCAATATATAAGTTTGAGGACAATGCAAATGATGTAACAGGTAATTATAATGGAACTGCTTCTAATGTAACATATAGTTCAAGTGGTAAGTTTAATAAAGCAGCAGAATTTAATGGGAGTAGTAGTTTCATAAATACAGGAATTAGCAATACGACAATACCTTTAAGTTCTAATTTTTCAATTTCAGCTTGGATAAATACAAATTCATCAAGTGGATTTTTTATAGCTGAAGGAAATTTTAATTCTTGGAGTACAGCAGGTTTCGGTTTAGGTCTTGCTGGTAGTAATGTGGTTGAATTAAGTTTTGGAAATAATACATCAGGAGGAGCACAGGTACAAAGTTCTGCACTTGCAGCAAATACTTGGCATCATATAGTGGGAGTAGTAGAGATCGGTAATGTTTTAACATTGTATGTAAATGGGGTTAGTGTTGGTACTAATGCACTAACTGAAAGTAATAGAACAAATGTGTCTGGTGGGTTTAATATTGGTGCAGATGCAGGAGGTTATGATTATACAGGTAAATTAGACCAAGTAAGATTTTATAATAAAGCATTAACTGCAGCAAGTGTTACTAACTTGTATAATGAAACTACAGCACAGAATGATACATTAAACATAGGAACTAAAGCAATAGTTTCTATACAATCAATAGTTAGTGCAAATGCTAATGCAGGATTTAGTATAGTTAAGTGGGAAGGAGATGGTGTTGCTACAAGTAGAGTGCCACACGGTCTTTCAGCAAAACCTGATATGGTTATAGTGAAAAATTTATCTTCATCAGGAAACTGGAATGCTTGTCACGTTGGATTAGCCTCTAATGAAGGGATAGCTTTGGATTTAACTGCTGCTGCATTTACAAGTATGGGTAGCAATGGGGGTATAACTTATGCAAACTTAAATGCCACTACATTTGGATTTGCAACGGGTTCAGTTGGCGTTGATAGTGTAAATAAAAGTGGTGATGAGTTTATAGCTTATTGTTTCCATTCAGTATCAGGATATAGCAAGTTTGGAAGTTATACTGGAGATGGTACGACAACTAAAACCATAACAACAGGATTTCAACCTGACTTTGTATTAATAAAAGTAACAGATGGAGTTGATAACTGGGTTATATTAGATAGTGTTCGTGGTGGTAGTAAAAATATAAAACCTAACGATTCTGCAGCAGAAGCAACTGAATCAGGAACAAATGTAGAATTTATATCTACAGGGTTTAAGTTAATTGGTAGTGGTCCTGGATTAGGTCAAACAAATGGAAATGGCAATGATTATATATATATGGCATTTAAAATAAATTAAAATGAATGGATTTGAACCAACAATCTTAGGGGTATTTACATTAATAATGACAATATCAGAAATAAATTCCGTATTACAAGGATTGTTAATAGTAGTAACGACTATTTATACGCTGATAAAAATACATCAGCTATTAAATAAAAAATAATTAACTTTATTAAAAATAAATATTATGAAAAACTTTTTAAATAAAATTTGGGAAGGTATTAAAGATGCTTTTTGGCTTCAAGTACCTTATATTATTTACTCAACAGTATGGTTATTATTAACTATGTTTTGGGCAACAGTATTCTTAAAGTGGTTTATGAATAAATATTATTAAAATGAAACTATCACAAAATTTAACATTAGCAGAAGCTATAAAATCTGAAACTGCAAAACGTAAAAGACTAGACAATACACCTAGCGGTATTATAATAGACAACCTAAAACTAACAGCAGAAAAGATATTTCAACCTATACGTGATCACTTTAAAAAACCTATCTACGTAAGTAGTATGTATAGATGTGAAAGATTAAATAGTTTAGTAGGTGGTAGTAAATACAGTAAACACATTACAGGTCAAGCTATAGATCTAGACAACGATGGTACTGATGTATCTAATAAAGATATATTTTATTACATAAAAGACAATTTAAAGTTCGATGTATTGATATGGGAATATAATGATGATAGCCCTAGTTGGGTACATTGTAGTTATGTAGAAGGTTTAAATAGAGGTTTAGTATATCGCAATACAGGTTTAGGTCTTATAGAGTTTAAAGAACCTAAAGTAGAGAAACCTAAAAAAGTAAAGTATGAGCAAAAAAAGAAAAAAGTTCAAAGAGACGAAACTAGGTCAGTTCCTACTAGGGAAGTCGGGGGTGTTTCAGAGTCTAGCGGAGACAATACCTGATCAAGGCGTATTAGGCGTTTTAAAGAACTTAATCATTAAAGATGATAGTTTACCCCAGCCCGATAAAGAAACTGCTCTTAGAATGCTTGATATTGAGTTAGAGGAGATGGATGCAGTTACTCGAAGGTGGGAAGCTGATTCTCTATCTGATTCGTGGCTTAGTAAAAACGTAAGACCTATATCGTTAGTATTTTTAACTTTAGTATATGCTACAGGGTTTTTTTTAAACTATGATCTTACTATTATAAATCAATTACTTCTTTTAGTTTATGGAGCATATTTTGGATCTCGTGGTCTAGAAAAAATAAGAAAGCTCTAGTACAATATAGTATTATACAATATATTATTATACTATATAGTACAATACAATATAGTACAGTTTTTTATATATTTATATAATGAGACAAAAATTAATCAAAAAAATTGATCGGATATTTAGCGAATACATACGAAGAAAACACGCTGATAAAAAAGGGTATTGTACTTGTATAACTTGTGGTAAGAAAGCTATATGGAATAGTGGTCAGATACACGCAGGACATTTTGTTAGTAGGAGATTTTTAGTTACTAGGTATGATGAACGTAATGTTTACCCCCAATGTGCATACTGCAATAATTGGCTAGCAGGTAATCAATATACCTATGGTAAACGTATAGATGAAATACACGGTAAGGGTACGGCAGATGAATTAATGCTATTATCTAAACAAACAATTAAAATACAAAATTACGAATTAGAAGAAAAACATTTGTTTTATAAAAAAAATTTGATAACTTTGAGGAAACAATTATAAATATGTACACACAAAACGATTTAAATATTATAAAAACACAAGCTAATGGCTTTGTGAATGACCAATTAAAATGGCAACGACTACAAATAGAATCTCTACAAAAAGAGTTATCTAAGGAAAAACAAAAAAACAAAAGACTAGAAGAACTTCTAGCATACGCAGATAAATTTAATTTAATAAATACATAATGAGTTTAGCACAAAATCAAAACAGACAATCAACTATAGACTGGATCGAAGAAGGTAAAACTTGGTCTGGTAAAGATGGAACAGAAATGAAAGAATATAAAGTATCACTAAAGAATGGTGATATACCAGTATTTAACTATCCATCTAATAAACCGTACCCATTTGCAAAAGGTGACAATGTTACGTACCTTTTGAACGAAAGAATGGTAAACAAAAAAATAATTCAAAACGGTAAACAAATGAAAAAAGTAGAAAATAATCAACCTACAAACACAAGTACAAGTACAGAATCTTTAACACAGCAACAAAGTATAGCATTATCAGTTGCATCTAAGTTAGGTTTCGAAACTGTAACTAGTGATGCTTGGCAAAAAACTTTATCACTAGAAGGTGAAAATAGAGCGAAAGCGCAAAGCGAATTACTAAGTTCTATAGGACAAGTAACAATAGCATACTATAATTTACTAACAACTAAACCACAAAACAATGGCACAAAATAGCGATACAGTATTTATAAACGGACTTTATACATACACAAATGATAAAGACTATATAGTTTCTAAGAATAGTCTTAACGTAGAGAAGTTTAAACAACAGTTAGAAGATCCCGATATACAAAAACATATTAAAGAAAATGAAGGGTATCTTAAGTTTATTACTATGATAAGCAAAGCTGGTAAACCATACAGCAAATTAGAAAGCAATAATTATAAAGAAATAACTAGTAAGGAACACAGTCCTGATCGAAACACAAATGACGATGACGGACTCCCATTTTAATACAGTTTCTTTAAGTTCTCAAGTTAGTAGACTGAATGACATTCGTAATGGTAAGATTAAGGAAGGTCTACGACTTGGAATACCAGAGATAGATGAGTACTGGAGATTTAAGTTTAGTAACTTTAATGTAGTACTTGGACACGCATCAACTGGTAAAACAACCACATTACTTTATTTACTTTTATTATATGCTGTTAAGTATAATCTTAAATACTTGATATATTCAGCAGAGAATGAACCTAGTAGTATAAGTAAAAAGCTATGTGAATTTTTAGTTGGGTTACCATTTAATAAAATACCAGATAAGGTATGGAAAGAAAAGATTAAATGGATTCATCAACACTTTAGATATGTGAACATAGAAGAAGTATATACATCTAGCGAATTATTAAGACAAGCAGAAGAAATTAAAAAGACATTTGATTACCACGCTTTATTAATAGATCCATACAATTCACTTATAAGAGATAAAGAGTTAATGAAAACATACGGTGGTCACGAATACGACTACGCAGTTATGGGAGATTATAGATTGTTTACTAGACGAAACAAGTGTTCTATATATTTAATTACACACGCTGTAACAGAATCACTAAGACACAAACACCCTAACGGACATAAATTTGAAGGATACATACAGCCACCAAGTGCAGGATCAGCTGAAGGAGGGGGTAAGTTCCTAAATAAATCTGATAATTTTCTAATATTACACAGGTATACAAATCACCCAGAATACTGGACAAATACATATTTAGCTATAATAAAAATAAAGGAGATAGATAGTGGTGGTAGACCTACACCGTTAGAAAATCCTATAGAGTTTAGATCATTAGCTAACAATGTAGGTTTTAGTATTAACAATAAAAATTTATTACATTTAATAGAAAAGCGTGATTCTTGAAATAGCATATAAGAAACATAAAGATTGGTTAAGGATATGTAAATCTTTTAACTGCGGTGATGACGACTGCAAAGATATTGTTTCTGAACTTTATATTAAAATAGATGATCTAACAAAGAAGGGTAAAGATTTAAGATATGGTGAAAACGATATAAACTATTTCTATTGTTATAAAATTATATTTCATTCTTGTTTACGATTAAAACAACACAACAACAAGCGTAAAGATTTAATAATTACATCTGATAGTGAAAACTTTGATTTAAGTTCAGCTTTAGCTAAGTATGGTAAAAAAAGTACTATTGATGAAGATACACTTTTTAATAAGCTAGAAGAATTTACAGATGATTATAGAGAGAAACTTACTTGGTATGACATTACAATATTTGAACTGTTGTCTGGTGGTAAGAAAATATCAGAGCTACAAAGAGAAACTAATATAAGTTATGTATCTTTAAGAAACACATATTTAAAAGTAAAAGATTTTGTAAAAAAACAATATGAGAAATTCGATTGGACTAGGGGATCTAGCAGAAAAAATAATTAACATAATTACGTTTGGTTATGGTAAAAGAATAGCTACGGCTATAGCAAAACTATTCGGCTACAAAGACTGTGGTTGTGATAAGAGAAAAGACGATTGGAATAAAATACAAATTAAAAGATGACAGATAAAGTACAAATGATAAAAGTTGATTACGATCAATGGACTAAATTTAAAGGCGTAAAAAATAACACAATAGCAAAAAACGAACTTAAATTAATCGAAAGTCTACACGCAAAGTATTTTAATCATCCTTACGAAAGTTTATGTACTTGTAGGGGTGAACATATTATTGGTAGAATACAAGAGTTTGTAGATGAGCTAAATGTTATTTATAAAAATGGGTATAAAAGAAGTACATAGATGGGAACAAACTGTAGTTAATATATTAAATTTAGATGGTTGGAACCTTACCTGGTGTGGTGAAGATTATGAATATTTTGATGCAAAAGGTTTAACCCCAAAGAAAAAAGAATGCGTAATAGAAATGAAGTTTAGACATAAATATTATGAAACAAAATTATTAGAGAAAGGTAAATATCAAAGACTATTAGGGTTACCAAAACAAATACACAAATTATATTTAGTGTTTGATCCGAAAGGTATGTATATATTTTGGTTAAACAATATGAATTTACCAGAGCTAGAGAAGTTAAATTGTCCAGATACAACACTATGGACTAAAAAGAAAAAAGAAAAAGAAGTATATTTATTAGAAGAATCACAAGCAAGTTATATAAACAATGAATCAGGATTTGATAGATGCTTATAAAAAGCTAGATGCAATAAAAGAGTTTGAGTGCGATAAGAATATTCAAACAGTATTAGAACTGTTAACTAAATGGAAAGGTAAAGCACAAGATAATAAAGAATTAAAATTAATAATAGAATCTTTTTTAGATATACAATGGCATATAATAGAATTAAAACGAGATAGAGATCTTGCGCTTAAAGCTGTAATGCAATATAAATTTCAAAGAGACGGTGCGGTAAACGAGAGAAACGAAGCTAAACAACAATTAAAGAAATATGAAGATACACATCTTGACTGACATAGTAGGACAAGAACCTTCTGAAGATGTAGAAAACAAATTACTAGACACCGTAAATTCTTTATGGTTAGATTTTGATAGTGTGCCTGAAGTAGGAAGTGAAATAGAAATAGAGTTGTTTACATTTATATTTAGGTTTGAGATGGAAAGTAAAAGATATAAATTAGTAGATAACGACATATATATTTATTTAACATATAGAATGACATATGAAGAATTCTAATAAACACAAAAAACGAAAAGAGATACCAGTTTACTCTGGTGTTATTAAATATTTCCCCGATGCACTTAAAATGGTAGCACAGGTTAGTTATATAGGAAATCAACAGCATCATCCAGATAAACCATTACATTGGGATAGAAACAAATCCACAGATGAACTAGATGCTTTAGCTAGACATTTAATAGACTGCGGTACACTAGATGATGATGGTATGCCACACGATGCTAAAGTAGCCTGGAGAGCATTAGCAAACCTACAGAAGTATATAGAGAGAAATAAATGAAAATAAATTTACTCGATTTGTTTAGTGGTATTGGTGGCTTTCATTTAGGTTTAAGCCAAGCAGGGTTTAAGGTAAATTCTTATTACTCTGAAGTAGATAAATATGCAATAAAAACTTATAATCACAATTTTAAAAATAGTACTTATGTCGGATCAGTTACAGATGTTCGAGGAGCAGAACTCCCAAAAATCAACGCTATCACTTTCGGAAGTCCTTGTCAAGACTTTAGCCTTGCTGGAAAAAGAAAAGGTATGGAAGGAAGCAGATCAAGCCTTATCCTTGAAGCAATTAGGCTTATCGAAGAATGCAGACCAGATTTTTTTATCTGGGAAAATGTTAAAGGAACATTCTCATCAAACAATCGCCAAGACTTTGCAGCAATCTTGCAAGCGTTTACCAACATTGGGGGTTATAGACTTGAATGGCAATTGCTTAATACAAAATGGTTTTTACCCCAAAATAGAGAGAGAATCTACCTTGTCGGATATGCTCCAAACAGAAGTAGAGGACAAGTATTTCCTATCGGAGAAATCTTTGGAAAAGATGACGATAAAATAAGTTTGTTTGGAGATACAAATAAAGGAGGAGAAAGAGGTGCTATACATAATACTAATGCCATAATGAGCTGCTTATCAGCTACTGATTACAAACAACCAAAACAAATTAAAGTAAAATCAGCAACAAAAAAAGGATATGAAATAGCAATAACTGGAGATAGTGTTAATTTATCACAACCAAATTCTAAAAC
>Ga0181398_1000074_pt1 | contig 27125 bp, 28 predicted proteins | sample 21SPOviralmetaG_FD_130127 | JGI IMG/M metagenome (GOLD analysis project Ga0181398, IMG submission 130127) | Marine viral communities from the oligotrophic San Pedro Time Series (SPOT) site, San Pedro Channel, CA, USA - 21 SPOT_SRF_2011-04-29 | ecosystem: Environmental > Aquatic > Marine > Strait...
CTGCAACTAATTGAGAAACGATATGAACCTGTGCAATTGGAAGATTCTTTATACTCGCTTTAATAGTTTTATAAAAATCTTCATGTATAATGTTATCGTCATCTAATAAATAGATCCAACCTGATTTGATTGTTCTAATAATATCAGAAACTTCAGGATATAATAATCCTCCTTGTTGACCTTTTACAAAATGTAATTTGACATTGGCAGTATCTGTTAAGTTCGAGAGAACCTCTGCGTCAATATCTTTTAACGCTCCTGTATCAAATACAATGTGCCAATTTACATTTACTCCCTTGGGCGAGTTTAATACGCCTTCTTTAATTGTTAAAAGGTTACTTGTCCTAGTACACCTTGTAATAATACTAATCTTCATATTTAAGTTTATTTTTTATACGTCAAAAAAGAACATGTGGAAAAACCTAGCATTGTCAATCGCATCTCCAAAATATTGTGTAGCTGCGTGAATGTTTTTCGCATTAAACAATACTAGCCTATTATACACATTACCTATTTCATCTACTTTTTCAAAATTAGATCCATCGAAAAAATTCATTTCATTACTATTACCTTTAAATGCATCTACGTATGCTTGTGTATTTCTTTTATCATCATCAAAACTATAATCTCCTGTCACTTTACTTCTATAGAATGCGGTTCCTGAAGTAGGAGGAGCGTCAGGTGTTAAATATACCATTGCTGCGTATGTTTGATTATCTACATGATATACTATAGGTTGATCTGCTGTGCAAAACTGGAATATTCCATTTGCATAAGAAGGATGATTCCAATTATATATAGGTTTTCCTATAATTTCTTCTAACTTTTCTTTAGTACCTTCTAGTATAAACCTTTCTTTAGCTCTTTCACCTTTATGATAGTTAGAAGGTGAAAATTCTAAATTATTCATTGCCCATTCTCTTACTAAATCAGGGTCTTTATAGAATCCATCAACTGCTATTATATCTTTATCAGTTCTATTAAATTTAGAATAGTATACTATCCATTTATCTATTGGTCCAATTGGACATGGGCCAATGCTAGTATCTGCTACTATGGTTTTAGATCTATCTTCAATAGGAATTTCAAGGGTAAATTCCATATTCTTATTTGTTAATGAATAATCGTATGCATCTAACACGTCTGTTCTAGTTCCTTTAAAAGAAACTTCTAAATTCTTTTTTGAATTAGCAATTGAAAACCCTATAACTTCTCCGCCCATTAATCCGATCCATCCTTTAAGGCTATATGTCTTTTCTCCCTTGTTTACTTCTTCTATATAAAATTTTAAAGACTTTGTAAACGTTTCATGATTAATTGTATATTCCATTCTTTTATTACTCTATAATATTAGTTATACTTACTTAATTGAAAATGTTTCTTAGTGTAATAAGATAATAAGTTATTACAATCTATATATCACATAAAAAAAGGGTCCTCTTTCGAGGACCCTTTCTAAAATTATCTTGATGATTTAAATTAAGACTCTAAAGTTTTAATTCTTGCTTCAAGTTCTCTAATAGCTTCGATTAAAAGACCGACCATTTTTTCATAGTCAACAGTTTTGTAAACTGTTCCGTCTTCTGCACCATCCATTAGTGGCATTTCATGTTCTCTTACTAACATTGGTAATACCTCTTCTACTTCTTGGGCGATAAGACCTAGATCATGAAGACCTTTTCTGCTACCGCTATTCCAATCATATTCAACACCTCTTAATTGTAAGACTTTAGACAATGCATCTTCGATAGTCGATACGTTATCTTTAAGTCTCGCATCCGAGATAGAAGTTGAGTATGCAACAACATCACCATCAACGTGAAGGTTACCGTTACTGTATAATCTCATTTCTTCTGAGCTGTTTACGTAGAATTGTTGTAATGCACTGGAGTTATTGTAATATACAAATTCTCCACCAGTGTTACCAACATACTGATTAGAATATAATCTGTAGTTAGACGTGTTAGGACCTACGGCACCTTGGCTACCCGTGTTACCTTTAGGACCAGTTGAACCAGTAGAACCTTGAGCACCACTTGAACCATTAGATCCATTAGCACCAGTTAAACCTCTAGCACCTTGGGCACCAGTATCACCTTTAGCACCTTTAGCACCTTGTGGACCTGTAGAACCTACAGTACCAGTTGTACCTTTTGCACCTTGGAAACCTTGATTACCTTTAGCTCCACCGCCACCAGTTGCACCTCTAGCACCTTGGGCACCAGTAGAACCTTGAGAACCAGTATCACCTTTAGTACCTTTAGCACCTTGTGGACCCGTAGAACCACCGCCACCAGTTGGACCAGTAAATCCTTGATAACCTCTAGGACCTTGGCCACCAGTTCCACCAGTTGAACCGGTTGCACCTTGATAACCTCTACTTCCATTGGAACCATTGTTACCTTTAAGACCTTGAGGACCTGTTGGACCTGTTGGACCAGTTGAACCTTGAGAACCTGTGTTACCGACGTTACCTTTAGGACCCGTAGGACCATTTGGACCAGTTGAACCTTGAGCACCTGTACTACCTGTGCTACCTTTAGGACCCGTAGGACCCGTGTTACCGACGTTACCTTTAGGACCTAAAACACCTTGGAAACCAATTGGACCAGTTGAACCAGTGTTACCTTTTAAACCAGTATCACCTTTACTACCAACTGAACCTTGTACACCAATATCACCTTTAGTACCTTTGGCACCAATTATACCTTGTATACCGATTGGACCAACGTTACCTTGATTACCTTTAGCACCAGTTCCACCAGTAAGACCTTGGAAACCTTGATAACCTCTAGCACCCGTGCCACCAACTGCACCTTGCGATCCAGTATCACCTTTAGCACCTCTAGCACCAGTATCACCTTTAGCACCTGTAGGACCATCTGGACCTTGCGAACCAGTTGAACCTTTAGTACCAACTGCACCTTGGAAACCAGTGTTACCAACATTACCTTTAGCACCAACTGCACCTTGAGAACCTGTGTTACCAACGTTACCTTTGTCACCTTTGATACCGATTGGACCAATGTCACCTTTGAAACCTTGTATACCGATTGGACCAACGTTACCTTGATTACCTTTAGCACCAGTTCCACCAGTAAGACCTTGGAAACCTTGATCACCTTTAGTACCCTTTTGGCCTAAAGCACCTTGAGCACCAGTAGCACCTTGAGGACCAGTAAAGCCTCTATCTCCTTTTTCACCTTTAGCACCAGTATCTCCTTGGAAACCTTTAGCACCAACTGCACCTTGCGATCCAGTATCACCTTTAGCACCTTTAAGACCTTGATCACCTTTAGTACCGTTAGCACCTGTTATACCTTGGAAACCTTGGAAACCTTGATCACCTTTAGTACCTTTAAGACCTCTGTCTCCATCGTCACCTTTGTCACCTTTAAGACCGATAACACCTTGAATACCTTGATCACCTTTAGTACCTTTAGCACCTGTTACACCTTGGAAACCTTTAGCACCTTGAGAACCAGTAGCACCTTGAGCACCTGTAGCACCTTGGGCACCAGTATCACCTTTAGCACCTTTAGGACCAACTTCACCTTCAGTACCAGTTATACCTTGGAAACCTCTATCTCCATCGTCACCTTTAGTACCTTTAAGACCTCTATCTCCATCGTCACCTTTAGCACCAACTGCACCTTGAGAACCAACTGCACCTTGAGCACCAGTTGCACCTTTAATACCTTGATCACCTTTAGTACCTTTAGCACCTGTTATACCTTGGAAACCTTGATCACCTTTAGTACCCTTAAGACCTATAGGACCTTGTTCACCTTCATCACCTTTAGTACCTTTAAGACCTTGAGCGCCGGTAGAACCTTGAACACCAATATCACCTTTAGTACCTTTTAGACCTTGGAAACCTCTGTCTCCATCGTCACCTTTAGTACCTTTAAGACCTTGGATACCGATGACACCTTGAATACCTTGGTCACCCTTAGCACCTTTATCACCTTTTTCACCTTGTTCTCCAGTATCACCTTGGTCACCTTTAGCACCAGTGTTTCCTTGGAAACCTCTATCTCCATCGTCACCTTTAGTACCTTTAAGACCTATAGGACCTTGAATACCTTGATCACCAGTTACACCTTGTTCACCTTCATCACCTTTAAGACCTTTAAGACCTCTTTCACCTTCATCACCTTTAATACCAGTATCACCTTTAAGACCTTGATAACCAATATCACCTCTATCACCTGTTCTTGCGAACGTTACGATAAGTTCTTCATTCTGTGTAAACACATTCGAAGCAGAAGCATATATTGTATTACCTACTACACTAAAGTATGTATTAACTTCTTGCATTGAAGAAATTGTAAATAATAAATACTGTGAAGGATCTAATTTATTAGAAATTCTAATATGACCTTTAATAGTAGATGTAGAATCGTCAATAGTTCTTAAGAATTGTTGAACGTCATTGTTAGTTGCATTTAAATCATCAATTAATAATTGAGTAGCAGCACCTGCGTCATCAACATTAAGACTTAAATATCCTGCACCTGGGTCACCTGCGGTACTCGCGTTAAATTTATAGTAGAATGTTGCTCCACCAAAATTACCTTCAGGACCTTGGAAACCTTGATCACCAGTGTCACCTTTGGCACCTTTATCTCCTTTAGTACCTTTAAGACCTTGATCACCAGTGTCACCTTTGGCACCTTTATCTCCTTGGAAACCTTTAGCACCGATGTCACCTTTAAGACCTTGTTCACCTTGATCACCTTTAGCTCCAGTGTCTCCTTGATCACCTTTAGCTCCAGTGTTTCCTTGGAAACCTCTATCACCTTTAGTACCTTTTAGACCTTGGTCACCTTGATCACCTTTAGCACCTTGTTCTCCTTGGAAACCTTGTTCACCAGTATCACCTTGATCACCTTTAGTACCTTTATCACCTTTTAGACCTTGATCACCGGTTACACCTTGGAAACCTTTGTCTCCATCGTCACCTTTAAGACCAGTTTCACCTTGTTCACCTTGATCACCTTTAGTACCCTTGTCTCCTTTTAGACCTTGGAAACCTATGTCTCCATCGTCACCTTTAAGACCTGTTTCACCAGTGTCACCTTGATCACCTTTTAAACCAGTATCACCTTGATCACCAGCTACACCTTGGAAACCTTGTTCACCTTGTTCACCTTTTAGACCTTGATCACCTTTAAGACCTTCATCACCTTGATCACCTTTAGCACCTTTGTCACCTTGATCACCTTTAGTACCAACTTGACCTTGGAAACCTCTGTCACCATCATCACCTTTGTCACCTTTTAAACCAGTGTCACCTTTTAAACCAGTGTCACCTTTAAGACCCTGATCTCCAGTTTCTCCTTTGATACCTTGTTCACCAGTTTCACCATTGTCTCCTTTAATACCTTGGAAACCGATAACACCTTGCTCACCACGATCACCTTTTAAACCGGTTTCACCTTGTTCGCCTTTGTCACCTTTATCTCCTTGGAAACCTTGATCACCTTTAATACCCTGAATACCATCGTCACCTTTGTCACCTTTAGTACCAGTTTCACCTTGATCACCTTTTAAACCAGTTTCACCTTGATCACCCTGATCACCTTTTAAACCAGTATCACCTTGATCACCAGCTACACCTTGGAAACCTTGTTCACCTTGTTCACCTTTTAAACCAGTATCTCCTTGATCACCTTTGATACCTTGAATACCATCGTCACCTTTGGCTCCAGTATCTCCTTTTTCTCCTTGTTCACCTTGGAAACCTTGAAGACCTTGAAGACCTTGATCACCTTTAAGACCTGTTTCACCAGTGTCACCTTGATCACCCTTGATACCTTGTTTACCTTCAGCACCAGTATCTCCTTGATCACCTTTGATACCTTGAATACCCTGTTCGCCTTGCTCACCTTGTTCGCCCTGCTCACCTTGAATACCTTGAATACCTCGTTCACCTTGAATACCTGTATCGCCTTGATCACCTTTAGTACCTTTGTCACCTTTTAAACCAATGTCACCTTGGAAACCTTTATCTCCTTGATCACCTGTTAAACCAGTTTCACCTCTGTCTCCTTTGGCTCCTTGTAAACCGTCTTTACCTTGAATACCAGTGTCACCTTGATCACCTTTTTCACCTTGAATACCTTGTTCACCGGTATCACCTTTGTCTCCTTTAAGACCTGTTTCACCTTGAATACCTGTTTCACCTTGAATACCTGTATCACCTTGATCACCTTTGATACCTTGAATACCTTGAATACCCTGCTCGCCAGTGTCACCTTTGTCTCCTTTAAGACCTGTTTCACCTTGAATACCTTGTTCACCCTGAATACCTTGTTCACCTGTTTCACCTATGTCTCCTTTAAGACCAGTGTCACCTGTTTCACCTTGGAAGCCTTGTAAACCTCGATCGCCTTGTTCACCTTGAATACCTTTATCACCTTTGTCGCCTTTTGCTCCAGTGTCACCTATGTCTCCTTTAAGACCGATAGCACCTTCAACACCTTGCGCACCAGATAAACCGATATCACCTTGTAAACCTTGATCACCTGTTACACCTCTTTCGCCAGAATCACCCTTGTCTCCTTTAAAACCTTGAACTCCAGTTGCACCTTGTGCACCTTCATTGCCAGCTCCTTGAGGACCTTGATAACCTTGACTACCGGAAGTACTAATAAATGGATTTGCCATGTTTTTAATAATTTATTTTTTTAGTCGTCTAGATTACTTTTGTCGTATACTATTTCAAACTGATCGGTACCTGCAAGTTCATAACCTGCTAAAGTTCCGTTCCAGTATAGAGTATCTCCTGCATCTAAATCAGATGCTGGAACAGCAGTTGTACCACCGTCTCTAGAGAAATATACGTCTCCGTTTCTATCATTATAAGATTCGTCAAGTGCTATACCGTTTAAGAATACTTGAACTGTTGAATCTTGGAAAGGAGTATACGTTAGTGTAAGTCCTGTTGATGAGTAATTTCCTGAAGTCACAGCTGAAAAAGAAGTCTGTGTAAATTCTTCTGGTTGAATTAGGTCTGTTGGTGACTTTGATGGTCTCCATGGAAGAACATGACCCGATGTTTCTGTTAATGCCTGTAAAACTGGATTGCTATATGCAAAACCAGGATCACCGGTATTAACGTAATCTTCTAGTGTACCGTTACCTGAGTTATCTACTACGTAGAATTCTCCTGGAACTAGTGCATCTAATTTAGGCCATTGCGAAACATTTATTGTTCCAACTTGTACGGCGATAAAATTATCTGCATCTACAATAGATTCGATGATTAATCTTCCCAGCTTATTAGCAGTACTTGAATCAGCTAACACCCACCTAGAACCTACGTACGCTATGCATAGGCCAGCAGTAAACCCATGGTCTTCCTGTGTGTATGCCGATTTTAGCGAACCTGATTCAATGCTAGTGTTAATAAGATCAAGAGCAGCCTGTAAGCCGTCAATTTGCTTGATTTTAATTAATGACATGAATAGTTACATTTTTTTTAATTTATTTAATATGTGGAATAATTCCACTCAATCTTATATATTATAAATTGATGGGATAAAGGTCCCAGAATCTATAGTATAAGATATTATTTTACGTATTAATAATCCCACTTATCTGTGAAGTGACATCGTACGTATGTTGGTCGGTTCATTACTGCTCCGCCTTTATGATTTTCTCTGAATCTTGCATTGAAATCTGAATCTTCACTTACGTTACCCCAAGTATCTCTCCATAAAACAGATGCAGATGGTTTATGCATAAACAACCAAGGACTCATTACTACTAAACCTTCCTTTATTCTTGTTATGTTCCACTTTCCTTCAACATCTGGAAGTTCTTCACCATATTCTGTAGAATCTTCAAATGTTTTATCGTCTTTAAATTTCATTACTTCGTTATCGTACCAAGATCTGTTAATCCACCAATTAGCGTCAGGGTTTTTATTAAACTCTATCATTAGGTGTAGTGTATGTTCTTCTAATAACATATCGTCTGAATCCATATATGTAATTAAATTTCCAGTTGCGGCTCCTACTCCTACTCTACGAGGAAAACCTCTATAATATTTGTTGCCTTCTTCGTTTTGCATATATGTACTCATTTCTTTTGAGTTTCTAGAAACGTATATTAATCTTATACTATCTTCAGTTTGAAAATGAGCATCATATAGTGACTTTGTTTCCATACAATTGTCTGCTACTATTATTAATTCACAGTTTTTATATAATTGATTTTGAAAACTCTGGACTGCTCTTAAAAATTTAAAATGTGAATCTTTCCTAGATCCTGGATAATTACCAAGATATGATTGCATGATAATACTAATCTTTGGCTTTGCAGCCGCTTCAATTACTTCTTTTAATTCCATTATTTATTATGTTTATTTATATAGGTTTGTTGACCAGTCATATTCGTTTGATAGAGCATGTTTTCCTGGTTCAAAAATATTCTCTATTAGTTTTTTATATGTATCTACGATGTTAGGATTTGTTGTAAGATACCTTGAAAGAACCTTCGTGCTTTTTGCTGTATATTCCTTTTCTATCTCGTCATGGTGATTTAATACATGCTCTAACATCTTTGCAGCTGACACTGTGTCGAATCCTTTATAATAATATCCTGCGTCTTTAATCATCGTTGCGTTATGAACTAAAGGATATCCAAAATAAAGAGCGTCTAAATATGCATAGTTTAAAGGATTATCCCATTGATGTGAAAGAACTATATCCGTTTTCTCAGAAAGAAAATTAGTTACTGGGTACCTTGAGCACATTTTTAATTTACCGGAATGAGTTACATCTAAGTGTTTAATGGAACTAATAAAGTATTTACTAGATAATAATCTTTTACCACTTCCTACCCAAAATTCATTGAACGCCTTTTTACCTTTTTTTCTGTATAGTTCTTCTACCATCATTATAAGGGGCATACAATACTTAACTACATTCATATTAGGTTCCATTGAAGATAGGTTCATATCTTCTGCATTCTTGCCTCCTTTATAGAATGCGTCTTTCATACCATTTCTGGTATTTTTAGAATTTTCTTCTTTTATAAACTTAGGACTCCATACAAATGGAACCACTTTAACCTTGTCAGCAGAAAGCCTTCCCATTGTTTGATAGTATGATCTATTTTGATATTCCTGTTGTGGGATAAACCATGCTTCATCGTGGCCATGCGTCCAATTACTTACAGATTCTTTAGAATCAAATAAGACTCTTTCCATATCTATAATATAATTATTACCGCAAAAGTATTTAATAATCTTAATTTTAGGATTCTTTTTTCTAACGGCGACTGTTTGCTCTGTACTAAATGAAGTTCCTAGAAGTATTAATAAATCCGTTGAATTTACCTTATCTGCATATTTATAAATAGGATATTTAGAAGTGTCCCAATCTACCTTTGACAGATCTTTAACTTTATTACTAGTGTCTAATGCATATACAGTATGATCTCCTATTTCAGAAAGAGTTTCAATTAAATTTAATACATTTAATTTGATTCCATTTATCCAAAGAGATTCATTATCCTGTTGTAATCCTAGTGTAATTCCAATGTTCATGTTAAACCGATATTTTGTTTTACTATATATTTTAAATAAAAAAGGCTCCTCTTACGAGGAGCCTTTAATCAATTAAGCATTAAGCTAATAATTTAAACCTTGGTTTAGATTATAGTTTTATACCCATAACTTGAACTTTGTCCTTAGCATCAACGTCATAAGCTAATAAGCCTGTGAAATCGATATCAGTACCAGCTCTACATGTGAAATCAACGAATACACCGTTTACATAAACAGTTAAATCATCATTAGTTCCGAATGCAACAGGCTGAGGTAAAGTAAATAAGTTAGTTGCAGAAAATACTGCAGTTTGTCTTAGGTACGTACCACCTTCTTCAACAGCTACTTCTAATGAATCGATAGATGCGTTTATAACATTTACCTCTCCGTTAGTTGTTGCTATCTCAGCAGCTAATTCAGCAGATAAAGCAGATTCAACAGAACCAGCTCTTGTGATTTCAGCAGCTAAGTCACCTTCAACACCTAATACTCTAGTGTCGATTGAAGTGATGTCACCAGCTAATTCACCGTCAACAACCTCTAAAGAATTAACTGAAGCAGTTAATAATAAGTTGTCAGCGTCGTTAGCGTCGATCTGTGCTTTTAACTTAGCGTCTTCACCAGCTCTATCTTCTTTTTCTTGCTCGATAGCAATCGCTAGATTGTTATCAACAGCTTCTAAAGAATCGATAGATCTGTCTTGTGCGATTTGCTCAGCGTTAGTTGAAGCGATTTCAGCAGCTAAAGCAACTTCTAAAGAATCAACAGATGCGTCAGTTCTTACTACGAATGCAGCAAAAGCATCATCATTTTCAGTATCAACAGAGTTGATTAAAGAAACGATTTCAGCGAATGAATCTTTGTCAGCAGTTGAAGCTTCTAAGATTGCATCGATTCTACCCTTTTCTGTAGCGATGTCAGATGCTAATTCACCATCAACAACCTCTAAAGAGTTTACAGATAATGTTAAGTTAGCGTTGTCTAAATCGTTAGCGTCGATTCTAGAACCTAATGCTAAATCAGCAGCAGCTCTTAATCTTGCTTCCTCTTCGATAGAAGATGATAAACCAGCGTCAGCAGCTTCTAAAGAATTGATAGATGCGTCTTGAACAGCTTGCTCAGCAGCAGTTTCAGCGATCTCAGCAGCTAATGCTTCTGATATCTTACCTTCCATTGCAGTTGCTCTGTCGATTTCAGCTTGTAAGTCACCTTCAACACCAGATACTCTAGTGTCTAATGAAGTAACATCACCAGCAAAACCATTGTCAACAGCTTCTAAAGAATCGATAGATGCGTTAACATTGATAAAATCAGCGTTAGTTGCAGCGATCTCTGCGTTTAAAGCAGCTTCAATAGCATTTTCTCTACCAGTTGCTCTTTCGATTTCAGAAGCTAAGTCACCTTCAACACCTAATACTCTAGTGTCTAATGAAGTGATGTCACCTTCTAAACCAAGAATGTCAGAGTCATTGCTTGTGATTTGTCTCTGAAGATCAGCATCAACTAATTCTAATGAATCGATTGACTTATCTGTTCTTAGTACGAATGAAGCGAATGCATTGTCATTTTCAGTATCAACTGCGTTGATTAAAGAAACGATTTCAGCGAATGAATCTTTGTCTGCTTCTGCAGAATCTAAGATTGCATCTACTCTTTCTTTTTCTGTTACGATCTCAGCCGATAAAGCAGTATCAACAGCTTCTAAAGAAGATACTTCACCTGCGATGAAAGTCTCTAAAGAGTTTACTGATGCGTCTACTGTATCAAATCCTTGTTTGATGTCCCATACGTTTGCAATTTTTACATTGTCAGACGATACAACATTTGCCCATGTGATTGAACTTAGAAAGTCAGAAATTTGTTTTGAACGAATTTGTGCCATATTATTTATATAATTATTTTTTGCACACCCTACATTATTGTAGGATTGAATTATATATTAATACGTTTATTCATGGGGGGTAAAAAAGTATATAATATCTTAATAAAATTAACTTTTTTTTACGTATTTACGTATTTACGTTTTTCTTATAATACTAAGATATTATATTATTATGCGTATGATTCATAGAATAAAGATATTCTATCTTCTTCCGAAAGATCGTAGCCGGCAACTACTGCATTAAATATAAGTTCGTCGCCTACGCGGATATCTTGGAATGTTCTAGCAGTAGTTCCTCCATCTGCTGAAAAGTAACCATCTAGGTTTTTAGTTCCATCTCCTAATGAAATAGAAATACCGTTAATTTCGACATCAATATATTGTCCATCATCTGGGGTAACAGATAATATAATACCTGTTCTTGATACATTACCAGAAGTCTTGTTAGGAGTTAATTCTTTGTCTAATGTAGTGCTAGCTTTTTTAGCTAAATCAGATGCGGAAAGTGCAGATCCATATACGTCTAATTTAAATGAAACTTCATCTCCTACGAGCCAATTATTTTTATAAACACCGGGTCCTTCCGTAGACGTTTCATGAACTAGCATTAACTTAACTGCATCATCTAAGTCGTCAACACAATTACCAGATCCACAATTTACCCTATACCAGTCTACGACATTAAATATAGAATACTGTGCAGTGTCATCTCTGTTAATTAAGGTAATAGTACCTTCAATTCCATCTTTATCAATTCTATTAATTAAAAAGTTTTCTAAAACACTTACTCTAATTCCATCATAGTCGCTATTCATAAATGTCATTTCAGATACTTCTCCCGGTGTTCCGGAGTTTAAAGATAAGTTTCCTTGTCCGATGGGAACAGATCCGTCAATGTGCTGTATTTTATAATATGGATCCATTGAAGCAGAAACTCCAATTCCAGTAGATGACCTAGTCGATTTATATTGACTAGCGTCATGTCTATTCTCATTAAATAATATCGATCCTATTTCTAAATTAGGTAAAGAATATATTTTAGTAGGGTTTATGTTTTCGTTAACAACTACGATGTTTACAAATAATTTTCCAGCTGGTAAATTAAGAGTTTGTAATCTAGCAAGCTCAAACTGAAATACAGCCTGTGTGTTTGGATCTCCATTGAGTAAAGATAATTCTCCTGAAACGCCATACACCCTTGGCATAGCATACTGTGCTATTAAGTTAAAAGATTCATCCAATAAGTTCATAGTGAAACTCGTGTATAGTGCAGGGTTTAAATTTCCATCTAATCTGTCTCTATATAATTTTATTGTATATACCTGAGAATCACCTTGAATAACATCTATTGTATTATCAATGTAACCTATAATATCTTCTTGCGTAACGTGTGCCATACTGAGCTATTTGTTTTTTATATATATCTTCTTTAATTTGTTCTCAAATGGTTATACAGTTTAAACTTTAATACTGGTAAAACCCTTTCATCCATGTCAAATTCTGAATTGACACTACATCTGAAAAATCTATAATCTGAACTTTCCTGTTCTACCTTTGTTATGAAAAGAGATATTGCTCTTAAATCATATATTGATTCTCCTTCAAATTTTAAATTTAGATCTTTCCAATTTTCAGTTAAAAGAGACGGAACTTTAAATGAATAAACTTTCATTATATCGTCTTGAGATTTAATAAGGGCATATCCTAGTTTTTTAGTTCTTTTTATATTTGGTATTTCTGTAACATTAATTGATCTTTCCACCAGTCTAAATACCACTCTTACATTTTTATGTATTTCTTCTAAAACATCAATTGCTTTGTCACATAATTTATACATGTCTTCGATACTCTTGTCTCCTTCTGGATATTCATATTCCAATGACATCGTATCCAGATTAATTCCCTTAAGTACCCTAAGATTAACGTCTATTTCTTCCTTTCTATGTTTAATTTTGTACATTTCAAGTAGATGATCTTCTACTTCGTCAAGAATAGATATTAGCCCTCCGTCTTTAAGATTCTTATTAAATAAGTTCTTAGCTGCTAAAAGTTTATAGAATTTTAGTTCAAAATCATGTGGCTCTATAGTTAGCCAATTGGGATCTAATACATTCATGGAATATTTATCTAATATTCCAGGTGCGTTCCTTTATTTTTTAGAAGATGTCTTCTTTTTAGAAACTTTTTTAGCTGTATTTTTATCAGTGGGTGGAATAGTTAATCCCCATTGTAGTATAAACCACTGTGCTTCCTTTTCGGCCATATCATGAGATAGACCTAGTTTACTAGATACAGTTTCTGTTATATGCTTTATAAATTTCTGCTCTTTCTCTTGAGTAGTTTTATATTCCATATACCATTGTGGATTGTCCTTAACATCATCATAGGTTACCCCGTGATCTTTTAATTGATGATTGATTAGCTCAATAAATAATTCTCTTTCAATGTCTCTGTTTCTCATAATGATAGTATTGTAATTAGTGCATCCATATCCTGTAACCTAATCCATTCGTCATAGGTTAAAGAGATCATGGTGAAGTCTTTTGCCGGTGTATTTAAAAATTCAAACTCTTTCGTCGTTTCTGAAAAAGGATCACTTAATATCTTATTAAGAGAGTCTAAATCTTGCGTTTTTACGTAAATATGAATTTTCATATAATTTATATATTAAGATTTCCCGATGATTTCGTCAATAATACCATAAGCTTTAGCTTCTTTTGCATTTAACCAAAAGTCTCTAGTCGCATCTTTCATTACTTCGTCAGCTGGCTTTCCACAATATTCTCCTAAAAGATTAAATAATTCTTTATTTACTTTTTGCCATTCTTTCCAATCTATTTCAGCATCTTGAATATTACCATTAAATCCACCGGAAGATTGGTGTAACATTGTAGTAGAATGTCTAAGTGAAGATCTTTTTCCCTTAGTCCCTGCTCCTAATAAAACAGAACCCATTGATGCCGCCATTCCGGTATTTACCGTTTTAATATCTGACTTAATGTAATCCATAACATCAACCATTGAAAGTCCACTTTTAACACTTCCGCCTGGAGAATCAATATGCATTGTAATATCTGTTCCTCCAACTGAGTCTAAAAACATCAGCTGTGCTTGAACAATCGTAGACATATTATCATTAACAGGTCCTGCAACCCATAATAATCTATCCATCATTAATCTAGAAAAGATATCCATCTGAGTAGCTCTTAACTCTCTTTCTTCTAAGATATATGGAGTTAACGAGTTTTCAATCTGCTTTTCATAGTAATTTAATTTAGATGATGAAACATTATGATCACTCATCGCATACTTTTCAAATTCTTTTCCGTAATTCATATAATTCTTTGTGTGTATTATTTTAATATTATATTAAGTTATCCTTAAATGTTTCAACATAAGAATAAGTATTATCAGATTCGGTATCATCTCCTTGTGTTATTAGATTATGATTAGTCATATACACTTGCATGTTTTTGAATTGATAATTAATCCATACGTCAACTGGGCCGACAATAGGCAAACCTTCTAATAATTTCTTAGCTCCTTCGTATGTTAATACGTAACCAGATAACCACCATACTCCATTATATAACCGTGATAGATTTTGGGAATGAGGATCCCATGTAAATCCAAATTGATTTGGCAAACTAGAAAGATACAATAAATCCCAATCATTAGGAAGTTCTTTTTCAAATATGCTTTCTATTTTATCTTGAAATTTATGACAAAATTCAAAGTCATCTTCCATTATGAGGGTGACTGGTGTTTTATTCTCTACAATTTCTTTCCAAATTCTATAGTGTGAAAATGCGATTCCAGTTTCAGCAGAAGAACATAATATCTTATTATTTCTTTTTAATTTATTTTTCATTCCGGGAGAAGGATCTATTTCCCAGTGAAATGAAAATGGATATTTGTTAATGTGTATTTTTTTAGAAAACCACTTTATTCTTTTTCCTTCTATTGCGTCAAAGAATCTTAAATGATCTAGTAATGTTTTACGTCCCTTTAGTTTTTGGGAAGATGCTCTCTTCTCTGCTATTTTTAATCTATCTTTCCTGTATGCTAGATGAATAACTACGGTGTCGTCAATATACTTAGTCCAGTCAATTCTTTTCTGTCTCTCGAATACTCGTAAGAGTCGAGAGAACCACTTTGCTGTGGTTCTAGCGACTCTATTAAATCCTTCAAGCCCGTACTTCATTATTGAATTTATATTCTATTTAGCAAGTCTGTAATGTGTTTACATTTTTCATAGTTTTCTCTTTCTTTAAAGAATTCTAAAGATTTTTGCAAAGACTTAATATATCTATCTTCATCCAAAAAGGATTCGTACTCAGTACCGTGCTCATCTACCATTAAACATAATATATTACCGTTCATTGAGATGCCGTCTAGCGTATCTTCTATATGTTTTATAATGTTTAAATGAAAGCCAACGATGTCATCGATTCCATCTTCTAGGGAACCTATTTCCATTGTCTTTGTATTAATCCTGAATCTCGGGTATTCCATCTTCACCTATGAGTTCTTCTTCGTTAACAATTCCTATATATGTTTCAAGTATTTCTTTAAATTCTAGCTGAGTTGGCTTTTCACCTTCGATTACTTCATTTACCTTTTCTATAAAAGATAATCCATGATCTGTTAATAGCATTTTACCAGCTTCAATATTAAAGAATGGTTCTTCAATAATCATTGCGTATTGTTCATTCTTTTCTGAATTTTCTTTAGATATTTCTTCTGCTAATTCAAAGTGTCTTTCGTAAAAGTGAGAATTGTCTGCACAGTGATAGTATATTCCTAATTCTAATTCAGGATAAGCGTCTTTTAACCATAAATGTACGTGCTGGTGTACGAATGCGAAAAAGGGTGCATCAAAAGTAAGACCATAGAATATATCATTAGATCTCATCTGTACTTTCATGTGAAGACGATTGTTTCTAATAAAGAAATTTAAATACATTGTACATACAAAATCTTTGTTACCTTCAAACTGAAATTTAGGTTGATTAAGAAATGCTATTGCTTGTCTAGAGTTTTGATCTGCTTTTAATGAATCTACAACCCATTCTAATTGTTCATTAAATAATAGTGAACCATAGTTTGAGTTGATTTCATTTGTATTAGGATTAGTTAATGTAGACCAGAATCCTGAAAATTGACCTATGTAATCTACGTCATTATCTTTTCGTAAATACCATGCTAATTCACCTGCAAAATATTTCCAATTAAATTTTCTGCTTTCAAAATTTGCAATAGGAAGATATGAATCTATCCCTAGTGTTGTTAAGGGAAGTTCTTTGACTTTCATATCTCTAGGTTGTGATTCGCTACCTATTTCGTCTATGTTTTTTAATATTTCTTGAAATTGACTTGAAAAATTCATTTAATAAGTTATTAGTTTATTATTATACTATTTTTTAATAGAAAGTTTATCTTCTTTCTTAATATGTGTTATCGTGTAAACCTCGTCTCCTTTAACTATTTCTCCTTTAATGATTGCATCCGCTAAAAGATCTTCGATATAAGTCTGAACTGCTCTTTTTAAAGGCCTTGCTCCATAGTCAGGATCATATCCTTTATCTGCTAAAAATTCTTTAGCTTGCTTAGTAACTTTGATATTGTATTTTTGGTCGAACATTCTGATTACTAGATGTTTAACTTCAATATCAACTATTTGAAGAATATCTTCATGTTTTAACTGATCAAATAATACTACATCATCTAATCTATTTAAGAATTCAGGTGCAAACTTGTTTTTAAGTTCTTTTGCGATGATAGCTTCAGTATGCGCTTTTCTTCCAGCAATTGAAGATTTCTTAGTTTCAAATCCAATACCTGTTCCAAACTCACTTACTTTTTTAGCACCGACATTAGATGTCATAATGATAATTGTATTTGTAAAGTCTACGGTTCTTCCCAATGAATCTGTTAATCTTCCTTCATCTAATACTTGTAATAGCGTATTGAATACATCTGGGTGTGCTTTTTCAATTTCATCGAAAAGTACAACTGAATAAGGTCTTCTCCTAACTTGTTCTGTTAACTGTCCACCATCTTCATGACCAACATATCCAGGAGGAGAACCAATTAATCTAGATACTGCGAACTTTTCCATATATTCACTCATATCAATTCTAATTAAATGATCTTCTGATCCAAAATAATAATTAGTAATTGCCTTTACAGTTTCTGTTTTACCAACTCCAGTTGGTCCTAAGAACATAAAAGAGCCGATTGGTTTTTTAGAAGATGATACACCAGTCCTTGATCTTTTAATTACCTTAGAGAGTGCGTCTACTGCTTGATCTTGTCCAATAATCATTTTTTTAAGTTCTTCTTCCATAGCCATGATTATCTTACTCTCATCTCCTGTCATTCTAGTTACAGGAATTCCAGTTGCAGTAGAAATAGTTTCCGCAATGTCTTCTGACGTTACTTTCTTCTTTTTATCTCTTAGTGATTTTTCCCATGAAGCTATTTTTGTTTCTATTAATTTCCTAGATTGAATCTCTTTATCTCTAAAGTGAGCTGCTTTTTCATAATCCTGTTCTTCGACAGCTTTTAATTTGTCTAAAGAAATAGCTTCAACTTCTGTCTCTGCTCGTTTAATATGTACAGGAACTTTGATTTCACTTAAATGTACCTTAGCTCCTGCCTCATCCATTAAATCAATAGCTTTATCAGGAAGTTCTCTGCTTGTAATATATCTTGTAGAAAGAGAAACACAAGCTTCTAATGCCTCATCAGTATATTCAACTGCATGATAGTCTTCATAGTTTCCTTTAATTCTCTGTAAGATTTCTATTGTGTCTTTCTCACTAGGTGGATCTATAAATACCTCCTGGAACCTTCTGGTTAGTGCTCCATCATCTTCGATATTTTCTCTATATTCATCTAAAGTAGTTGCACCAATACATTGTACTTGTCCTCTTGCTAGTGCAGGTTTTAATATATTTGAAGCGTCTAAAGATCCGCTAACACCACCTGCTCCAACAATTGTATGTAATTCATCGATAAAAACAATGATGTCTTTGTTATTCTTTAATTCCTCAACGATAAGTTTCATTCTTTCTTCAAACTCACCTCTATATTTTGTACCTGCTACGATATTAGAAATATTGATAGAAACTATTCTTTTCTTTAAAAGAGTTCTTGCTACTTTTTTATCTACGATTCTTTGTGCAATCGCCTCTACTAACGCAGTCTTACCTACACCAGGATCTCCTAAAATAATAGGATTATTCTTCTTTCTTCTCGATAGGATTTGGCAAATTCTATACACTTCTTTTTCCCTTCCGATAATAGGATCTAGATTTCCTTTTGCAGCTTCAGCTGTTAGGTCTTCTCCATACTCATCAACGTAAGGTGTTTTTCTTTTACCGCCTTTTCCTGGATTTTCAAATTGTTCTGCCATTGTAGAATTTAATTGTTATACTTATTTTACTCCGTTTTTAGGAATTGTTTATTTTGACAGATTATCTGCGGCTGCTATTGCAGGTAAGATATCTGGCTTTATTCTTACTTTAATTCCAAGAGACTTAACGTAACCTATCGCAGCGTTAACTACTTTATTAGAAGCGTGTTGTTCTTGGTGGTTGAGGTCTAAATCAATTGTATGTATATTTATCCCATTATCCCGAAGATATTGTGTAACTTCGACAGATCTTTCAACTTCTCCCCATAACTTTCTCCACATATCTCGAATAGGTTCTACCTTTTCCTTCTTATAAAGAACATGGCATCCAGTATTTCCAACATGAATTACAACAGTGCTTACGTATGTAGTAAACTCACCCTTGACATGTGAATCACATCCTACATAAATTCGAATTGAATTATTGGAATTTCTTTTTATGTATTGTTTTAGATACGTCGCTAGATCAATTTGCGACTTATCAGCCAGTTTTCTAAACTTCATTTATTATGTGTATTAGAAATTAGTGGAGTCAGTATTCTTAGAAAACTTATTATGATACTCTGTAATTTTAGAGACCGCTTCTTCCGCCGTATCGACTACTCTAAATAAATCAAAATCTTTTTGACTTATTGCACCGTGTTTCCATAAAGTATTTTGCATCCAATCTACTAGACCTTCCCAATAATCTTTACCCACGAGAACAATAGGATATTTTATATTATGTCCACACTGTGCTAGCGTAATAGCTTCAAACAACTCATCTAAAGTTCCAACACCTCCCGGGCAAATAACAAATGCCTGTGAATATTTAAGGAACATTACCTTACGTGTAAAGAAATATCTATTCTCAACTCCTAAGTCTACGTAATCATTCATACTAGCCTCAAATGGTAATTCAATTCCAACGCCTATGCTTTTACCACCTGCATCATGTGCTCCTTTATTAGCAGCTTCCATAATTCCAGGACCACCTCCTGTAATAACACCGAAACCTGCTTCAACGAGAAGCTTTCCAATTTTCTCAGCTTCTTTATACATTGGATTTGTTGATAATGTTCTAGCGCTTCCAAACACAGAAACACAGGGTCCTAATTCATTAAACGTATCAAACCCCTTTGTGAATTCTCCCTGAATTCTTAGAATCTGCCAAGCATCTTCAGATTTTCTATTGTTACTCATTATGTGTTTTGATTATGTGAATACTTTAATATTATACTAAGATATTCCTAAAAGTTTAGATAAAAAAAGACCAATTCGTTAGAATTGGTCTTAAAATAAATTATTTCTGTATAGCTATTCGTTCAAGTTTAAATATAAAACTTATGGATTATATATCAGCGTCTAAAGAGTAAAATGTAATATTTTATTAAAATAGTCGAATAAAATGATAATATCAAAATATCATATTATCATAATTTTAGAATCTTAAAATATCTTATTATTTTAATCTAATATTATTTACTGATCTTGCTGTACATCTCCAACATAAGGAAGCGGTTGAATCGGAACCAACCTCGGACCACTCTGTACATTCTCCGTCTTCCGGTGCAAATTCAGAATATTTGCTCATAGTTGGTTTTGAGTTTTGACATATCATCATTCTCTTACCATCTTCTTGCTTAGTTTTCCAATGTGTTCTTTTTTTAGCCATGTTTACCTTTATTAATCTTATCATAATATTAAGTTATTATAATAGGTCTTCGTCTTCTTCTTTAAAATCTAGATCTATTTTAAAATTCTGCATTTGTGTATACAAATCGTCTAATATATGTGCAGCTACTAAAAAATTAACAGTAATTCCTATTGAAAAGATCCATCCGAACGACCATCCGGATATCCATGCAATAAATGAAGATACGAGAGCTATTAATATTGTTGGAATTGCAAAGATAGCTGCAATGACACTAACGATTAGCACACAGTATATCATTTTTGATAAAACGTTATTCATATTAAAAGTTTAAGTTAATCCTTTAATATTATACTCTAATAATCTTAATTGTTTCAATTACCTCTTTTTCTTGAAGGAGGAGAGCTTGAACGAACAGGTGTCGAAGATCTTGTATTAGATGGACGAGAATTATTAATCACAGGTCTATTATTATTAGATGGACGAGAATTATTATTAAACGTTGGGCGATTATTTCTCACTGGCGGTTTTTCTCTAATAATTCTTGGCCTAGTGTTTGTATTATTAGAGTTGTTCTCGGGTCTCTGGTAGACTCTTACTCGTGTGTTATTATTTCTATTCGGACTATTATTGATGATAACCTCATTGTTCCTAGTATTATTAGTGCTTCTTCTAGTAGTCGTATTTCTAGTTCTTCTTCCATTATTTACTTCAGTTCTAATACTTGAACGTCTGCCATTAATATGCACTGTATTTGTTCTGCCACTTCTCCAACCTGGGATTCCATAGACGTTATTACCATAATACGGCCATCCTCCATAATAATTATTAAAGTGTGAACCATACCATCCATAATGGTTTCCATATCCCCAACCATGATTATTCCAACCATAGTAGATTCCATATCCCCATCTATCATATCCAAAAGGAGACCATCTATGAGGAGAACCCCAAGAATTCCAGCCTGTATAACCCCAAGCCCAATCATTCCACATCTGATCTCTATTCCAGCTCCAATAATAATTATTCCATCTAGAATCGTATTGTCTTCCTAGTAATCTATTATTCCAATCAAACGACCTCGGTTGACTCAATGCGTATTGCGCAAAGTCTAATCTGAAGCTTAGATCTGTTCTTAGTTTATTTCTAAATTGAAATTCGGATAGCGTGTCTATTTTAACATCTCCGAAGTGTTGCATCGACGTCGACACATTGCGCGCCGAAACATCGTTATTTTGATCGTAACCCATCAATCGAAATTGTGTGCTACAAGAGGCTAGAAGAAAGATTCCTAGCATTAGAATTAAGTGGTTTAGTTGTTTCATATACCTTATATATCTCAGATTCCTCTAATTCCTCCTAGGACTTCATAGTCTTGGAAATTTTTTGAGTTAGGAAATTTTTCTAAATAGTCATCGCCGCCTCTCTATACTCCCTCTAAGTCAGGGGAAAATTTGGAATTGACTTTTAAAAAAACGTATTTTTTCAATTTTATGTTTCTTCAAAATACTCTAATCCAAATACAAATCCATCGCAATCCACTCTAATATAGTCCTAGGTCCCCTGTACCGGTAGGTAGTGGGGCCGCTCTCCCAGTCTCTGAGCCCTCAAATGTGTCATACTCAATATAGTGCTCTTTTAATAGAGGCAATAACGTGAATGTGCGCTCGTCACCCACCGTCAACGATACTAAAAGCGTCCATGTCTCCCAAGCCCTTCTTGTCTCCTAGTAGGAAATAACGTTTATTAATAGTGTTTTATTAGTTTAAGACCTCTAAGCCCTTAAACTGCCGCCGCACCTCCGACGACTTAGTGTCATAGTGTGGCTCTTTTTTTGGGTTATTAGAGGGTACCTCTGAGACCTCAAAGACGTGTGACGGCTCTAATCAACGGGATGGACTGTCGTCGGGGTTTTACCCTTGGACTTAAAGACTTAAGTTATACTGCTAGGTCTCAGAAAAGTTTCATTTATACTGAACTTTTTTTCTCAAAGACTTGGAGGGCTAGTGGGGAGTAAGAGCGACGGGATCGCGCTTCTTATCTAAATTTAGGTATATTTAGTTTAGGAGTTTTAAAAGATGTAAACGATGTATTGGGTGGTTTCATCTTTACTGGAGGCGGCATTAAGCTCGTCGGCTTCATTGGATCTTTAGGACTCTTCTTTGGTTTACTAGGACTAGGTGAATTATCTGCAGGTTGTTCGGCTGTGTTAGGAGTGTCTTGTGCACTACTTGAAACTTGATTCATCATTCTATCTCGTGCTTTCTGTTTGAAATAGTCTGTAAGGCTGAAACTTGACGTATCTTCTGGTGGTGCAGCTTGATTTTGAGCTTGCTTATCATTTAAATTTGCTTGCTTACTATCTACATGTGTATCTTGCGCTTTGTTCTTGGATTGCTGGTCACTCATTTGCGAATTTTGCTTAGAGTTTTGTGAATCGTTTGATGCTAGCGACTTATTATTACTATTTGACATCTGGCTATTATCTGAAGTATGTACTTGTGGAGTATTTACAAATGCATGCGCTTTATTAAATGGAGAATTTAGTTGGTTCATATTCTATATATCACGCATAGGGTATTTTTATTGGTTTTTACACGCTCGAGAATATTTGAGCTTGGGTAACATTGCTTTTCTATATTATTTCTATCTAGGAGCACTCATAGGTATATACTGCTTAAATCACACACGAGACAAGTGGTTGACATTTAGCTAAGTGCTTTTTGACTATTGCTAATTATACAATTAATGTTAGAGCATGCCCCAAGGAAGGTCCCCCTCCCACCACACGTTAATTCGCGTTTTAGTGTGACTACTCGGAGGCCTGTAAAAGCCTATCTAGCTCCTGTTGTAATTTGGGTATTTTTGGGCTATAAGGTGTTTCTAGCTTCAATTTGATGATCTCGGCTCTAATTGCCTCTACTCGTTGTTGTTTACTCTGTTCCATAAGGTATCTATTTGTTTATATAGCTAATATACTAAATTTCTATGACCCGGTATAATATTTAGGCAATTATTTACCAGGGCTTGCCGGTGACTGCCGGTGCTGTCTAGGGCTCTCGGTCTTCTCTGTACTCTCTGGTTACCCGGTAGCTCTAGACTCTCTCTATGATGAGGGGTTGTTGGGGATGCGGGCGATAGTCGATTGGCCCCTGAGCACATCCCGACAGTTGCCTCTATAGTGTTTCTATAGGATTGTCTCCAGGGGGCTCTCCAGAGTGCCCTGGGAGCTCCCCGGACAGCCCCTGGAGCAAAAAGGCCCCTGGGAAGCCCTGGAGAGCTGCCCTGGGAGCTATTATATAGTGTTATCTGGATGGGTTGCATATATGACCTATTCTGGTTTATATTATACGCATATTTAAAGCTTTGTTTCAGTGCCCAGGGGCCTTTTTTCACTTTTTTTCACCTTTTTAACACTTTGGATTTTTATTTGTCAGTTTTTATGATTATATTAGCTATATAAGTTACTTAATTAAACCCCTTTAAATAATGGAATTCTTCCAATTTAGTTTTGACTGTCTTTCTGTTGGTGATTTGATCACTTTAATCTTTATTTATGAATTTGCGACAACCTTGTTTACCGCAACCTCTAGTATGTTCTTTTCTTATTGTATGCAATTTGCGGCTTTTCGTAATTTTATGAAACCTGGTCGCTCTTATAAAAAAAATCAAAAATAAGCAGCCTAGAATTTTTATTTGTCGCCGGAATTGCTTATATTAGTATAGTAATTAGTTAATCAACCTTTAAAAACACATTTATGAAAAATCGTTCTCCACGTGCCAACCGTTATCCTAATGGCTACCAGCCTAAAATTGACTATTATCAGGCTAAAATCGCGAATGCTACTGATCGCCTCGAGGTTCACAATATTATCTTCTTTGCCGGGAAGCTTGAATACTTCCTTAATAAACAGGCTGAGGTAGATGCTCGTCTAGAGAAACTTTATTAAAAAAAGTCTGCCCTGGATTTTTTATTGTCGCCGGAATTGGTTATATTAGTATAGTAATTAAAAAACAAACAAACTATGTCAGTTAAGTTAAACATCCTTCCCTTTCTTATGTCTATCGTGTCTTTTATCGTCGCTGGTATGACAGTTACCTCAACAATTGATAAGTATATTAGCTTTGCCGGTGAAGATAACGCCATGGGCTTCTTTATCGCTGCTACGATGCTTGGTCTATTGGGTCTAGTAGCTAGCTTTGAAAAATTACCAAAGAAATAATCATCTGGACCAGTAGCTCAGCTGGATAGAGCATCTGCCTTCTAAGCAGACGGTCACAGGTTCGAATCCTGTCTGGTTCACCAATTGTTAATAACTTTTTGAAAATAAGCAGCTAAAAGTTTTTATTTGTCAGTTATAATGCTTATATTAGTATAGTAATAATTAATCAATCAAAATAAACAAAAATTATGAAAGTAACATCTTTTGACCGCCCAACCGTTAAAGCCCTTCGTGTAGACCTTGATAGCGCCCTAGCTAAAGTTGCTAAGGAGTATGGTATTGAAATCTCTACTGGTAATATCTCTTTCTCTGGAGATAATTGTTCAATTAAAGTTAAAGCATCTGTCATCGGTGATGGTGGTATGGTAATGACTAAAGAAGCTACTGACTTCGCTCGCTATGCTAAATATGAATTGCCTGGTGTAAAGCTTGGAGATACCTTTATGAATGCTGGTACGGTATATACTATTACCGGCTGGAAATCTAGAGCTCGTAAGAGCCCTGTCTTAGCGAAATCATCCGCTAACGGTGAAACATACCGAGTTCCGGTTTCAATGGTTAAAGTTGGTCTTTAACCTGAAACCTTTTTAATAATTTAAGTATAATATATAAATCAAGTAATAAAAAAACCAGACTATAATGGCAATTACAACACTAAGTTCAAACGTTCTCGATCAACGCAAAATCGAAACCATCAACGCACAACAACTACGAAAAGTAGTTCCCTTCCGTGACGTTCAATTAATTGATACCAAGACTATCGAGTATAAAGGCCAAAGAATCGGCATTACGAGCCAAGCTTTTAAAGGCTTGTTGAGTTTGATCGGAATGAGCCAAGCATTCGCTAAGAAATTCGATAATCTATTTAGCCCTGAAGCTAAGAGTCAATTTATCAATACCATGAAAAATGCAATGGCATCTAATTATGGTAAATTAAACGAAGTAACTCTGATCCTTAACCCAGTGAACAAGAATATCATTGGTATTACTAAAGGTAACGAGCAAACAATATCTAATTCGCAATTCCTTGGAATTACAGAGAACCTCATCGATAAGCATGGTTTCGACGTAACCAATTGGTCTACTGACCCTACTACTGGAATTGTTCGAATTAACGCATTTAACCCAAAAGCTGAATTTGCGGTTAAAGGTCTCTCCGATGAGGTCTTTACTGGAGGTGTTTCCTTCTCTAATTCACCCTTGAAAGGTTTCCAAGTTATGCCTTATGTAAACCGTATGTGGTGTGCTAATGGTCTAACTACCTCACTTGCACAGGAAACATATACTCTAAACTCTCTAGATAATGTAAGTATGGAGAAGTTCCAAGAGAACTTGCAAGCGTTGAGGTCTAACAACTTTGCTCCTGAATCTTTCGGTGATCGAGTTAGAGCCGCTAATAACACTCATGCTTCTGTAGCTGAGATGACTTGGGCTCATAACCAAATCGCGAAACATGCTGGAGAAAGAGCTGAGAACTGGATCCCTCTACAAGAGAATATGAATGCGTACAATAAGATTGATCTTGGCTCTATGGATTCAAATCAAATGAAAGGTGCCAAGACTAACCAATCTGTTTGGTCTGTTATGAATGGCCTAACGCACTTTGCTACTCATGGTAAAGACCTCATCGAATCAAATATGCAAGACTCTGACTCAACACAGTTGATGGTTCAGGCTGGTAACTTCTTCGGTAAGAAATCATTTGACCATGAAAACCACATGCCAAACCCATTTGGTAATCTTAATCAAGATAATCAACGTGGAGCTATGCTAAACTAATATTGACTTAACTTACTCCCTAAACCCCAAGAATGGGCTTCTGAGATGACAAGTGTTCGCTTGCGCAATCGATGAGGTCCTTTCTTATAAGGGGGGATTGTTAATAACTTTTGAAAAATAGGCAGCCTAGAATTTTTATTTGTCGCCGGAAATGCTTATATTAGTAGTATATTAATTAAAACAGTTAAAAACATCCACATTATGTACATCAAAGAAAATAACCACGCCCTCACTAACGGTCCAACCTTCACAATCGAACAAAACATTGGCGGTAAAATGCACAAATTCCACACTAGCGATTATGGCTTTGAGTGGGATGTAGAATATGACTATAGAGTCGTTACTAAGTGTAGAGCCGGTTTCTTTACTATCTCTGATGGTAAATCTAGTCTTAAAAACCTGGTTAACAGATACCAGAAGAATGCTCTTCATACAATTGAACTTAAGTCTACCCACCCTGGGTCTGATACTTATCTTACTGCCCTGGCTCTTAAAGCTGGTAAATTCGTAACGGTAGCTAATTGTATTATCGAGAATATTGAGATTGGAACCATTCACAGTTCATTCCCTAAGATGGCCGATCATGGTCACTGGAAAGCAATTGGATCTAAGACTTGGGCCGATAACGC
>Ga0181398_1000080_pt1 | contig 26104 bp, 45 predicted proteins | sample 21SPOviralmetaG_FD_130127 | JGI IMG/M metagenome (GOLD analysis project Ga0181398, IMG submission 130127) | Marine viral communities from the oligotrophic San Pedro Time Series (SPOT) site, San Pedro Channel, CA, USA - 21 SPOT_SRF_2011-04-29 | ecosystem: Environmental > Aquatic > Marine > Strait...
AAAATTAATGTCAGGTGAGTTTAGTAAACTGGTTGCTAACGGTTATTAAATGGATTTGCCCAAGGTAAATATACTTACCGCTGGCACATTTTCCGTTGCCATACTTAGTGCGGCTGGGGGTTCCATTTGGTATGCTTCAAATCAAGCATCTATTATTGAAGCACTACAATCGGAAGTGGAAATTTTAAATATACAGAACAACCAAGCCGATAAAACAAATCTAATCAGAGATGTGCAGCGTAATACTGACCATCTGCAAGAGATTATTGATATATTGTCAGAGGTTTATGAAGAGATTGAAGATGGTGATAATTCCATTTGGGATGACATCGATATGATAAATGAGGACCTTGGGGGGATGGCTGCTCATATGATGGAGATCATTAAGCTTCAATCCAGAGTGGCAATATTAGAGAAGACAGTAGAGTTTAGCAGACGCGATGGAATGTGAGTATGGAAGTGCTTACAATTCTCGCAGGAATTAAGTCTGGATTAGCGGCTGGCAAGACAATAGCTGGTCTTAGCAAACAGATAGGACAATTTTTTGACGCAACTGACCAAGCTAAGAAAACGCTACAAAAAAGAGGTATATCGAGCAAAAGTGCAAATGCTACAGCGTTGGATCGTTGGGCAAAACTCCGACAGGCTGCGGAGGCTGAAGAAGAACTCAAAGAATGGATTACTCAAACCTACGGACGAAGTAAATACCTAGAGTTACTAAAAATCCGTAGAGAAGTTTTAGCAGAAAAACGTGAAGCAGAAGCTAGGGCGAGGCGTGAGGCACAAGAACGTGCTGATCTAGCACTTACTGCCGTATCTATTGTTTTGCTTCTCACAGCGGCTGTTATTGGCTCTACGGCGTGGCTTCACCATCTAGGTTGGCTAGATATTTGGGATTACTTGCCATGATTTATGTTTTGGTTTTTATCCAATTTGTAAATACAGATAACTTACGTTTTTACCAAATATCCACATTTCCAAGTATGGACGAATGCCTAGAAGAAAAAAAGAAAGCGAAAGTAATGAAAAACCACTCAAGTCAAGAACTTTTGTGCTTGGAGATTATGACCCAGCAATAGTTGAGCATGGCAAAAAATGGGCCGCATACGATAAACGTGGACGATTAATTATTCTTGGCTATAATAGGCGCATAGTGGAGAATTACGCAAATGACAGAGTTCGAAAAAGCCGACAGTAATGGCGATGGTGTCATACAGCCTGATGAGTGGGAAAAGCTACGTCTGGAAGAAAGACGTTTGGAGATAAACGACAGAGATTTAAAACGTGATGCAGAACGTAGATATACAGGTTTTGCACTAGCAGGGATGCTAATTTATCCATTTATAATTTTGTTAGCTAGTGTGCTTGGATTTGACAAAGCGGCTACTTTAATCACAGACATTGCATCTGTTTATGTAATCGCTGCATCAGGTGTCGTTGCTGCGTTTATGGGCTTCAATGCTTACTCTGCAAAATCAGATAAAAAAACATCCATGAGCATAGAGGGAGATAAATAATTGTTAGACAAGTTGATTGGGCCTGTAAGTTCAATAATTGATAAGGTGATACCTGACAAGGATCAGGCCGCTAAACTAGCCCACGAGGTGGCTACAATGGCTGATAAGCACAGTCAGGAACTTGCCCTCGCTCAGTTAGAAATACTTAAAAATGACGCCAAGGGCAACTGGTTCCAATCGTCTTGGAGGCCACTCATAGGATGGCTGGGGGGAATAGGGCTGGGTGTGAATTACATTGTCAGTCCAATATGCGCTGGTTTCGGTGTAATCGTTCCGCAGGCCGATATGTCAGTTATGATGCCTTTACTTTTAGGTATGCTTGGAATGGCTGGCGCAAGATCATTTGATAAACTTAACAAAACGGATACAAAAAAATGAGAGATATAGACGAAATAATTATTCACGCTACAGCAACTAATCCTAGTTGGATGCAAAACAATTCTGTTGATGATGTCGTTGCAGAGATCCGTAGATGGCACGTTGATGAGCGTAAGTGGTCGGACATAGGGTATCATAGTATTGTTCACAGAGATGGTGCGGTAGGTTATGGACGGCCTGTAGAGAGATCTGGAGCGCATGTAGGGGGGCGAAACAAAACTACCATAGGTATAAGCCTAGTAGGTGGCAGAGGTGGCATTGCTGATGGAGAATTTTCTGACAACTTTACGCCAGAACAGGAAGCGTCATTGCGCCAGCTAATAGAGGATTACAAAAAACAGTTTCCATCTATTACAAAAGTAACAGGCCATAACGAATATGCGTCAAAAGCCTGCCCTTGTTTTAGTGTAAAAGCTTGGTTGTAATTACCAAGGTCTAATTTTTGGTCTAACAACTTTAGATGGAAAGTCTGACACTTCACAGAAACCAGCTTCGCCATTAATATGGTCATAGATTGTGTTAGTGTCTAGCAGTACGTTCCAGCAATCGTCCTCACTAGCAAACAATATCTTTGTTTCTAGTGGCTGACCACCCATGACGTAAACAATGGTAAGCATGGTGAAATATTCCATGCTATATCCCCACTATATCTTTGTGACCACATTTACCTTTGATTGCCTTAATTTCTTCTCTTGGCAATTTGTAGCGGTGAACTGTATCTCTAACCGTTCTAACAGTTAGATTTAAAGCGTTAGCAATCTGTTTTGCATTTAGGCTATAGTGCATCAAAATATTAATTGTTCGCACTCTTGGTGAAGCCTGTATGCTTGTCTGCCTACGGTGCTTATTGGCTTTTTCTTTTGCTTTTTCACTATGATGGTTTACCACTTTATTTATTTTTGTTTGGTGGTTGAGTTTATCATGTGAAAATGTAAACTCTTTCATTCGCTGACCAATTTCTTGCTCAGTTGGCATACGGCCTAATTCTTTAGCCAATACTAAACGCTGATCTATCATATGTTTACTCCTTCTTTCCTCTTTTTTGATGTGAACTTTGACAGTTCTTTTTGTGCTACCCAAAGATTAGTTTTGACGTTTGGGTGGGCGTCAAGTCGATAGAGTTCATCAGACCATTTATCGACTTCTCGTTTTAAAAATGTGTATTCTGCTTCCTCCGCTTTGTTTAATTTTCTAGTTCCAAAAACTTCATTAATACAAGGTTTACGCATGGTGACGCAACCATAGCAGTCACACTCTACTTCTTCCATTCTTTATAACCTTTAGTCATAGCCGTAAGAGCGTTATTAATTACTCTGTTTTCTGTAGCAATTTGACTGTCTATGTACTCACCAGCCATTATATCAAGGCAATGGCCTGCTAACGCTTCTGAAATCGTCATATATTGATTTTCAGTCAGTTCGACTTTTATCTTTTTAGCCATTAGTAACTTTCCTTTGATAAATCATATTCTGTATCAGGAAAATCTATAGGAGCAGAACAGATGGCTTCGTTGATTTGATCATCAAATTTTGCTTTAATATAAGCGTCAAGCCTTGGGTTCCTATCGCTTATTCTGCGCCAGCGTTTTGTCATAGGATTAGTATAAAACAATGTTATATCTTCTGGCACTCTGTCGCTATCAACTTCTGCATTGATTTCTATTTCAAACTCGCCTGCAAATCTAAGTTCAACATTTATGTCGGCTGTAACGCTAGTCATTTTATTATCCTTTTTACCTTATAATTGACAGTAGCATAAGTGATACACTACTGTCAATTAAACTATTATTATTTTTGTAAAACATTTAAAGTTGCTTTTGCACTCATACAAATTCCCATAAGCCATTTATCAAATGCGCCCATATTCCACATAGTATAATAATAATCTGCATCAGACTTTAATTCTGCTATGTCAGGATCATCAGATTTTATCCAATAATGTGTTTTATTTTGTTTAATAATTGCAGGACTTTCTAAATCCCTTTCTTTATGATCGTCATAAAATCTTTTAGGTATTTTTATTAAATTGTTCATGTGTTTTCCTTTCTACTATACGAAGATAGTAGCACAGGTGATACATAAACACAAGCAATATTTGCAAATAAATTAAAAAAAACATACATAAAATTTATGAGTGTAGTTTTGCATAAGGTTGAGATAGAAATATCTGGACAACCAATAGGTAAGGGTAGGCCAAGGTTTACCAAGACAGGTCACGCATATACCCCAACTAAAACAAGGGAATATGAAAAACGTTTGCAAGCTGCTGCCTGGGCTAAAATGCAAGAAATGAAACTTAAACCTACAGGTAAGTTTTGTCACCTAAAAGTTGTAGCGTTCATGGACATACCTAAATCATGGCCTAAAGTAAAAAGATTAGAAGCAGAGTATGGCGTGTTAAAACCTATTTCTAAACCTGATTTAGATAACATTGTTAAGATTGCCAAAGACGGTATTAGCGGCATGGACGGTATTATCTTAGATGATAAACAGGTTACAAGTATTGATGCTCAAAAGGTTTACTGTCACCCAGATAAAGGACCAGTGCTTTATGTTTCTGTATCTTGGACAGAATATGACCAATCAGCGCCATAAGTTTCTTGCCACAACTTAGGTTCTTTGTGTATAGCAATCTTGGAGCTATCCCATAAACCTTGATGATGTCCTTCGCATAGGGGGATGGCTTCAACATCAGGACGTTTTCTAAAGCTGTGCCTGTCATGTATTGGATGATGGGCTGTTGTTGGCGATTGTTGTACCTCACCAAACCGTTCACAAACACAACATTTCATTTCCCTAACTTTTTTTAAATATTTGGGGTTCTTTTTAGGTTTAGGTTTTTTTAATCCCAGCGGTGGTTTGTTAGTTAAGTTCATTCAAATCTCATTTCTTGATATACTTTCCATAAACTTTCGATAGGACGTAAATATATTTGCTCCATAGTAAAACACATACCATGTCCTAAATCAGTTTGTTGCGCTTCTGATAGAAAAATCTTTCTAGGGATGTATCCAGCAATTATCATTACGTTATCTTCGGAAGATGCAGTAACTAAAACAGAACAGCTAGATTTAAACGCTTTTAAAGATTTAAAAAGTAGTTTTCCATTTTCGTGAAATGTGCTTTTTACGTCTATGCTTAAATTGCCAAGAAACATATCAACACCACTATCTACGCCAAGTTGGAATACATTATGATTACATTCTAATACTTTAGACACAGCAATCTCTGCTTTAATTCCCAATAAATCTAAATCTCCATCATTGCGATTGTTATCTTTTTTTTGATTAATAACGCCACTAGCTCTAGCTAATTGCCATCTTAAAGTTGCAGCTTGTTTGCACTCTAACATTTCTTGATGCGTTAACTTAACTTTCAACGACATCATAACCTACAGCCTCAGATAATTTTTGCATAGATAGATCAAAGTATTCATTAAATTCTTGTTGGCTCATATCGTCAAAAGATATGCTATCCATTATACGCATATGTGCGCTGGCTAATGAGTTCCAACGCATTTTGACATAACCACAAGCCCACTTTAGTTCGCTATGTAAGTGTGCCTCACTAGGCCAGCGTCCAGTGGATTTGCAAGCATTTCTTAATATTGACCAGTACATACTGTGATGAGGATTTGACCGCTTTCCTGTTGGTTGCAAGTTGTAAGCTTGCCCTTGCTTGGCATCTTCCAGTTGTTCACCATCATATTGTGAGACAGGCAATAATTGCCCATCTCTAATGTAAACTTGAATTTTAGAATGGGATTTCATCTTCAAATTCCGCTAAAGCATTTTCTGTTTGTGATGAACTTTCTACTTTTTGCCCTTCAGAAAATTTATTAGTTTGTGGTTGGTAATCCGATTTTTCTTTATTAGGACTACCTAACAACTTAACCTCACTAGCATTTACAGAAAGATAAGTTTTACCCTCATATTCTCTTGTTTTAAACTCACCAGTAACGCCTACTTGGGTTCCTTTATTAAGATACTGGGCAATCTGTGTTCTCCAATAGTTGACCCCAAAATAGATTGTTCCTTTATTGTCTCCGTAACCATCGTCAACCGCCACAGAAAAGGTTGCAAACTCCCCTCTGTCGTTCTTACGAACTTCACACTCCTTGGTAAGACGCCCAATAATTGTAATAACTTTCATAATTCTAACTCCACTTTTCTTTTATCATGTGCATTAACAACCGCTTCAAATTGCGGTTCACTTATGTCGGGATTATTTAATAAACCCTTGTAACGCTTTTCGTTTTTTTCAAAATTTTCAGCGGAACAATTATCATAGAACTCAATAGCAGCATCTACCCTGGCATCTGTATCTAAGTTCATAAGTTTAGTAGGTTGTGGTTTGGCGTCCTTGAAGTCGTCAGCTTCTTCTTCGCTGTAAACATCGCCATGTAAGCCAACAAGCTTTAATATTACCCTATCTTTGGCACGTTTCTCTGCCATAGCAAATGGATAGTTATTTTTGTTATTATACGGTGCAGCTTCACCAACTGACCATTCTGTTTTGTCACCCATATGACCTACAACACACATAGCTACTTCTTTAGATTTAATATCTTGTGCATATAATGTAGGTGTATCAAACATTATATCGTATTCTGCAGCCATTTTTTCACAAGCTTTGTGCAACACAACAGGCGTACCATGACAATCCCATGTGGATTGTTCTTTTGTTAGTCCTATTTTTGTAAGAACTTCCAATAATTTAGGTGGTAATTGTTTAGGCATCAAACTTCACTCCCTGTAATTCAGCGTCATATTTATTAGCTTTTTCTACGCCATTTTCTATTGCTTCTATTAACGCCTTAGTATTACTAGGCGATAAATTTTGTTCTATAATAACTTTGTATAATTCAGTTGTTATAAATAGCTGAGATACATTGTTAATACGCTTTTTCATTTTTACCTCTTGTTTTATTTTGTATCTTGTAATATACACATTGGTATCTTATATGCAACCTATAAATGTAAAAAAAGGAAAAAAATGTTGGAACCTGATTTATTATCGCTGGGCAAAATTCAGGATGCACTAAAGGATAAAAGCCCTGCACAAGTTTGTAATGCTACTGGTTTATCGCGTCATACTGTATATCGTGTACGAGATGGGGCAATAGACAATGTTAACTATGAAACTGTGAAGGTGTTATCTGATTACTTTCTTTCTGATGAATAAAAAATGACCCACAAATTAATGTGGGCCAGTTTGAGGTAAAAAGGATAGTGCCACAGGCAGCGGCACTTTCACACAAAGTCACAATAGCTAAAAGTTATTTGGACAGAAAGGGTAAAAATAAATGTCACACTATATGACAGCACTGGCAATGAAACAAAATGGATTAAGGCCAGCTACAAAAGTAGTTTTATATTGGATTGCAGATCACCATAATTCAGAAACAGGCGATTGCTTTCCTAGCATAAATAGATTGGCTATCTTATGTGAAATGTCTAGGCGTTCAGTAGAGACACACATAACAGCTTTAGAGGATTTAGGACTACTAACAAGAAGGGCGCAATATAGAGATACAGGTGGTAAAACAGCCAATAGTTACTTACTGGAACTTACGGGAACTCTTGAGAACATAAGCGATACGCAAAATCTGCGTAGGGGTAGCGTAAAATCTGCGCATGGGGATACGCAAAATCTGCGCATGAATAACCTTGTAAGAAGAAACCTTGGAAAAGAACCTAATAATATAGATGAAGTTTTTGATGAATTTTGGAAACATTATCCTAGAAAAATTAATAAAGCAGCAGCGAAACAATCTTTTGCAACAGCACTTACTAAAGAAAAAAGTTGTGTTATTATAAAAGGTGCTAAAGAATATTCAGAAAGTGTTAAGCCTGATGAGATAAGATTTGTACCTTATCCTAGAACATGGCTAAGACAAGAGAGATGGTCAGAGAAACCAGAAACAGAAATACCAGAAATGAATGGTATGAAAAAAGCATTAGAGGAATTAGGATTAAGCTATGAATAATCAAAGAAATGACGAATTAAGAAATAACACAATGAAGTTGTTAGCTAGGTTAAACGCTCCTAGAGCCGTTCAAGGCAATACCGATGCACTTAAAACAGAAGCACAGTTTCTTGTAGATAAGGTAATTAAGTTAGCTCCCACTAGGCAATACACAGAATGGTTTAGTGATTTCGAAGAAGCTTTGTTAGGTAACTTAGAAACTAGAACATGGCCTACAGCTAAACAAATAGGTCAGGCTGCAAAAGAAATTGCTCCTAAACGTCCAGAGTTTAGAGATGATACACAGCAAAAAGGTTATCAACCTGACGAGCTAAAGATTAACGCTAAAAGAATACAGAATAGAGAAGATGTAGGTGAGAACTATATTTTTGGCACAATGGCAAATCAGATGGTAAGATTAGGATTAGTTAGTGAAGATCAGTTGCAACCATACAAGGAATATCTTAATAATATGAAAAGAGGCTAAGTTGTGATACAGGTTAGGTAGGCTCTCTCGTGAACCCTCCCTACACAAGAGCCTCCCCCCATCGTAATGTCGGAGCCTTATGGTGGGGGTTCCCTTTTCTTAGCAAATCAGTTAACCTACACTATATATGGTAGTACCCTATTAGGACGGACATATGAGTACAAAAGAAGAACAAATATCTAAAGTAGAAGGATCTGGTAGAAAAAAAGGAACAGGTAATAAAGTTCCAAGACTACTGAAAGATGCTATATTAGAAGCAGCAGATAGAGCAGGACAGAATATTGTCTTAGCAAGATATGATGATCCTGATAAAGCTGATCCTAGATTTGTAGAAGAAGCCAAGAAAGAAGGTATGGTTCATTACCTTGAGCATCAGGCTATAGAAAACCCTCAATCATTTATGTCACTAATGGGCAGAGTGCTTCCTATGCAGATAAGCGGAACAGGCGCATCTGGTGAACACATGGTTAAGCTAACATGGAAGAAATAACTATAAATTATAAACCTCGAAAGGAAGTAGAGGAATATCACAACCGTAAAGAAAGATTTGCGGTGTTAGTAGCCCACAGAAGATTTGGTAAAACAGTAGCAGCAATTAATGATTTAATTAGAGCTTGTTTTACTGTGCAAAAAGAGAATGTAAGAGTAGCCTATATTGCTCCATATCTCAGCCAGGCAAAGGCAGTAGCTTGGGATTATGCGCTAGAATATACCAGAGACATACCAGATATTAAAATCAACCACAGTGAATTGAGGATAGATTTTAGCAATGGAAGCAGATTTCGCCTCTATGGTGCAGATAATTATAATGCTATGCGTGGCCTTTATTATGACGCAGTAGTTTGTGATGAGCATAGTGATTTCCCAGCTTCAGCCTGGGCTACAGTTATTAGACCTTCATTAGCTGACAGAAAAGGTAGTGCTACATTTATTTCCACACCCAAAGGACGTAATGAATTTTGGGAATTATACGAATATGCTAAGACTGATGATAATTGGTGGTTAGGTATGTTCAAAGCATCCCAAACAGACATATTAGATCCAGAAGAATTAAAAGAAGCTAAACGTACAATGGGTGATGATAGATACGAGCAAGAGTTTGAGTGTTCGTTCGAAGCAGCTATTGTTGGCGCATATTATGCTATGGAAATGAAAACAGCTATGGAAGATGATAGAATAACTATTGTTCCTTATGATCCTAGCGTTGGTGTGGTTACTGCATGGGATTTAGGTATTGGCGATAGTACAGCTATTTGGTTTGCTCAATATGTTGGTCAGGAAATTAGAGTTATAGACTATTATGAAAACTCTGGTGTGGGGCTAGATCATTATGCAAAAGAACTCAGTAGCAAAGGTTATCACTACATGGATCATATCTTGCCCCACGATGTACGAGTAAAAGAGCTTGGAACAGGAAAGTCAAGGTTAGAAACGCTACATAATCTAGGCATACAAGATGTTACAATAGCTCCTAAGTTAGCAATAGAAGATGGAATACAAGCTGGTAGATCCATGTTAAATCGTTGTTGGTTTGATGAAAAGAAGTGCAATAGAGGTATAGAAGCTCTTAGACAATATCGTAGAGAGTTTGATGAAAAAAACAAAACATGGCGTGGTAGACCATTGCATGATTGGACATCACATGGAGCAGATGCTTGGAGATATTTAGCTGTTGGTAAGCAAACAGAAACAAATTGGGGTGAACCCATAAGAAGGAATTTGCGTGGCATTGCATAATGTGTTAGCTTGCAATTAAGTTTAGGAGATACGAATGGCAAAACGTGGATTATATTCTAATATTCAAGCAAAACGTAAACGTATTAAGGCGCAAAAAAAAGCTGGTAAAAAAACAGAAACAATGAGAAAGCCAGGAACTAAAGGCGCTCCTACAGCTAAAGCTTTTAAAGAAGCAGCTAAAACAGCAAACAAACCTAAGAAAAAAAAGAGTAAAAAGTAATGGCTAAAGGTGTTGCGCATTATTCAAAAGATGGCACTAAACATACTGGTGGTATGCACAAGATGCCTAATGGAGAAGTTCACTCTGGTAAATCACATGGTAAAACCAGTAAACGCTTGTATCATTTTAGTGATTTAAGTGCTACAGCAAAGAAAAAAGCAAGGAAAAGAAAATGAAATACGGTAAGAAAAAAGGCGGCAAAAAGAAATAAATGGTTGACGTTTCTTTACGGCCTAAAAAAAGACCTGATGATTTAAAAAAAGGTAAAACAGTATCGCCTGTTATGGGTAGGGCTGACCCACAAAACCGTATAGGAACGTCTGGTCCTAAAGGTGGTGGGGAAGGTGCAACGGCACAAGTAAAGCCAGGAAGCAACGCTTTTAAACAATATAACAATGACAGTAGCTATGGGTACTATTCTAAAGAAGGGTATTACGTTCCAGCCGATATTGATATGCAAGATGGCGGCGGTATGAATTCTTCTGGAACAACTTATTCAGGTGGTGGATTAATATCTGCATTAGGTAATGTGTTAAAAGTTAGGCCATACGGACAAGAGAATACACCTAGAGAACAAATAGGTTATAGAGATTTTACAGACATGACAGATCGTGGTGGGCCTCAAGCAAGTGGTGGAGCGTACCAGGGTGGTGGAACAATTAGTGCAATAGGAAACTTGTTAGATGCAATAGGTGGTGTAGATCAAGGCACAAGGACGCCATATGTTTATGATACGCCATCATCAATGCCAATGAAAACTGTAGCAAGCAATTATGTAAACACTAATACTCAGTCAGATTATCCAGATATGCGTATGCCTGCTAATGCAGCTTATATGCCTGTTAATGGTTTAATAAATACATTAAGCACACCAGAAGTAACAACAAGTGTTTTACCAGATATGCAAACGGCAAGTAATAATGTTTATACTAAAGATAGTATGAGTTTTTTAGAATTTAGGCGTGAAGCATTAAAAATGTTGCCCAACGCGACAAACGAAAAAATATTAGAAGCTTACGATAATTATCTTCTTAGGCCATAAATGAGTGAAACAAAGAAAGATAGCCGCCTCAAAAATGCTGGTGTTAGTGGTTACAACAAACCAAAGCGAACACCAAGTCACCCAAAGAAATCACATATTGTCGTTGCTAAAGAAGGTGACAAAGTTAAAACTATTAGGTTTGGTCAACAAGGCAAGACAGGCGATAAAAAAATGACTAAACGAGCTAAATCATTTAAGGCAAGACACGCAAAGAATATCGCTAAAGGCAAAATGTCGGCTGCATATTGGGCTAATAAGGTGAAGTGGTAATGGCTCGTAGAAGCGGTGCAAACGCAGTCTCTAAGCTGGCAAAAAGTCTTATTGATTTGTTGTCAGGTAAGGATGATGCGGCAGAACAAATGTCAAAATATATATTAGCCAAAAGAGCAGCAGGGCAAGCAGATCAAATAACGGACGAGATGATGGCGTTAGCTGACCCAGATTATTTAGCTAAAAACACACCACTTGATATGTCTACTGAAGCTAGGATGCAAAGAGCTAGAGATATGGGGTTTGATACAGACACAATGTTGTATCATGGCGCACATGATGAAATACCAAGTAGTTATCAAAGATCAGACATTAAAGCTTTTGACGATCGCCCAAGTTTAGTTCCTATTAGTGGAAGCGATGGTACAGTTTTTATGACAGATAATCCTGCTGTTGCTGCGAGTTATGCAAAAGTAGGAAACCAAACTCCAAATAATCAAATTTATCCTTTGTTAGTCAAAAAAGACGTTAATGACCCAATGATTGATGTAGGTGGAACCCCATATTTTGGTATCCCATATACAGCCCAAGGTAAAACAGGAGAAAATATTAAAGAAATATTTGGGCCAAATGTTATGAAAAATGATTATAATTTAGAGGACAATAGTGCCGCAATCGACACAACTACAGATTTAATCAGCAGGCAAATGCCTAAAAAAGATTTAGAAACAGTGACTTTGTTTAATGTTTTGGATAGAGGCCCACAAACACCGACAGGAACACCATTCGATAAAGATGTAATTGCAAGAATGGATGCTAAAGACTTAGAAGATTTAAAATCTTATAATGAAGAATTGCAAGCGCAATCAAGAAAACCATCTACAGATGTTTTGGTGCAAAAGGGAAATAGAATAAGAAGTCCGTTTGCTAGATTTGACCCAGAATTTGCACATTTAAGAAATATATCAGCATCAGTGGTTCCAGCTAGTGTAGGTATGGCCCAACTATTACAGAAGCCTGACGTAACAAAAGAAGAAATAGAAGAATATTTATCAGGTTCGGGTTTATAATGGCCTCCATTTTCGATTACATAACAAGAGATAGAAATACCAGAGGTTTCTCAGAAACTAAAGGTGGTCAAGTATTTAATGATGCAATGCAGGAGCTTGTGGACATTATGCAGCCACCTGACGTTGACAGATCGACAGTTAATAAAAATTCTATAATGCAAGATATGTTGTATTTAAGTCCACTTGGTAAAGGGTTAAGGGCTTTGCAGGGATTAGCGCCAGGTTATGAAGCGGCAGTAGGTGGGTCAACAGGTATTTTGTCTAATGAATTAGAAAAGTTAGGCATGAAAGAAAGCTCTAGTAATAGGCTTAACAGAGATTTATTAGCATTGGGTTTAGAAGCTCCTGTAGATATGTTTTTTGCTCCTTATGCTGGCGCAATACAAAAGGCTAGTGAATATGCTAATCTTGTAGGAAAAAAAGCTAGACCATATCTTCTGGGCGAAACATTAGAAACAAACCCAGATACAAACATGGTTGGCAAGGCTGGTAAGCCAGCAGCAGTTAAAATTGATGGAGAGCGATATTCTTCCAGAGAAATAGCAACAATTAAAAATGCTGAAGAAAAATATTTAAAAGATCAAGGTATAGATGTTCCAGATTACCTTCGTTACCCAGATCAAGATAAAAAAAGAGCGCAACTTATAGCGGCTGCATATGAAAAAATGCAGAACAACCCCAATGATCCTAAAGTAAAGCAAGCATATAAAGCATTAATTGAAGAGACAATGGCTCAATACAATGCTCTTAAAGATACAGGCATTAATTTTACTTTTCTAAAGCCAGGTATGGATGATCCTTATGCTGCCTCCCCAGCTTTGGGATACAAAGATATTGTAGAAAATAAAAACCTAACAGTATTTCCTACAGATTTTGGTTACGGTAGTAATCCTAGTTTTGATGCCTCTGCAAACCCAATGCTTACAAAGGTTGGCACTATAGGTGATAAAGACGATGCTGTAGCCAATGACGCATTCAGAGTTGTTCACGATGTGTTTGGACATTTAGGGCCAGGTAATCCACAATTTAGAAGTGCAGGAGAAGAAAGAGCTTTTCTACAGCATAGTAGGATGTATACACCAGAAGCTAGATCAGCAATGGCTACGGAAACAAGAGGCCAGAATAGTTTAGTTAATTTTGGGCCGTTTGCAAATCAAAATAGAGCAGCATCAGGAGCAGATACAGTTTACGCAGATCAAAAAGTAGGTTTATTACCTGATTGGGCAGTAGATCCAGAAGGTATGCCAGATGGACTTGAGCTTAAAGAGCTAGAAGAAATAATTAAGACTTGGGGTGATTAGTGGCTAAAAGAGGTTTAGATACAGTAGGAAAAATTGCTAGAGGATTGCTAGACCTTTTTCACTATTCTGATGAACCATTAGAAGTAATAGACCCTGCGAAACAATTAACTAATCCTAACATCAGGGGTCAAGAAAGAGAATTAACATATGGTTCGTATCTTACGCCTTACGGACAAGAGCCAAAAGTAGTATTACAGGAATATCCAAATCAATCTTATTTTGGTAATGAAACTTATAACCCAGAAACAGGATTAGGTGATTTTGTTCATCACACACAACAACCATCAGATGTTTTTTATGATTTAAGCGAAGATATAGATAAATTTTTTCCTATTGCTTTGGAGGAAATAAAAGACTTATCAAGTAAGTATGGCAAGGAGCTAGATCCACAAACAATTATGAACTTAGCCAGGTCAAGAGCAATGAAATATGCAAAAGAATTTGGTTTCTTAGGTTTAAGTAATAGAAAATTTCGCCCAAACGTGTATACTAGCTTTGAAAAAATTATACCAAAAGATGTAAGCAAAGCAGATGGATCAGTTGGCGGTTTAATAGAATATTTGAAAAAGGCAGGAGAATGAAGGTATACGAAATAGAAACCGATGATATTGGCTTAGGTTTTATGGATGCGCATGAAAAACTTGATATTGAGGTAATAAAAGAATACGAAACTGATACGATGCAAAAATTTTATCGTGTTAAGGTAAAGGATAAAACCGATGGCATTGACGAATTACAGTGAACTTAAAACAAGTATAGCTGATTTTCTTAATCGCGATGATTTAACTGCAACTATTCCTGACTTTATTTCATTATCAGAAGCACAAATGAATAGAGAAGTTCGTCATTATAGAATGGAAAAACGTGCGACTGCACAGTTAAATACGCAATATACAGCTTTACCTACAGATTTTCTACAGCCTATTAGATTTGTTATTACGGGTTCAAATGTATCAACTTTAGAGCAAGCAAGTGCATTAGAAATATCTAAGCTCCGTGAAGCAAACAATGACACGACAGGCAAGCCAACAACGTATTCTATATTAGATAGTTCAATAGAAGTTTTTCCAAAACCAGATGCAACTTATACTCTTGAGTTGTTATATTATGAAAAAATAGATGCATTAAATAATGGTAATCAAACTAATTGGTTGCTTACTAACTACCCAGACGCTTATTTATATGGTGCTTTACTGCATTCTGCGCCATATTTGCAGGAAGATAGTAGAATACAAACATGGGCAGCGTTGTATCAAAAAGCAATAAGTGATATTAATAGTGAAAGTGAACGATCAAAAACATCAGCTTCAGGGCGCAGAATTAAGATAAGGAGTTATTAAATGGCAAGTATAGCAGACAGGGTGCTTGATAACGGGCTAACGGTTTTGGATACGGAAGCGTCAAGGTTCGATATTACATCACAAGAAGCAACGACATATGCACAAGCAACATCTACATATACGTTAGGTAACACAACCAGTATAAGTATTGGTGCGCCTGCGGATCGAACAGGTGGTGGGCGTAAAGTAACGCTTGCAGCTATTAGTGATGCTTCTGTGACAGGTACAGGCACGGCAACACATTTTGCAATAACAGATGTTTCAAACAGTAGGTTGTTAGTAACAGGCGCGTTGAACGCTTCACAATCGGTTAACAGCGGAAACCAGTTTGACATATCTGCTTTGGATATTGGCATACCAGACCCATCATAGGTGATTAATGGTTAAAGTCGCAGATAGAGTAAAGGTTACAACGACTACGACAGGTACAGGCACAATAACGCTTGGCTCTGCGGTAACTGGTTTTAGGACGTTTGCTAATGGCGGTATAAGCAATGGCGATAGTGTGCGTTACGTTATAGAAAGCGGCAATAGCTATGAAATTGGCACTGGCACATATACGCATTCTGGCACAACTCTAAGCAGAACCTTAACGTCTAGCTCAACTGGTTCTTTATTAAATCTTACTGGAACATCAACGGTATTTATTACACTGGCATCGGCTGACTTTGATGAGCGTGCGGCAGTACCAGTAGCTATGGCGATTGCGTTAGGATAGAATATGGCAAACACGTTTAAACGAAAACTAAGCAGAAATATCGGCACATCTGCAACGGCTATAGGTAGTTACACTGTAGGAGCTTCTACGCAGACAACGGTAATCGGGTTAACTTGTTCTAACAATACAACTACAGCCATAACGGTAGATGTTTCTTTGAATGACGGTTCTAACGATCACTTTATGGTTAAAACGGCTACGGTTCCAAGCGGAGGCTCATTAGTCGTTGTTGGAGGTGATCAAAAGGTTGTTTTAGAAACAAGTGATAGCGTCAAGGTTACATCAAGTGCGGCTAATAGTTGTGATGCAATTATGAGTATTTTGGAGATTACCTAGATGGGGAAGTCTAAAGATTTAGCGTCAGGAAACAGTGCAGCTTATGTAGAAACTGCTGGCGATACTATGACAGGTGCTTTGACTGTTGATACTGCTACAAGTACAAACCTGACTGTAGATAGTGGTGTATATGGTGGAATACAGTTTAAAGTTGCTGGTACAAACACAGGCTACATTACTTCTTACACTAATGGGTCTGGTCCTGAGTCTATGTATATAGGTGGCGCAGATACAGTCAACTTACACACTGGCACAAATCATGTCTTAACAGGTGGTACTACTAGATTACAGATAGACATTTCAGGCAATGTGACAATGCCGTTCCAGCCAGCATTTTATATGCGAAATTCTCAGGATAACACAAGATATAAGGGTGGCACTGTTTACGTAAACAAAGGCAATCATTGGAATAATACAACAGGAACTTTTACTGCACCAGTGGCAGGGGCTTACCAGTTTGGTGCTTTTGGTCAGTCAGTAAGCGGTACAAACACCTTTTATTGGCTTGTTTATCAAAATGGTGGTGCTAGGGGTGCTTGGTATGATAACTCAGGGGGTGGATATAAGCATGCATCTTTAACTGTTATTTTAAATATGGCGGCAAATGACACTGTTTATATTGCTGGTTCAAATCTCAACCTAGGCGGTCAAAATGGAATGTTCGGCCATTTTTTAGGATAGGATAAACACATGGCATACATAGGACAGTCACTAACTGAGGGAACGCGCAGAGCTTACACGTTTGTAGCTACTGCTGGGCAAACCACCTTCAATGCTGTTTATGGTGTGGGTGCAGTTGACGTATATCAGAATGGAATATTGCTACAGCCATCAGACTATAATTCAAGTTCTGGTTCTTCAGTGGTGCTTGGCGTTGGTGCAGCGGTCAACGATGAAATAACCATTATAGCGCACAACACATTTAGCGTTGCTGATACCGTTAGTTCTTCTCAGGGTGGTACGTTTACGGGCAATGTTTCTATGTCTGGCACACTAGGTGTTACTGGTGCTGTTACTGCCGCTAATGGTTTGACTGTTGATGATGATGGCGCAACGCCTCTAACTGTAGATCGTGCTACTTCATTTGGAAATGTTGTAGATATACAAAAAGATGGCTCAACTGTTGGTGGTATCTCAACATTCTATGGAAACCCAATGTTTGGTAGGAATAGTGGGGCTAGGTTAGCTTTTGACACTAATGTAATTTATTCATCAAATGACGCAGGGTCTACAGCAGATAATGCGTATGCGCTTGGTAGTGCCTCATCACGTTTTACAGACATCTACCTATCAGGCGGTGCTTACCTTGGTGGCACTGGTGCGGCTAATAAGTTAGACGATTATGAAGAAGGAACTTGGACGCCAAGTTTTTCTTTTTCTGGTGGTTCAGTAGGCTATAGTTATCAAGCAGGTCAATACACTAAAATTGGTAGAAAGGTATTTGTTACAGCCAATATGATTTTAAATAGTGCGTCAAATCCAACTGGTGCAGTTCATGTAGTTACATTACCTTTTACTTCGGGAGATGATAGTAATGGTGTTATTGCTGAAGGTTATGTTGCTGGTGTAACTTATAGTCTTGTAAGGAATCTTACAACGCAATCTCCAAACATAAGGGGATATGTTCCCCGAAATAGCACTTATATGCTTCTTACAAACAATCATACAGGCCAAGGTCATGTAGCTTTTGATGCTTCTCTTCTAGGAAGTTCTACACTTATATATTTGTCTGCAACATATTTTGCAGCAGCATAACAAAATACCCTAGTCGGAGGCTAGGTAGTCAGTCCACAGCCATAAAGGAGATAAACAATGGCATTAACAGAAGAAACAGTACAAGATAAGATTGAGATAATTAAACCATTTAATATGTTACAAATTAGAACCGCAACGATTATCAAAAAAGACGGAGTAGAGATTAGTAGATCATTTCATCGTCATGTTGTAGCCCCAGACGCAGACGTATCAGGTGAAAGTGATGATGTAAAAGCACTAGCCACACAGTTTCATACTGACGCAATTAAAACCGCATACGCTGCACATTTGGCAGCTTCATCACCATCATAGGAGTAAGTTATGCCAGATATTACAATAAGTTTAACAGACACAGAAAATAAGTGTTTAGAATATGCAGCAGCATCCCCACAGGACTGGGCAGACAATGCGTTAACAAACAGAGCCAGAATAGCAAAAGACGAAATCATTGCGGCTTTAGTTACTCATTGCAATGCAAATTCTATAGCACTGGCGACAGGCGAAGATGCACAAGTAGCACAAGCTTTTACATTAGAAGTTGTTAAGACAGCCGCCGCACAAAACGCAGAGGCTTCAACGCCAGAGTAAGGAAGTCAAATGGCTTATATTGGAAGTTCGCCAACGAAGGTAGTTAGCAGACAATCAGCTAACATTTTTACATATACAGCCACGGCTAATCAGACAGCTTTCACTGGCTCTGACGCAAACGGTAATACGCTTGCTTGCACCCCTTCAGACATCATGGTTCATATGAATGGGCTTAGATTAGAAGAGAGCGATTTCACCGCCACCACAACTACGGTAACTCTTGGCTCTGGCGCAGCGGCAGGGGATGAAGTTACAATCACGGCTTTTGTAACGTTTGAAACCGCAGACGCTTACACAAAAAGCGCAGCAGATACACGGTATGTTAATGTAACTGGCGATAGCATGACAGGTAATTTAGGAGTAAAGGCTACACTTAAAACAACTCATGCAGATGCAGATGTTGTACAGTTTGGTGGCACTGGTTATCTAGCTAATTGGGAAGATGCAGAAACATACCTAGCGGAAAACTTATATGTAAATAGTTCTGGCGGTTATAGGTATCTTACAAATAGTCACGCTAGTTTATATTCTCAAACAACAGGTAAGCATCAGTTTAAAGTTGCCCCCTCTGGTTCGGCAGATGGAACACCCACCTTAACAACAGGGTTAGAAATAGATAACTCAGGCCGTGTGACAATGCCTAATCAGCCGAGCTTTGGTGCTTATCAATTAACAGGGAATTATACTACTGGTTCTGGTTATCATAAAATGATTTTAGATGGCGTAAGATGGAATGAAGGTAGTCATTATAGTACCACTAACTCAAAATTTACTGCACCAATTGACGGAGTTTATCATTTTTCAGCACACGTAAATCGTTATAGTGTAAATGATGATTACTACTTTAGTATTTTGTTTCAGGTAAATAATGCTATTCATACTATGGGTAGTAGGTTTCATAGTAGAGGAGCAACTGACTTAGTTGCATCTATGAGCCAAACCATAAAGTTAACTGCGAATGATTATGTAGAAGTTTATTCATATTCAAATGATACTAGTAGTGGTTTTAGCAATGGAGCAATATGGAACACGTTTAGCGGATTTTTAGTAGGCTAGGAGGAACACATGAGCAACGCAAGAAAACTAGCAGATAATCTTCCTACTGAGGGCAGTCTCTCTGGACGCAATGTTATAATCAACGGTTCAATGAACGTGGCACAGAGAGCAACGTCAGCTACTGGATTAGGTGGCAATGCAGACAGCTATCACACAATAGATAGATTTAAGCTAGGTGTAGAAGGTACAACAGCAGGACGTTTAACTATGACACAAGATAGTTCTGGTCCAAGCGGATTTGCTAATAGTCTTAAACTTGCTTGCACTACAGCAGATACATCTATTGGTTCTGGTGAGCTTATGGTTTTATCTCAAATAATAGAAGGACAAGATTTACAAAGATTTGCCAAAGGAACATCAGATGCTAAACCTTTTGCTGTTTCGTTTTATGTAAAGGGCAATGCTAGTGCTACCTATGTGTGTGAATTATTTGATGGGGATAACTCACGCCATGTTTGCAAAACATTTAGCGTAACAACAGATTGGACACGAGTAGAGTTAAGTTTTCCTGCTGATACTACAGGAGCTTTTGGTGATGATAATGGAGCTAGTCTATATTTGCAAATATTCTTACACGCAGGGTCAAGCTTCAACAGTGGAACATTACCTTCAACATGGGCTTCCAAAGCAAATGCAAACAGAGCCGTAGGTGGTGGTTCTTTCTTTGACAGCACTAGCAGAACCTTTTTTATTACTGGCGTCCAGCTAGAAGCTGGGCCGCAAAGTACACCGTTTGAGCATGAACCAGTGGTAGTTACTTCAAGCAAGTGTTTTCGTTATTTTTACAAAGCTGGATACCCAGTTTATTTAACAGCTTATGGAGTAAATGCTATTGCTAATATATTTTTACCTGTTCCAATGAGAGCGCCGCAAGCAATGGCATCGACAGCAGGAGATGCTGTTCAATGGGGTGGTAATTCTTATTTACCTAATTACCAATATGCCTACTCTTATATAGCAGGAACAACAGCAGGTGGTCATACTGGTTTTACAGCAGATGCGGAGTTATAAATGAATATTACATCAGCTAAATACAACGAAATTCTTGGTGATAAAAATGTTAAAGCTGTAATAGACGGTCAAGAAATATTCGTACCAATGTCAGAGGACAACCGCCACTGGATAGCCATCCTTGAGTGGGTGGCAGAGGGTAACACGATAGCAGAGGCCGACTAGATGCTAGGCTTTGCCCCAATAGCAGGAGCGTCTATTGCAGACGTAGGCATTGTTAAATACAGCCTAACGCCTGTTTATAATGGCAATGCAGTAACAATACCAAATGCTGTTATGGTGGAGATAGAAAACTTTGCTCCACCAGACGTTATATCTGGTGCGGTATCTATACCCCCTGCCGTTTTACTTTATGGCATAAACTTTAGCCCTGCCGCTATTAGCACTGGCGCAGTAGACATAGGCACGGCTCAGTTTGCCCACGATTATCAACTTGTTGGAACAAACGTAGATACTGGCGCGGTTTCTATAGGCAATGCTACGACTACAATTAGTTATAACTTTGCAGGCAATGCTGTTAGTACGCAAAACCCGACTGTCGGTAGCCCAATACTTACGCAAGATTATCAGATTGTTGGTAACGATGTTATTACTGGAAATGTTGACGTTGGCACTGCAATCACAAGCATAAGCCATATATTTGTTGGTGAAAACGTTATCAGTGGTGCGATAGATGTTGGAAAAGCTAGATTTAAATTTGAACAAATAAACGTGCCTCCTAAAAATTACACAGAAATTAATGTACCATCTGAAACTTATACTGAGATTAATATACCATCTGAAATATGGACGGATGCGGCTTAACATGATATGTTTGCATAAATAGGAGATTAATATGGCTTTAAATTTAACACTCCCAACTATCGGTGGTAGTCAGGACACATGGGGTCAGACTATAAATACTGCGTTAACGGCTGTACAAGATACAGTAAACGGAACGGCAGGAACGGTTTCACCTGATTTAAGTGCATTGAAAATAAACGGAACAACAGTTACGTCAACGCCTGCAGAATTAAATACATTAGATGGATTTACTGGTACAACGGCAGATTTAAATTATGCCAAAGATTTAAATGCTACTGGCGTTACCACAACAGAGTTTGATTTATTAGATGGTGCATCTGCAGGCTCAGTAGTTGCTAGTAAAGCTGTTATTTATGATGGTTCTGGCGGTGTTGTTTTGGGTAATTGGAGAGTTATTGAAAGCGGTGGAAATCTATTTTTTCAAACAGGTGGAACAAGTAAAATGAAACTTGATGCCAGTGGGAATTTAACGGTTACTGGAAACGTAACAGCTTTCGGAAGTGTCTAATGGCTTTACCTACCTCTGGCCCATTAACTCTTGATCAAATACACATTGAGGCTGGTGGCTCTAGTGGAACTTTATGTTCATTAAATGATGCAGACATTAGAGGTATTATTAATAAAAGCGTAAATGCATCAAACGCATTTTCTGAATATAGAGGCCAAAGCTCTGAAACCGTTCTTACATCTGGCGGTACTGTAAACGGTCAGGCTCAAAGGCAAGAAATTACAGTATCAAGTTTTATTTCTTCTGGCGGTACTTTGCGTATACCTTCTAGTATGTGGATTTGGTCAGACAGTACGTCAACGGCAGCGCTTACTATTGATATCCCATGTACTATTATAAACGATGGTAAAATTATTGGTAAAGGTGGTGTTGGAGGGCATGGAAACACTGTAATTTCCAATTCTAGCAGTAATGCTAAAGGTAATGGCGGTGACGGTGGCCTTGCTATAAAAATAAATTCAAGTGTTAGCGGTGTAACAATTACTAATTCATCTGGTGCTTTTATTGCTGGAGGCGGTGGAGGCGGTGGTTCATCTGGTGTTGAACCCCAAAATTCATATGCTGGCGGTGGAGGCGGTGCTGGCGGCGGCAGTGGTGGTTCAGGTGGAGGTGTAGGAACTGGTAACGTAGGCGGCACAGGTGGCGTTCTCAATGCAACTGGTGGTCAGCACGTTGGAAACCCAATAACTAGCGCCCCTGGAGGTCAAGCTGGTGGTTTTGGTATGGGATCGTCTGGTGAAGATCAGCGTTCTGGAGGAGGCGGTGGCGGTGGCCGTATTCTTCCTGGTAGTAGTTCAAGCTCAAATACCTTTTATGTTCAAGGCGGTAACGGAGGTAACGCTGGTTCAAACGGTGGTTCTGGTGGTAACTCAGGTAAAGCTGGAGGCGGTGGTGGATGGGGCGCTTCTGGTGGTAATGGTTATAGAGCAGCTTTTGGAACTAATGACTGTCAAGGTGGAGGCGGTGGCAAGGCTGTTGAAGATAGCGGAAACTCATACACGTTAAGCAATAGTGGTACAATATACGGAGCGACAACATAATGCCTTTAGTACCTTTAGATTTACCAGCAGGATTTTATAGAAACGGCACAGATTACGAAGGGTCTAATCGTTGGCGTGACGGTAGTTTAGTCAGATGGCTAGATGGTTCTATGCGTCCTATTGGTGGTTGGGAAGCTAGAAAGAACGGCTTTACTAAAAATCCAGTAAGAGGAATGCATGCTTGGCAAGATAACAATGGAACGGCTTGGCTTGCAGGCGGTAGTTTCGATGAATTATCTGTAATGACAGGCGCAGGCGTTGCCTACGATATTACGCCAGATGATTTAGCAGGCGGCAGAGAAAGTGCAGCGGTTAATACTGGTTATGGTTTTGGTTATTATGGTCAAGATTATTACGGCAACCCTAGACCTGTAAACAGCGATAGTATTCCTCAAGAGGCAAGCACTTGGCAGTTAGATAACTTTGGTCAAAACCTCATAGCATTACATCAGGATGATGGCAGATTATTTGAGTGGCCTTTATCGACAACTACTGGTTCTGAGCTAGTTACTAATGGCACATTTGCAACTGATGCGAACTGGAATAAAGGCGTAAACTGGTCAATAGCAAATGGCTACGCTTCCTACGCACAACACAAAGCAACTTTTGCCACAGATAATACTGTTATTGGTACGCAAACCTTTGCAGTGACAGTTGTTAACGTAGGCGGTCAGAATAAATATGCTTTCAATGGCGCTGTAGCGCCTGTCTTATCGCTTGTGAGAGGCGTAACGTATACTTTTGATATGAGCGACAACTCTAACAGTGGACACCCTCTAGCTTTTAAGAATGGCTCTACGGCATATACGACAGGAGTGACAACAACAGGCACGGCAGGAGCGGCAGGAGCAAGTGTTGTTATAGCAGTAGACGCCGCTGCCCCTGCTTCTGGTTTGCTATATTATTGTACGGTTCACGGTAATGCGATGGGCGCAGCAATTACTACAAGCGCAAATACAGCACCTATAAATTATTCTACTGAAACAATTACAGCAACGGCGCATGGATTTTCTAACGGAAATGAGGTTACTTACACTGTGCCAACAGGACAATCGGTAATAGGCGGTTTAACTTCTGGCACAAATTACTTTGTAGTTTCTGCAGCAACCAACAGTTTAAAATTAGCGGCAACTTCAGGCGGTACAGCAATAAATCTAACTGCGCCTTTATCAGTTACAATAGATGGTAGTAGCGGTTCGGTTGTGGTTTTGGCTACTAATAAAATAGTAATTTCCAATACATTTACGAACGGTGATAAGGTTGTTTATTCTAACGGCAACGGTACAGATATAACTGGCTTAGTAAACGGCACAGAATATTTCATTGTTGGCGCTAGTTCATCTGAGTTTCAGCTTGCAGCAACGTCAGGTGGCGCAGCAATAGCACTCACAGCATTAGGTACTGGAACAGCCCACAGTTTTACAAAGCGTTTAGGCGCAACGCATCAATTAGCATTAGTAAGCCTTATAACGGCTACTGTTTTTGATCAAACGGTAAGTGGTTTAGTTGTAAGCCCAGATAGCCAAGATAGCCATGATTTAGAAATAACACTAATTGATCGAAACGATGATGGCGATGCTTCCACAATACCTAATGTGAAAGTTAAAGTTACTGGCACAACTACAAGTACGGTAAACATAGATCAGACGCTTGTAGTCGGATCAAATATATTTAGATTTGGCGCAACGGATGCCGCTGTTAAAATAGAAATAATACCACAAGTATATAATACTCCAAATTTTGATATTGATAACGTATCTTTAAAGAAAAGAACTGTTACCGCGCCAATAACAAACGCACCAATCGACAATAAGGGTATGGTTGTAACAGAAGAGCGTTTTATCTTTGCACTAGGTTCTGGCGGTAATAGTCGCCGTGTGTCTTGGTGTGATAAAGAAAACAATACAGTCTGGACGCCAAGTGCAACGAATGAAGCAGGCGATATTGAGTTAGCTACTGCAGGACAGATAATGCAGGGCATAAGAGGCCGTGGCGTTACACTGATTTTAACTGACACAGATGCTCACGTTGCACAGTATATCGCGCCACCTTATGTGTACTCATTTCAAAGAATTGGAACGCATTGCGGAGCAGTTTCTAGGCTTTCTGCGGTGGCTGTTGACCGTGGTGTGTTTTGGTATGGGCAAGAGAACTTCCATTATTTCGATGGTAACACGGTGCAAACGTTAAAGTGCGATGTACATGATTACGTCTTTGGTGATTTTAACAAAGATCAACAATCTAAAGTTTGGGGTATGTCTGTTGGTTCTGAGGACGAAATCTGGTGGTTTTATTGTTCTGCATCTTCAACCGAAATAGATAGATATGTTGGCTATGATGCGGCAGAGGGTCATTGGCTCATTGGTAATTTATCAAGAACGTCAGGCGTAAGCAGAGGTGTATTTGCTCATCCGTTTATGGCAGGCGAACTAGCAGAAACATTAGATATTGATGTAAGTGTCGTAAATGATGGTGGTAATAAATATGCGTTTAATACTTATTTGGGTTATGCGCCAACATTACAATTGATCAGAGGCAAAACTTATAAATTTAAACAAGATGCGGCAAGCAATGCAACGCACCCTTTTAGATTTTCTACGCAACCAAACGGAACGCATGGCGGTGGGGTAGAATATACAGAAGGTGTTACAAAAGTAGGAACGGCAGGACAGGCAGGAAGCTACACGCAAATAGTGGTTGGGGCCAATACGCCTACTTTGTATTATTATTGCGTTAATCATTCTGGAATGGGATCAACAGCAAATGTTGTAGAGCCAGTAAGTATATTTAACCATGAGTATGGTCATAACTACGATAGCCAACCTATATTCTGCGAAACAAGTAGTATTAGTATTGGTAACGGCGATCAGATAGCTAAAGTTACTGAGGTCATACCAGATGAAAAGACGCAAGGTGATGTTAACCTTAAATTTAAAACACGCTTTAATCCTAACGATGTAGAGCGTGAATATGGTGCATATAACCCAAGCAACCCTACGTCAGTACGGTTTTCTGGTAG
>Ga0181398_1000087_pt1 | contig 24824 bp, 23 predicted proteins | sample 21SPOviralmetaG_FD_130127 | JGI IMG/M metagenome (GOLD analysis project Ga0181398, IMG submission 130127) | Marine viral communities from the oligotrophic San Pedro Time Series (SPOT) site, San Pedro Channel, CA, USA - 21 SPOT_SRF_2011-04-29 | ecosystem: Environmental > Aquatic > Marine > Strait...
CAACAGGATTTTAGCGTCTACTCCAGCACCTGACGTGTTTATGTTTAGCGTAGCGCCACTTGAGTTGCTAACAACAATTTGATCAGCCGTGATAGTGCCAGTTACGTCAATACCTGTGGCGGTTGTTTCTATTTTTTTAGAGCCATCATGATAAAGCTCTACAGAACCATCAGTTGTTGCTTTTAATTTAAATTCAGTTGATGCTGAATTGGTTATTGCAACTTCAGCGTCACCACCGATAAATAAACTGCCAGCGCCAGTGTCACGAAAGAAAGTATTAGACCCGTCATGCGTGATTTGAGCATCATCACCTGTTCCAAAAAATGCAGCAATGTTGTCAGCAAATCGTAAACTACCTGTTAAAGTATCTCCTGATTTAGATACCTTTTGAGATATAGTTGATATGTTTGTTGCTACTGTGTTGACAGCAGATATGTTGGAAGAAACTGTGCCTATATCACTTGCATCGGCATTAACGGCATTAATAGCCGTTTGATCTGAGGAAGTTGGCGTTGTACGTAGCCAGGTAGTGGTTCCTAGGTTGTACACCATAAGAACATTGTTGGTGGTATCAAAAAATAATGCACCGTCAATAAGTGCATCACCATCATTATCGACTGTAGGGTTGCCACCTGACGTTGATTTTGCACCTAAGTACCTATCATCAAAGCTATCAAGTGCGGTTTCAGCTGCTGTTTTTGCAGTTTCACTTGCGGTTTTAGCAGTTTCACTAGCAGTCTTAGCTGTCTCACTAGCAGTCTTAGCTGTCTCCGATGCAGTTTGTGCAGTTTGTGCAGCTGTAGCCGAATTTGCTGCAGCTGTAGCCGAGCTTGCTGCAGCTGTAGCCGAGCTTGCCGATGCTGTTTGCGCTGTGGTAGAAGATGCAGCATCGACTATTAAATCATATTTTGCACTATTAGCATTTGTTGTAAGGGGCTGAGAGCCGCTAGATGTATGCGCTGTATTTACCAAGAAGATATTATTAGTGCTTGTATCTTTTACAATGTCACGCGGAACATATGCTGTACTAGCTGCCCAATTACCTTTAAATGTACCTAACTCTTGTGTTACAGATAAATCCCCAGATCCATCAAAAGCAAACACTTTGTTAGCTCTATCTGTTGCAGATACTGTAAACTCAGAATTTGTTATTGTGTTTGTTCGAGAGCCTTTGATAGCTCGACTAAGTTCTTCCTCATGCTTTTGAGACATAAACGTAAGTTTATCTAGCGCCTCTTCTAAGCTTTCAGCCGGGAATGGATTGTTAGGAACCAGGTCTAATCCCTGGGTAAGAGGCTGTTCACGTATAATAACGACAGTAACACCACTAGCTGGAGCGGATCCAAAGACAACATTACCACCACTAGCCTCGCCTACTCCACTAACTGTGTAATGCGTTGTTATTGTCTGGGTTGTTTCCGTACCATCAGCCGCCCGTAGAATGACAGTCAGATCGTCTTGATCAAAGATCTTAAAGCTATATGCAAACGTGGTTAATGAACCATTACCACTATAGCTGACTTTGTTTGTGCTGCTAGATACTGTCATCGTCTACCTTCCTTCTTGAGGCGTTCCACTTGTTGGTATGCTTTTTTGAGATCTTCATTCCCTGGCACTTCAATAAGCACCCGAAAACCTTGGTCTATAAATTGTTTGTTTATGTTGCGTAGCAGCGCTAATCTGTCTTTGTCTTTCAAACCTTTATAAGTTCTGCTTTGCGTAACTGCTGATAACGTCTGACGAAATGTCAGAGTTCCAAAACCACTGCGTCTTACTTTAATTTCGTTTTTAGCCAAGCGAATGAGATCTGATTGTGTGCCATAACTTAGTGTAATATTGTTGTATTTTTCTGGGTTTGTTAAAGGCCACTTATTGGTCATGTCATGTAACCGAATAAGTTCTTTTTCATAGTTTTCTAATGCATCACCGTCTTTAATCCGTATGCCTGTAAGCGCACCAAAAATAGCAGCGCCAGGTTTGTTGGCAAAACTTACATCTTCCTCGCCTTGCACCTCACCAAATGTGTCATACCGTACAGCGTTATAATCGCGTTCATCTCTGACAAAACTGTCTTTAGCTTGAAATGAATTCATTTTGTCAAAAAACGCTTTTACGCCCCACCCTTTTTTAGGTGTGCCAACCAGATCATAATTTGGTGACCCATCAGTTTTTGCGTATTTAAAAACCTTGTTGCCATTAACAACATCAAATTGCTGAATCTCTTCTAACGTATAATATTCAAAATCTTCTCTTGGGCTTACTGGTGTGGGATCCGCAAGCCGCTGAAACATTCGCTGCAAAGAAGACAACGGATTAGGCAATCCAACAGGTGTTGCGCTCTCAGCATAAGATCGAGCAAGTTTAGCCGGATCAAAACCATTTAAAAATGATGTTACATCTGCAATTCCTTGCAACATTGGCGCTTCTTTATAGTACTCACCAATTGCAAGAGCTGCTGCATGTATATAACTTTTTTGCAGCTCCGGATCTCTTGTTTTGTTTGCACGTTGTACTGTGTCTGCAATAATAGCTAACAAGCCACCTACTGGTTCGTATCCAGAAAAACTTACATATCGTAGTGGGCCATTGGGTCTACCGAAAACGTCATACAAATCGTCAACACCTTCGGGCCAACCCTCGCCTTTTAAAACAAAGCTGTAAGGTTGCCAGCCAGGTGGTAAGGCTTCGCGCTGTGCATTTGTTTCTGGCATACCACCAGTTAGCTTGCCATCCATAGCATATTGACCAACTTGCCATGTTGTAGCCGCACCCATTGTAAATCTACCAAAAGCAAGTTGTTGTTTACGTGGGCCGTTACGACCTAACAAATCGAACGCTGCTTTTGATACTGGCAACGGCACATACTCTAGAGTTCGTAAAAGTGCATTTGTTGGAGCTGTAACAAACGGAACGATAAAACGTCCTACTAGCGTTCTTTGAAAAGCAGACATAGCCTTTCCAAAAGCGCCTAGATCACTTTGCAAGGTATCAAACTTTGCTTTTACATCAAGGTCATCAGCAACAGCACGAGGGTCTAGCATCAGCATACCAGCTTCATCCATTGCTTCTTCTTTTGTCATTCCTTGGCGTAGAGAATGTTGGTATCTTTTATTAAGTGCTGTGTAAAACTCACCACGCTGAGAAATTGTTTTAGTAAATTCATCGCCAGCAAGCAGCAAACGAAAGGGTATACGCATACCTTTTGACAAAGTATCTAACGATTTACCAAACATCGTGTCACTGTTTTTAAAAGATGGTTGGTATTGATCAATATCTAACTTGCTTGCACCAGCTGGTTGTTCTGTACGCCAGGCTATTGAAGCAGCTTTCATTGCATCGCCCCAAGCATCACTCCAGCCTTTTACACGGAGCATAGCATCTTCTATGTAAATTTGATCTTCCGCTATTGGATAGGCCATTCCTAGCTGCTTACGTCCAGCTCTAACGACTTCACCAAACATGCCAGCAAAGATTTCTGTTGGCAGCTGAAACAACATAAATGTAGCGTTTGAAAATATGTTTTTAAATTGTGTAGATGGCGCTGATAACAACCCAGCTAAAAATGCCTCATGCACCATTTGTTTTGTTTTTGCGTAGTATCCAACTTGCGAAAATTCATTAACACCTTTCATGCCATTTTCTGCACCAACGCGTAACAATCGATCTGCCATTGCTTCTGTTACGTCATCTTGACCGCTTTCTTTTAATAAACGGTTAGCCTCTGCACTAAACTGATCTGCGTTTAGCTCACCACTTACTTCGATTTTGAAAGACTGAAGCGCTCTTGCAGCTTCTGTTTGAGCACCTTTAAGCTGCAACTGTATGCCACTGTGAATTGCTAACTGCCTACGAAACTTTAGACGTACATCTGCACCAGCTCCGTTTTTTATTTGTTTTGCAAGATCTTCTAATTTTACAGCACTTCTTACGAGCAACTCTCTACCAGCAACAAATTCATCTGCTGTAAGTCCACCCTCGCCAATACGCCTAGACAATAGCCTATCCGTAAAACCGATTTCATCTTGCAATAAATCAAAAGCATCTTGTTTTGTTTTATTGTTTGATATGTACCCTCGTTTGCGAACTTTAGTTTCATCAGCGTAGACTTCACCAACAGCCGTAATCATGGCTTTTACGTCATCTTCTGTATCAACATAATCAAAATTAAAATCACCACCATCTTGAAGCGATTTTATGTTTTGTTCTTTTTGTGATGTTCGTAGCAAAATTTCATCTGCTACCGTTTCATCTATAACTCCAGCTTCTGCGCTAAACCCACGCTTGTCAGCTTGTAACGCTTTCTGTGCTTGCTTATTTATATCGATTGCTAAATCTTCAGCTGATTGCGATTGCTCACTTAGTGCGCTTTGTGCGTCCTTTAAAACATCTGTAGGTGGTTCTTCGCCAATTCCAAAAGACTGCATGTTACGGTCTTTAAATTTCTCAACACCCTCTGCACTAAGTATTTTTGGTGCGAGCTCTCGCTTTGTCGCTGCTTCAGAATACATACCAGGTTGATTGATTAAACCTCGCTCTTGACCTGTTGGCACTCGCGGAGCTACACCCACCGGACTTTGCTTTGTGCCAAGACCAGTTTGATCTGTCGCTGCACTAGGCTTAGAAACGCTACTATCTACGCTATCTATAATTTTAACTACTGGTGCAAACAGTTCTAATATATTGCTACCAATGCCAGCAACTTGCACACCTTGCGCTGGATCTGTTGCAAACTCTGTAGGCGAGCCAGCAGCATTGATCTGTGCACGTTGTGTTTGCTCTTCAGCTAAGTCTTGTGGATTTACTGCCATGATGCCTCACGCAAAAAAGGCCGCATAAGCGACCTATAAGTAGTTTAAAATTTTAAGTGTGTTTACTGTTCTTTTGTATCAGCCTGACGTTTCATCATACCGACAACATATTTTTGTTGTACGGTTTCACCAGACTTGTTTGCTGCAATCTGATCGCGCAGAAACTGCAACTCTGGTGCGCCTTTGCCGTATCTTTTTTCAGCTCTAATCAGCTGTCGTTCCAAGGATTGCGTCATAGCCATCACTCCCTATAACGTTAGTTTCATTGTGCGTAATAATAGCAGTACTTATATCGGTGTTTTGACGGTTCATGTCAATAATTATGTCGTGATAAATATCTTCAATCTCATCTAACTTAGCTGCTTTGTCAGCTGCTGACATTGCATTCCAGGCATCTGCGCCCATGTCGAACTCTGGTATATATTGAAACCTTATACCAGTTAACCCAGCTATAGCCTCTTCGTTCATACCAGCTTGCCTACTAGGCTGATCTGCTACTCTTGCATCTGTGATAAATGTAAATCCATCAACATTGTACTTAGTCAGCTCATCCGACAAATCTCTTGCATAGTCTGCATCTTGTCTATTTTTAAAATATATTTCTACACCAGGGCGGCTATTATCTGTTCGCTCCGGTACGATCTTAGAAATAAATGCTGCATCCTGATCAGCGTCTTTTGCTACCTCAACCATACGCTTTGTCACTGCGCTAGGGTCAAAGTTTTCGCGTACCACAAACTCAGCATTAAAGGCACGTTCATCCGACTGCATAAACCGTCCGTATGTATTATTAACCTGATACATCACAACGCTTTGATCTTGTTTTGCTGGCTCTCCTAAACGTGCTGCTACGTTAGCCTGATCAACATTTGTCGGTCTTGCACCAGGACGCTCAACACTAATACCTAGAACGTATCTTGCTACTGGTGCAGCCGCTGCGTTTACTTCTTCTTGCGCTGCAAGTTTTGCCGCTGTGTCAGCTTCTTGAGCTTGTTTTACTCTAGCAGCGTATTGCTCATCAGTTTCTTTTTTAAGTTTATTAGGTGCTTTGAATTTTTTATTTAATATTTTGCGGTTACTTTTAATTTTACCTTGGTCAGCCGCACCAGCTAATGACGCTTCAAAATCCAAGGATCCACCTTCACCAGCTTTCGATGTCCAACCTTTTTTTGTCCATATTTCTTTTTCTAAAAACCACAACACAGCTTGCAAATCATCTGCACCCATTTCGCCAATATTAGGCGCTACGTTTTTAATAAAACCTTTTTTATTAATTTCATCTACCGCATCTTTAATTACACGTTGTCCGAAACCAAATTCAGCACCTACTTTAGGATCTGCTAATGTACTGCCCACCATGTGTTTACCGCTTACGCCTTTTTCTACTGGTGGCGGCAATCGTTTTTGCCCAGACATTCTGCGTAGAAAACGCGCTGCCCATACATCAACAGTTGCTGCGTTTGTGTAACCAATAAGGTTACCAGTAAAGTTTGGCGTTTTTGGTGACCCTTTTGCAGATCTAAATAAATCTAAAAGCGCTCGCGTAGAGGCTGGGCTGTTTGCATTAAACAAAGATCCACTTGCTTTTGTTATTAGTTTAAATGGACTGTCAGGATCTTTATGCATTTGCCCTAGCGTAATCGGGTTTGTATCACCCTTCGCCAACATCTCTTCGTACATGCGTATTTCGTTGTCAAACTCGCCACGAGAAAACCTACGCATAATCTCAACAGCATTATCAAAGTTTTGGGTTACGCCTGTTTGAGCTGATGTTGTTCCCAGCAAATCAGCAAACAAATCCCCTAGTCCACCAAACTCCTGACGCATACGAGCTCGCATAGCTCGATACCAGTTAGCCTGTTCTATTATTGCTTTAGCGCTTGGATCGCCTTGTGCCGCTCTATTAGCAAGGTTTTTAATCTCATTAACGGTTTTACGCTTTATCGTATTTTGCCATTTAATGGGATCTACATTTTCTGGCGGTATATGAAAGTTATACGGAACTTCTTTGTAAGTAACTTCTACTTTATCTTTTTTCTGTTTTACGTTAGCTACTTCCATGCCTTCTTGGAGCCAACCCTGGTCAGCTGGATAATTATTTTTTTGTGATGCTACTTGTGATTGCACTGCTGTAGAAGCTTCGTCACCAGGAAATGCCGTATTGATAATGTTTTTTTCGGGTTCGCGTAAAAGCTTACCAATCATGCTAATCATTTGATCCGCAGCTGGCGTTATGGGATTGCTGTAAAGTGTGTTTGCTCCATCTGCTATTCTTAGATCAGCAGCTTGCCCAGCATCAGCTAAACCAACACGCGCTTTTGATATAATTGCTTTAAGAGGTTTACTTATTAACTTACCAACACCAGTGGCTTCTGCTAATCCGGCAAGAACCAACATAGCGCCAAGACCTCGATCAACACCGCCACTGGTGCGACCTTGTTTAAATAACCTTGCACCCTCTTGGATATCCATAATACCAGCGGTTACAAAATCACCAACACCGATACCTAGCGAGTTTGAGCTGCCAAAAAACATGTCTGACAAAACGCTTGTTTCGTTTTTAAGCCGTGGCCTGACTGCTTCTAACTGCCTTTGTATATTATCTTCTGTTAAACCTTGAGCTCGCAGATCGTCTACAAAACTTTGTTCTGCCATTCCTAATAGGTACTGACTTAATTGCAGTTTACCAGTTTCTCGCAAGGTGGGATCGTACTCGCCAATGACGGATCCACCGTTACGAATTGTTTCTTCAACTTCTGCAGCAGATAACGGCTCTGTGCGTGTCACTTCATTAGGCATGTTGTCTTGCGCTTGATTGCCAAAGACTGCGTTTGTTACTTCTGGAGAATATCCAGCCGCTAACAAATCTTGCGCTGTAGGATTGCCGAGAGAAGTAGCGTAAGCTCTTGCGTCCTCAATGCGTGTTTGCTCTGAAACAACCGGAGCTGCTTCTGCTTGTCCTAGCTCGCCCATTGAGGGGCTTGTGCTCATTACCTCTGGCTGTGGCTCTGGATCGGGATAATACCGCTGATACTCTGGCGTTTCTCTGCCATACTCCATGCCGTTGAGAAGAATAGACCCTGGCCTGGTAGCTTCTACATCTAGACTTTCTTCACCTATTTTGACGTACCCACCACTGCCCATTCGCGTTAGAATATCATGCGTACCAGTTTCTGGATTAAATACGCTTTTTTTACCTTTTGTTGTTTGTGGATTAATGCCAGATTTAATAACGTTTTCTGCTTCAATGTACTTTTCAACTTCATAATCAGTCAGATTATTTAATAGATCACTCATTAAAATAATCCTCTATTTGAAAAAGCAGAAATTATTCTTTGCCTAAAAATACCTAACTCATTACGTAGCTGCTCTTGACCAGCTGCATCTAAGTTATTGTAGTGTTCTTGTACGCTTCCAAGTGGATCTGTCTTATCTATTACAAAACCGTTGCGGATATTATTTGCTGCGAAATTATCAATAAAATTATTATATTCAACACGCAGTGTTTCTGTATAAACCACCATAAATTCATTAAGTGTTTTTTGTGCAAACTCGCGCAGCTCTGAACGTGTCATAGGATTTCCCTCTGACTGTCTTTTGTTGCTTTCTAATAACAATTCTGCTGCTGCTGACTCGTAGGCTGTTTTGGACGCTTGTGCTAAATTATCGTCTTTTCCAATCGCTTGTAATTCATTATATCGGAAGCTTAATTTTAAAATTTGTTTAGCTTCGCCTAACGCTTCATCGCTTTCAGATTGTATCATTCTTAAAATATTGTTGTGTTGCTCAGATGTTATAAGTGGTCGGCTATTTGTAAGTTCTTCAATTTTTAATTCACCACGTTCAGCTAATCCAAATAACCTACTATTTTCCGCTTGGTTTGCTTTGCCTGGTGCTGCAAAGATTACGTTTGTACTAACATCAAGTTCTGTAGCCAGCTGATCTTGTTGCGTTTTATCAAGCCAGAACTGACCTTTTGCACCAAGAACATCATTTAAAAAATGTTTTGCTTCTAACCCAACTGCACCATTTGGAAATTTTGTTTTAAACGCATTTAAGTCTAGAGGGTTAAGCAGCTGTTCCATAGTTTCAACAGAAACATTATCACCATTGTGAACACCCAAAGCAAAATTATATGCCTTAGTGTTTTTTCTATTTTGTGTTTCTAGGATTTCGTCTTCTATTTTTTCTTGAAAATTATAAAACTTTGTTGCGTTATCTAATGTGCCTAGCAATATGTCTTGTGCATCAGCTGGAGATATTTGCTTTAGAACATTAATAACATGTTGTGGTATATCATCGCTAATTATTGCTTCATCAATTTTACCAGCTGCCTCTAGCTGTATTTGCTCAAAAGCCTCTGTAAGATCCATTGCTTTGCTTAGATCACGCCCAGCATAGGCTGGCATAAGATTTGTCGCTATTCTTTTTAAAACGTTATTAGGCAGCTCTGACATTACATCTTTTTCAAAACCACCTAGTTCAACTGCCTTACTTGTTTTCTCTTTTTCATGAGCAAAATCTATATCAAAAGTAGTCGTGTTAACGTTTGGATCTGAATACTTAATAATAAAATCTTCCCAGCCCTCATTAACAGAAGCAACGTGCATCTTTTCTATTTTGGTATCGATCTGTCCTTTTAACTGAAACCGTAAAGGCAACTCAGCTTGTGCAAAGGCTGTATCAAATGCAGCCAGCGCATATCGATCCGTACCAATCTTTGACCGGAGTTTATTCTTTATATCTTTTGTTTCTTTATCCCATCGGCCCGTTCCATCTGGCTCAAAAATATCATAGGGCTGATTATCATTCAGAAACGCATCTGATAGCTGCATCATGGCTTCTTTAGCGCCAAGAATAGCTTCGTTCTTACGTGCCTCTACTTTGATCTTGCGTTGCGTTGCCGCATAGCTTGCCGCTTGAGAAAACAACTCCGCTTGCATGTTTCCCTTGGCAAGAGCTTGTTGAACAAACGGATTAGGGTTTTTACGTGCAGTAAAGCTTTGTCCAGGCGCTTGCGTTGTAATCTGTGCCTGACCTCGATACGTAGGTATTCTCATTTTTTATCCTATATTCGTATAGTACTGCCAAGAGATCCTGGGCGTGGTTGTGGTCTGCCAAAGTTTGTGATCCCTACTGGCGAGGATCTAAATGCACCCTCATCAAACAACCCAGAGCCCATTCCATAATTTAAGCTGCTACCAATACCAGCGATAAGCGATTGTGTACCTTGGGCTCGTAATGCACCAGCTGATGCACCACCTTCCATTCTTGTAAGCTCTGCTGTGAGTTTGACGTTTTCTTTTGCGTCTGCAATTTTCATTTGTGTCACGCTGTCGTTAAATCTTTGTACAGCCATATCGTACTCAAAAACTCTAGCATTTTGGCGAAGCTTTCGCATCGGAGTTCCAGACGCTATATCAATACCATTTGCTGCATATCCGGTTACGACTGAGCCCTGTAGGTTTGCAAAGTCAAATCTACCACGTTTTTCGCGTAGAACTTTTGCAACATCAACAAGCTTTGACTGACGATCCAATATATCCAGATCGCGCTCGATAATATCAGCATTAAAGTTTGCCGCCTCTTGTGCCGCTTCAGCTGCTCTGTCAGCTGCACTTTTTGATTTGCTTGCGCCAAACAAACCTAAACCAAAATTTGCTATTGCTAATGCCGTTGTTACTTCCATTAAATTACCTTTTACAGATCAAAAGTGTTGAGCCTTGGATAAATCGCTAACACTGTCATAGGCAGTGGCTGCGTTTGCCTGACGAATATTTTAGCGTCATCATCAAAACCACCAGGAAACTCTATTTCTTTATCTCCGGTAAACAGAGGCACAGCAGTATCCATTGCCATGCTGCTATCGCGGAAGAATATTCTATCTAAGCTATTTTCATCGGGGCCAACCTCGATCCCTACCGTTTCGTCTAATCGCAACGTTACTGCGTGAATGCGCTTAGGCTTGCCCTGAGAGGTGCCATCAACTGACCCAGCTTCTAGTCGCAAAGTTTGCATTTGGCTTGTGTAGCCAAAGCCTATAGCCGCTGAAGTTACATCTATGTCAAAACTAATACTTGCTGCTGATACAGCCTTGTCTGCATGGCTTGCACCGTTTGCCAAGATCGATACCGTCTGACCTTCGATGTGCTGCATTCCGGTAAGTGTTGTTGTAGCGCTTCCAGCGTAGCTTAATCCACTATCAACAAAAAATGCGGTTGTTGGCACCGACCCAAAGTCATAGGTTTTCATAACCTCGATGTAGCGTTTTGTCTGTGAGTTGATCGTGCGTTTTACAATCATGTACAACTCATCTTCGCCACTATCTGTTGGCAAGGTTACAATGCTTTCGACAACTGCCTGACCAGACCCGAACACACCGCCTATGACATGCTTATGCCAGGCAACCACTTCTTCTTCGCGTCGATAAGTTAAACCCAACAATGTGCCATCTGCACGTAATGCCCAAACAATGCTCTCAGGCTCTTGCTGATAAGCGAAATCAGTCAGACCACCCTTTGTAAGGTGTTCTGCCAATATCGTTATGTCTGGGGCCGCATATCCGCTCGTATCGACTTCTCCAGCGTATCTAAACTCTCTGACCTTTCGACCACCGCGTTGAATAAACAATGTCAGGTCTGCAACTTGTACAGGCTCATCATTTGTACAGCCATAGTTGCTATATTTGCGGATCACCGTTGTTGTTGCTGTTACTGGCCCACCGTTTGTTGTTGTCAGCACATACTCACCACCGGATGTACCAATAATTAGTATTCTTGTCGCTGACAGATACCTAATCGCGTTCACTTTGTTAGACGCAATTGTGTAAATGAGCGCATCGTTATCCGCGCCCGACCCTATTGTAAAATTTTCGTATTGTGCAGACTTGCTAAAGAATAGTGTCTGTGGATTATTGCTTGTTGCACCAAAGACTAGGCGTTGCTCAAAAAATGTTACAACAGATGGATTATTTGCAGCACCATAAAGCGCTGGTACAGATGGCACTATTTTTTTTGCCGTCCCACCAGACGTATAGGCTGTAAAGCCCGTTGTATTTATATTGTTGCTATCAATGTCTTGTAACGTAAAAGTGTTCGACGTAACGTTTGCCACTTTAAAATATTTGTCATTAAGCTCTGTCATACCAGACACAGCTTCAATTAAAACCGGATCCCCATTACTAAAGCCATGCGAACTGCTGGTTATAACCCCAGGATTTGCTTGAGTTGCTCCTGTTATTGTTTTTGCTGCTTGCGGCTCACCTAGATAAATTGCATTTATTGACCAAGCATTATGATCTGTTCTTACTAATGTTCTAACCTGGTATAAAGGATGCACCAGGTACATCACATCAGCTGACTGCGCAAAGCGTAAATTGGGTATATCAGCCGTTGCATAAGGCGTTGCCAGTTCAAAAAGCTTATCAACGCTGACACCGCTCGTGTATGTCGTAAAATTCGTAGTATCTATCGCTGCACCGTATAGATCTGTCAGCGTAAATGTATTTGTTGTGACGTTTGCTATAAGATAGTTTCGCGCTTTTAATTCTGTCATGGGAGATGAGTTGTATAGGTATACTTCATCGCCATTGCTTAACCCATGACCGTTACTGGTCAGCACACCTGGGTCAGCCTTTGTAATTGCGCTTACTGCTTTTGCACTTGCTTCTAAAACTTGGAGCCCATTGCGTAGAACACGCATGTATTGATTACCAAACTCTAAAACGTATGTATCAGCTGTTTTAAACTCAAACGGTATAAGTCTGGTTTTTGCTGCGCTGTTTTTTACTTCCCCTAAGAACTCTGTACCAGGACGCCTGGTTACACCGCCATGCGGCTGCACGATCATATTGGTAAGATCAGATAAACCCTCTCTGTATTTTTCTATGGTAATCCGACCCTCTAGGCGCGGAGAGATTTCTCCGGCTGTAAAGGTGGATAGTGCTGGAGCTGATCGCGCCATTACAATCTCGCTTCAATAAATTCGCTTGCCTCGATGCGTTGAGGTGCGCCCTCAGTGCCATCAACAAATCGTGCTTCTTTTAGTTTCTGATCGTATAAACCAGCCGTAAGCTGGACAAGTGAATTAGACCCAGTGAGTGCGTAGGCTATTTCCATTGCCAGCTTTGCCGCCATCGTTTCTGTTAGATTAGCTTCATATTGCTGTGGATCAGTTACACGCCCGACATATTTGATTTTTGCAATACCTTCATCTGTTAGCAGCTTACGCCCCTCGATGACAAATACAGGGCCACCCGAGTTGCTTGTCATATTATCCTGGGGATAGCTTAACGTACCATTAGAAAACTCTAATACACGCAGACAAAATGGATCTGTTGGCAGTGCATATTGATTTGCATAGCCAAATTCTGGCGCGGTACTTTCTTTCGCCAGTTCAGCTCTGCGTAATAAACAATTCCAGGGATGTGCTCTAAAGACAGTATCTCGTACTGACTCATATCGTTGATCAATAATACGTGCTGCCTTACTGTTTTCATCGAGCGAGCTAATGTTTGTCGCTCCCAACGTATTCAGCGCATAGTTTGCTATATCAACTACAGAAGTCATTTGTTTTCCCCATAAAAAAGGGGGGCGCTTTCACGCCCCTCTTAATTAATCAACCACGTATTTAATGGTTACTTCGATTGTGCCAGTGCCAGCAGCACCACCCATTGTCACTGTTACAGCGACACCACTTCCGTCAGTGTCGGTTTCTGTTCCAGAACCTAGAGCTAAAGTAGCAAGAATATCTACTTTTTGTGCTGATGTTGACGCAGCTGCTGCTTTATATGCGGCTGCAGCAGCGCTTACGGCTGTACCAGCTGCATTTGTGTGTGCAGCATAGCCAACTGACAGAGTTGTAGATGAACCCAAAGCATCATGTGCTAGTGATCCTTCTAACAATCTTGCGCCATCTGGTAGAATAAACATCTCAATAACATCGCCAGATGCTAGTGAAGATGCTTCATAGACACCATGAGCGCAGCGGATACGACCACCTAACTCATTAGCTTTATTCATAGCTACTGGTGTTGCACGATTGTTGGTTCGTTGTGTCGAATAAACTGTTGCCATTTCTCAATCTCCTTATGATTCAGTGCAAGCAATTTCGACTACTTTTACCTCTTCCATGCGCGTAGCACCAAGAGTTTGACAGTAGTAGACTTGCGTTGCGTAGGATTTGTCGGCACGTTCATCGATTTTCGCCATAGGCTCTTTGCCCATTGCGACTTTTACACCATCAGATGCAAAACAAATAACCTGGCGGTTACCGTCTGTATCGGTGGTTAGACGATTGCTTGTGATGAAATTAAAACCCATAAATGAGTTTATTTCGCCTTGAGCAAGTGCTTTAACAGTGTTGAAATCAGATGACTTCACTTCTGTTGTGTTTAACAAATCTGTGACTTGTTTTGGTGAAACCACAATGGTTCTAGCGATTGATGGATCAACAGATGCTGCATCCAACGTTTCTTTTGCACTTAGAAGCTTTGCGACTGTTAGACCAGCAGATCCATGAACGATCTTCTGACCAGATGGTAGTGCAGTAGCTGTACCGCCATCTTTACCAGTTTGTGCTGTACCCAGTGCGGCTGCAATGATCTCATCGTCCATCGCTCTGCCCATCGCAGCAGCCGCAGCTCTGCCATAAGTTGAGGTTGGATCGATCAGCAAACGCACTTTATCGTTATCGTCGATGAGGTCAGCCCACTCATAATCAGACATGGTTACCATGCGTCTTGTGTGTGGTGTTTCAACAAGTGGTGTATCACTATGGCGGCTTGTTTTCTTTACCGCTGCTGTTGATCCCACTTGATCAAAGAAAGCTTTTTCGCCATTCACGCTTTCTACGTCTACTGCATCACGCAGCAGCGAGCCCATTTGCTGTGATAGCATCTGGATGTTCGCAGAAAACTGATTGACAAAAGCTGTATCAATTTGAGTAGACATAAGTCTCTCCTTTACAGTTTAGTTTCAATTTAAATTTTTGGGTTGCTGCGCTTGGTTATCCCTATAGGGGCCGTGCTTACTGCTTGAGGCAGTCAGTCTACATGTCACACATGCTTGGCGTGTGGGTCTTTCGATTGTCCACGTATCACGATGCTGCTTGAAAAAGCTCCTGTACTTTTTGTACATACGCATCATGTTCTGGGTGTCTGGCATCCATGTATGGAGTGCCAGGACGCATCAGCTCTTTTAATTCCTGTTTGGCTTGATCTGGTGTTTTAATCAGCTCCGTGGGCTCACCTAGCAAGCTGTCTTCGCCAATATTTTCGGCAAGGCTTACGAACATTCGCACAACGTCAGGATGATCGCCTAGTTTACGCCCATCTTGTAATCGCACATCTTCAAATATTGATAGACCTTCTTTGCCTAGCAAAGCTGTTGCAGCAGTGTACGCCATCTTTGTTTTTTGATCATACGCCTGACCATATTCCGTTTTAAGCTCTTGTATTGCACCATTTACAGCTTGTGCTGTGGATTGCTGGTTTAACTCATGTGCACCTTGTGCTTGATTGCTTAGATACTGCGCGATTGCTTGCGCTTGTCCTGGTGCTAGTCCGGCATCAAAGGCGGCTTGTTGAAAAGCCTCTATGTCTGTTTCTTCTACGTCCATACCAAATTCTATGGCATAATCATTTGCGCTTTGTGGTCTGCCTGTTTCTGCATAGAATTGTGTGTATTGATCTGGCGTCCAGCTTTGTTGTGGCTTACCAATGCTATCAGCGCCAATCATTGACCTTGCGTGTACGTAGCTTTTTGCCAACGATCCAGCGTCTGTAAAATTTTGTAAACTAGGATTGCCTCGCAAATCTTCTGGTAGGCTATCTAAAAAATTAACTGGTGCTGCGCTTGTAACAGCTTCCGGTGCGACTTCCTGAGATCCAGTTTGGGTTGCCTCTTCGCTCATTCGGGTTCCTTCCCTTCGATCAGCATCCGGACAATCAGCAACACTGTTGCTCGCTGACCTTCGTTAAATGCAGAATTATATGGATTGTCCGTATACGTGGTTGTCTCAAAACCAAACCTGGCCTTGAGGTCACTTAGTACTTTATCGCCATCTTCGGTGTTAAACGTCCGACGATAGGCAAGTTTTAACTCTTCTATTTGTTTCATTGCTGTGGAGCCGTTTGCGCTTGCGCTTTAATAAACGGTGCTACTTTATTTGCCACTTCTGCCTCTTGCATTTGCGCTTGTTGTTGTTGCGCTGCAGCTTGTGCTTCGGCCTGTTGTCTTCTTATTTCCTCAACCTCACCAGCGCCACGAATAACTCTTGCCGGAAGCCCAGCTGTTTCAACCAGGTATTGCACCATCTTATCACCATCGAGGTAATCGGTTACTGGTGCTACTTCTGCAACTTGCAGTAAGATCTCAAATCCACGCAGCATGGCCTGTAGATCTGTGAGCTTTTGTGCCTTGGCAAGAGGTGAGACATACTCGATGTCTACTTCTTGTCCTTGTAACTCCTCCGGAGCCGGAGGGAGTAGACCGTTCCGGAGGAGCAATGCAAAGGATCTAGAGATTAACGGCTGGAGCAATTCTGCTTGTAACCTACCCAAAACAGGCCCAAGCAACCGCATTTTCTCTTCGTTTCTTTGCAACACTTCCGTAGCCGTCATATTGGCGCCCTGACCCAATAGCAGCTGATCTACATAAAACGCTTGGCGTATTGCATTACGCCTTTGTTCTTCCATATTTAGACCAAGTGGATTGTTTGCACCTATGTTGAGCGGCTCTAGTCTATCTCGTGTTCCGGAACGGTAGAAATTCAAAGCTCCTGGTGATGTTCTTACTGGTGAAATAAAGCCATCATCAGGAACCATGAGGGGTGGATCTAATTGTTTCTGGCTGGCTCGTATGGTCACTTCGCTCATTTTATTGAGCATTTTTACATCTGGCAGAGCAGTCATAGCTGGAGAGCGACCATACTGGCTAACTGAATCTTTTACAAAACGCGGAACCATAAACGGAAACTCATCAAATCCGCTTTCTGATAGCATCGCAAGACCATCAGAGAGGTAGTATATTGATGCTACAGGCTTGTCTTTTGCAAAGCTTCCCTTTGTTTCACTGCGTGGAAAAACGGCATGTATAACATCATGTTCTGCGTATGGATCTTTTTCTACGTCTTTTTCTATTTTTTGCGGTAGTTTTATGTCTGCGAACTGCATTTGTATGGCACGAGCTGACATTTTAAACTTACGATAGATCGTATCGACGCGACCACTTGGATCCTCTGATATACATATCTCCGCAATATGTCTGCAAGCAAACCGCAAACCATCAGGGTTCATCTCCACATAAAACGCACCAGTGCCGAAAACCACCAGGTCATAATATAATTCATGTATTTCTTGCTGGAAGTTAGAACGATTGAAGTGCTGGTACATTTGATCTGTACACACTTCTAGCCATTCATTTGCTGCGTCATCCCTTTGTAGCCCTGGATTTCTGTATCGCATAGAAAACCAAGGTGTACTTGGGCTGGTTAACATACCGTGCAAGCTTGATGCTAATAGCTCTACTGCATGTATTGCCGTACCATCATAGATTAATTCTGTTCGTTTATCGCCTTGTGTTCTGCGTTTTGTAATATCTGCTTTGCGTGGCAACATAAAATCAGCCAGTTGTTGCCAGTGATTTTCCCAATTTGATCGCTGACCTTGTAGCGTTTTTAATCGCTTATCAAGCTGCGCTATAATAGGATTTACTTGTGCCATTATCTTTTTCCGTAACTGCCCATGATCGATGGACGTTTGACCTTAATACCCTCTAAAACCCTACCCTGAGATCGTCCGGCTGATTTTTGCAACATACGCTCTAACGGATCGACAGTAGCTATGCCTGGCATCTGCGCTGGCTGCATTGCATCACGCCCCATAAGACCAGCTATATTTTGCGGTTTTTTCTTATTCATTATCATAATTAACCAGCAATCAATCCGCGTCTGCTACGCAGTGCCGGATCAAGTTCGTCAGTTAATAAACCACCAGGCCTAGTCAAAATTGTGCCACGCACACCCTCTCCATAAAAATCAATGGCATTATCTTCGGCTGGGCCTACAGAAATAGCTGCATCTATTTCCTGTTGACCGCCTAATGCGGTATTACTACTGATTGTTTGTACCGCTGGTGCAACAGATGTTAATATACTTTTGTCAGATTTATCTACTACTTCTGGTGCTGGTTGAGGCTCTGGTTGAGGCGCTGCTTCTGGCTCCGGCTCAGGTTCAGGTTCAGGTTCAGGCTCAGGCTCAGGTTCTAAAGCCTCAAGTAATTCTTCGTTTGTAAGTTCTGTCGTTTCCGTTAAGGCTGTTTCATCAGTAAAATCGTCCGTAGTCGGTTCCACATCTCCAACAAGATCGCCACCAAACGCAGCCTCTGCAGCAACACCTACATCGTCTAAATCATCTTCTGCTTGTTCTGCTTCTTCACTGTCGCCTAAATCTATATCAAGTGCGTCACTTACATCCAAGTCAACAATGTCATCAGCACCTTCAATGCGTGTTTCGTCATCACCGTCATCACCGCCATCATCGTCTGCCACTTCATCTTCTTCTGCCTCTGCCTCAATAAAAGCAGCACCTATTTCATCAGCCAAACGCTTTACAGTTTTAATTTCATTACTATCTTTACCAGCACCAGAACTTAAAATGCTGCCATCCGATAATTCTAATGTCGTTAAGGTATCTTTATTTGCCCCAAAAATATTTCTTCCACGAGCGCCAATATTTGTATTAACATTATCATCGCCATACGTTAATTGTTCGCCACCTTCAGCAGCCTCTAATCCAGCCTTAAAACTATCAAAGGTTGTTGCTAAGGCATTTTTATTGCCACTTTTACTAAAACTAGAACTGTCAGAAGAAATGACCGTCCTTTTGCCATCCGCGTCATATTTCTCAATTATGTTTTTGCCTTTTTTATAACGACCAACGTATCTCGTACCGTCAGCCCTCGTAAAACTATCATATGTGCTATATGAAGACATTTATCTCTCCTTACGCTGCAAACGGATTATAACCGCTGTCAGCATTCCTTTGAGCCGGACGTAAGCTGTCCGTAACAGTCCTAATACCCACCGCCATGTATCTTGCACAATCGGCTGCATGCGAACTCCAATCGTGTACAGGGGTGTTCCTAAAACTACGTAAACGCTCATTATAAGCGCGGTGATACTGCCTAAGAGCTTCCAGCCCAGGTTTGCACAACTCTGCATCAAACCAGCAACGAGGGAGGAGCATTTTCGTAGCATGTATCCCATCCTCTAATGGCAATTTCGGAACAACCCTAAAGTTAATCCCCAAGTCATAAGCAGCCTCTCGCCTACTCTTCCCAGTGCTTAACTCTCTTACCTCAATGTCATGCGGTGCATGATGCAATGAATATAAATATTCTTTCTGCTGGAGAACCTTCGCATAATGCGGCAAGCCCTCTCCCCTATTCTCATAGTAATCAATCACATGAACAGCACGACCAACCTGTTGGACAAACCATATAACCGTACTGTCGTTTACTCCCAGATCCCAAAAGGTTTCTACCCTAACACTTGGATCATACGGAACTGAAGTGATGCGACCCATCACATGGAGCTCCTGTAACTCCTTGCCATAAACAGCACCTGGTACATTCGCTACCCAAGAACACTCATACTCCTGGGCATACTGATCAGGGCTCATCATACTCGATGCAGCCTCTAATTCCTCATCATCCAGTATTCCGGTCTCACTCGCCTTAAATAAAGCCGTGTGCCAATCCTTCTGCCTCTCAGCAGCCTCATACAACTCATAAAAAGCATTGTGACCCCTAGGCGTTCCAATAAACAACGCCCATCCCTTACGATCACTTAAAGCTGGCCTAATGATCTCCGGAAATAAACTCTCCGGCATATCAGCCATCTCATCCAAACACGTACCATCCTGGTATATCCCACGCAGACTATCAGGGTTCTCAGCACCCAACAGCTGTATCCTAGCGCCATTCGGCAAATCACACCGCAATTCAGTCTCGTGAAACCTTACCATCGGTATTGCACCAGCAAACTGCTTCAAATAATCCCAAGCAACCGCCTTCGCCTGACGATACGTAGGTGCAATGTAACTAAACCGTGGATTGGGCTTGTCACAAAGAATAGCAGCCCTCAACAAGTGATTAATCGCCATAACCGTCTTGCCAAACCTACGATGACATACAACTACACCCCAGCGCTTCTCAGCTAACGCCTGGTGCAACTGGTTCTGTAATGGCCTTGGTGAATAAGGGATCTCGATGTGCATGTGTGTGAGTGTCTTGTGTAAGGGTATTATACGTATAGTAGGAGCGCCCAGTTTTTCGGGGGGTGGGGGTCTGCCCCTGGCTAAAATAATAGGGTCATCGGGTGTGTATCCCGACTACATTACTTGCAATTACAATAGGTTAGCTATGCTGGGCGCCTAACGGGCGCCTAGAACCAAGCATATTAAAAACAAAATCAAATCGTCGGGGGTGTCTGCCTTGTACGCGCGACCCCTGTCTCAGCCTATGCACTACACACACAAATCCATAACACTATCCAGCTTCAGCACTCACCTCACCACCACTCCAGGTAAGTGTAATCTGTCCAGCCTGTTGCTTATCTTCTTGCTTGTCACGTAAGCCTAGTGGCTGCATCTGACGTATGTGTTTATCCATGTGATCTGCTTGTAGTCTTCGTCTCTGTACTTCAGCCATAGCGAGCTTAGGATCATCCGGTAACGCTGCTTCAACTATGTCTAGTATCTGGTCACGCATAACCTCACACTGCAAAGAACGAGCTGTACGATACTGTGTGTATGCATCTTCGTTCTCTTGAACATAACGCAAGATAGTACGCCATGAAGGTAGATGATCGTTCTCGTTGCAAATACGAGTAAGGCTTACACCTTCTGCTATTGCTTCGCAGATCTCTTCAAGCTGTGCTTTTGTTACATTACGTTTTGGCATGTTCTTTTCTTAGAAAAAGACCTGACTAGATTGGTTTCAGTTTGAGACAGCATAAGCGCCAGTAATAAGTATCTAGCCAGGTAAGTTAATGAAATAAAATGTTGTTAAAAAAAAACCCTCATAAATTAATACAAGGGTTTCTCTGTATCTAGCTACGCCCAGAAGCGACCAAACCTCTGAATTCGTATGTCGTGCTGACAGCTCAAGATCCGTTTCTTTGCGACAAGATATGGAGGAGCTGCCAGACTTTGACATTGATTAAACAATATCTGTCCAATCATATCATACTCCATACTACATTTCGTGCATTCATACAAGCAATAGTTTTTTTTCAGTCAAGCGACATGACATATATCGTCAAAAGTACTCAGCAAGTATCTCATCGTCTTGGTATTTAAGTCTAGCCCAGAGCCTCACTAATGCATCTGTGTATCTACGTTTGATCTGTCTACCATCTCGTAGTCCATTCATTCTTGCAAGCTTCTGCCATTGCGCGCCTCTTTCACGGAAGGCAGCGCTATGGCTTACAGCCCATACCATCTTGCGATCATCTGCATCCATGTGCTCGATACCCAGGTATAGCGCATTTGTATACTTATCTACTTGCTTGGGAGATGGAACCGGATGTTTAGGTTTGAATTCAGAGTAACCATATGCTGACCACTGTTGCTGATACTCAGGCCATGATCCTAGCTTCTGCTTTCGTATTGCTGGGGGAAGTGCTCGCTCTGTTTCTGCTGCCTCGAAAAATAGTTCACTGAGCTGTGCTACATCAGGGTTATCCACAAGGTTTGCTCCGAAAAAAAAAACAATGCTCCTATGTGTACACATTGTGATTTACTGTGTGTTACATTTCGCGTCTGCAAATGAGTTGTATGGACACTCATTTACAACGCTGTGTATGAGCAATGTGTAACACAATGTGTATACATGTCGTGAACACTTCGTGATTATAAAAACACCTCAAAAACCTAGTCAATCCCCTATTTTTCCACATGTCCTAATGAGTGCTCCTGAGTGCCTCTAAGTGCTGCATTTTTATTGTTCCGTTTAGATCGATTGCTCTTGATCTGCTGTAATGTGGCTAGCGTGTGATCGAAATCTTCATCGTTCATACGCATCATAAACGTAATAATTTTTGATACGTTTTGTGTTGTTTCACTCATCTATCTTCCCCTTCGCTACGTCCTCTGCGTGTCTAATAACCCAGCTCAATTTCAATAATTCTTCACCCATTTCTTCAGTCACAATGCCGCTAAACAATACCTTCGTATGCTTGTTCTCTACAGCCTCTGATGGCCTCACTGCCCAGGTAGCTAGACCGTCCTTCACACTGACCGTGAACAACATATGTCCTACCTTGAGCTGCCTATTCATCCGGTACACTCCCCACCATCAGCCTGGCAAAAGAACCCTTCAATATCGAACACCCAATCGCCTTGACGATCTAAGTTGTTTTTAATTTCTTGATAGGCTACGCCATCGTAGCGAAAAGTATGTCCAAACTCTTTTTCTAACCTCGACCACCACTGCATACGATCTGGATAATCTCGCCACATCTCTGCTAATTTTAACTCGCTTTTTAAAAAACAACCGTCACAATTTGAATGTGGTGTCACACCATTGATAAGTGGTAATTTTAAATCGAAAGCTAAATTTTGTTTTGTCCAGAATTCAGCAACATCATACTTTGTTTCGCCAGCGTTATATATTGGAAACCAATTTAACCAGCGTTTATCTTTACTGTCTTTAACTCTGCGTCCTTCATCAGCTCTTATGCCAACAGTGTTATACCACGACTTCCATTTAATACTTACTAAAAATCTTTTAATTGTTTTTACTTTTAATTCTTCCGTACACTTTCTTCTCATAGTGTTTGGAATATATTTGTTAGCTCTTATTAAAGCTTCTAACGGTTCACCATCACGACTAGCAGAGTTGTGGCTAACGGTTACAAACTTAGGCATTTGCTTTCTGTATTCTAACCATGTGATAGGCACACGCCAACGCTCGCTACACTCTTGTACAAAGTCTAATGTTTCTGGCATCTCACGCCCAGTATTTGCGAAAGTAACAACACAATCACTAGGTAATCCATTGTATGCTTCTAAAATATTATGAAGCATAAACGCACTTGTTCTACCGCCCGAAAAACTTATTTGTGTACGCCCCTCTGGTAACTCATATGCATACATACTATTCATTAGCGCCATCATTCAGTACCGCGTCTTCAAGCATGTTGATCTTGCCACTACCGCCACAAATCTCGCACTCAACCATCTGCACATACTCACCGTTGTTGTGCTCGCCAGGCCAATGCACGTAGTAGGTCATTTCTCTCTCTCCGTACCCTCTGCAACGTGAACAGCGAACCATGATCACATCGTCCTGGGTCATCACTTCACCTTTAGTTTGACGAGTGGCGTCAAGAACTCTGTTACGTCCTCGATGCTCTTGCACAGCGCCCACGCAAAACCAGCCTCAATTATCTGATCTCGCATACGACGTTGGTTCTCGTTCATCACACCACGTTTAGCTTTGAGCTCTATGAAGATCGCTTCGTTGTTGCCGGACTTGGTTGCAGTAGAAGGGCAAAACAATTCAAGGTCAGGCCAGCCATACTTTGTACCCATCTGCTTGAGCCTGTTAATGTAGTTTATATGCCGCTTACCTTCATTAGGACTATGGTGAAATACACAACCCTCAGGCAGCGCTACATCAAGCCAGGATGATACCTGACGCTGTAGATCGTCCTCAGTACCGCTGAATGTAGAAGTCATTTGGCATTACCTGACCGTTAGTTTTCAACATGATGTTCGACATGAATTCTTGATTTGGTATGAGCCTCGCGCTATCTTCAAAACCCAAACACCAGCGACGAGCCACGGCTGCATGACTAGCACCTAGCTGACGAGCCAGTTCCGAATAACTCCAGTTATTTTGCTTTCTATATTCGTCAAGCGTCATATCAATTCCTAACACAAGAATTGTAAAAAGCTTGACTTGGATTTGCAACCCTCTTAATTGTAATAGGAGTTTGACCATTTGCGACAAGGTGAGATATTATGACCTCAGAAATACATCAACTATTTGCAGTTCCGTTCGATATGCCAAATAATTTAGACGCAGTTATCCGCGCAAGCAACATGAACAAGAAGCAGTTAGCGAAAGCAGCTGGTATTATGCCGGAGACACTTTCCAGGCATATTCATGGCAAAGTACAGATGACTTTAGAGAATGCTGAGAGGTATGCCGAAATACTCAATGTGAGTGTGCAAAAGATAATGTTTGTTAATCCAGCAACGCCAATCGTTGGTTCTGCAATACTAAAAAATAACGAAATAATACGACAATTTTACAATACCTGGACTGAAGGTGTGCAAATTCCAGCCTACTTAGGTGAGGATTTATGCGCTGTAAAATATACATCTGAAACAGGTTATACTGGCCTCTGGTACGAATATAGCAATGCTCTATGCTTTTATTTAAAAGATCCAATAATAAATCATTACGTTCATCAGTCATGTATGCAGAACTCATGCATAGCTATGCTTGAAGATGAAATTAAATTACCAAATCAAAATCCTACGCGACTGATTGCTGGGGTTTTATATCCAGAGCCAGGAGAGCTTTACACAATAGACAGTCCAAAAAATGGCGTACATTTTCGTGGCTTAAAAGTCAGATGGGCTACACCATATGTGTCTGCTTTATTTAGGCCAGATCTGCGTGGCGTTACGATTGTAGACATAGAATCGGAACATACCGATCCGTATAAATTTATCAATTCTTGACCGTTACTATTCAACTCTATATTCTTTTTCTTGCACGTTCTTAAATCAATTCTTGACTTCTTTTTTCTAAGCTGATTATTTGAAAGTGCGACAAGAAATGGAGTAACTGATGTTTGACATCCCACAATGGGCTGTTCGACATGACTACTTTCATCATTCTAACCCTCGTTCTGGTGATCGGGCGAAGAAGTTATTTGAGAAAGTACATGTCAGACCAGCTCTTAAAAAAGCGTTTGAAACGCTAAAGAATATTGAGGCACA
>Ga0181398_1000096_pt1 | contig 24010 bp, 20 predicted proteins | sample 21SPOviralmetaG_FD_130127 | JGI IMG/M metagenome (GOLD analysis project Ga0181398, IMG submission 130127) | Marine viral communities from the oligotrophic San Pedro Time Series (SPOT) site, San Pedro Channel, CA, USA - 21 SPOT_SRF_2011-04-29 | ecosystem: Environmental > Aquatic > Marine > Strait...
CCTTAGACACTGGCCCGATCGCCATTGAGCGAAGCGAATCTATCACTCTATTCAATTATGTATTTTCTTATGTATTATTTTATGTATTTTCTTATGTAAGATATAATGTATTGGCCTACTTAATATTTTTTCCCAGATACCTTCTTTATTGCCTTATTTAGTTTTGAACTCTTAGGTTTTTTACCTTTATAACCTCCACCAGCTGCTTTATATTTCTTTACTATAATACCACTTCTATACGCACTGGTTTTAGGATATTCTTTAACTACTTGATTTTTAATTCTATTATATAATCTTTTATTTGTTGGTTCTGTCATATATATATTACAAGTTTTTGAAATATACATAGGTTTTTATCATTAAATTTTTTTTAAAGTATGCAAATCTTTAACTTCATATTCAAGCTTTTAACTACATCTTTTATTTCTAAGGTTATTGGCTCAGGCTCAGGCTTGGGCTTATCATCTTCCCTCCATATTGTCCTATCCTTCGTAATCTTCTGGGGTAGATCCTGCCCTCTCTCACAGACTATAATATAGCTCATACCATACCACTTATATACCTTCGTGAGGTGTAACCGTGTAATCGTGTATCCAGCTTCCTCAATCCATTCCATTCTGCGTGTAGTCAAAGCACCTTGACCTATAAGATAGCTGAAACAATCTGGTCTTTGCTCCAACGTGTGCTTCAACCATGCATCAAGAATACTGTAGGGAGGATTTCCTATTATCACCTGAGGACCCCCACAGGAGCTTTCCCAATCAAAGAAATCCTTATCTTCCAGTATTTCACAGTATTCGGTATCACACATTTCGGGAAACTGGTCGTAATAACTACCGTCGTTTTTACATGGGTCAAGCCACGTATCATAAACACCAAAAGTATTTCCGTGGTATTTCTCAGGAATCATATCAATGTGTAGTTTAGCGAGCTTTCTAGGAGTAATGAATACATCGTTACCAGTGGTGCGGGATTTAATCTTGTGGCTTGTGCTGGAAGACATGGTGATTGTAAATTTACCTTATAAAATATTTAAAAATAAAATTCAAATTTTTTATATTATTGTGGTATTTAAGTATCTATCTAAAAACTATTTTATGTATATATATTGTAGATGATATTGTATGTTTATCTACAAAAAAAATATTAAGGCGTGCGCTATTGCTGACTCCCTTTAATAAGTTTCTACCACTATTGTAGATTGTTAGAAATTTATTATTTAAATTGCTGCATAAATGCCTGTCGTCCTTTTGCTGCATCCACGGCAGAATAAGTAGAAGAAAGGAGTGTTTCGCCACATGTGTAAGGAGTATCGTTCAGGCAACTCCACATAAAGTATTCAAGCGGGCCACGGCCATTGTATTCATCTTGTGCTAGACCACTAGCAATAAATTCACGGTATTTTGATGTTCCAGTAACAAAGCACATTGCTGAGGGCGATAGTGTTGTTTTAATCCTATTATGTTTTTCTTCTTCTTCAATGCTTTTCCAACCAGCACATTTCGGGCTACAGTATAACAAGCCGTCATTTTCACCTTCAAACGCTTGACCGCCATTACAGTTACCATTATTACAGGAGTTCATTGTGTTAGATATTGCTTATAAATTTTAAAAAATATGTAATCAAATTTTTTTTTTAGTTCTGGTTTAACTGTGTATTTTTATTTAAATATTTTATCCATATATAATATTAATGGGTAAAGGAAGGCCAGAAACACTAGCATTTTACAAAGAAAAGGTAACATGTCAAAAGTGTGGAAGTATTGTATGTCGTAATGGTTTAAAAAGTCATTATACATCACAAAAATGTTTGGGAACTAAAAAACCACGTAAAACTCAAAGAGAAACCTATGAAATGAATAAAATATGGAGAAAAAAGAATAGACTTAAATTAAATAAAGACCATCTTGAATATTATTATAGAAAAAAGCATGGGTTAGTAAAAACTAAAAATGATCCAGATAGTATTTTTTTTAGTAGAGAAGTCAAATCTATTGTTATATCATTTGATTAGAGTATATAGGTAATTTTTTATTTTAAAAAAAATATAAAATTATTTACACCATGCAACTTTTCTTTAAATAGGCAACCATTGATATTCTATTTAAATGCCAGTTATTCATTAAATCAATTTCGGGCCAGTCTCCCAATGATTCAGTATATAATGGTTCTAATGGAGCATTACAGTGATAATTATTTACCGTATCGGCAACCAATACATCACCTTGAGACACATTAAAACCTATTTTGTATTCAGGAAATAATAGCTCACCACCTTTGTAATCATTTTTATTAACTGGGTCTTTTATTACAGTCATACACGCTAGGCAATCTTTACCATTATTAGCGTCTTGATGAATTGCAGTTTGCCAGCTATAATTTACAGTGACAGTGCTAAAAGGTGTATCAGCCATTCTATACTGGTCTTTTAATAAATCATATTGGATCTCGTATCTATCCTTGTCAATCTGGTTAAAAACTCTACATAAATCAACAATTAAAGGAAGACATTTCTCATATTTAGCTGGATAATCCCTACAATAGGCAGCCAAATTTACTTTTTCTTTATATCCAGAACGGGCGGACGTATCTATGTATCCTATAACATTACTCTTAGCGTAGTTACATATACTTGTAGCAGATTTTTGTCCATCTCTTTTATAATACTTGGTTCTATAATTAGATGTATCATATAGCTCCTGAACACTGGTTCTAAGCTTCTTTCTGTCAATAGATCCAGCGGCAGCACCACGGCTTTCTTTTTTTCTATTGGCTAAACTCTTAATGTTTAATCCAAATGCTCTTTGGTTTTTTTCATTTTTAATGGCTCGCTTTCTAAATCTAGCAAGTAATTTTTTGCTTTTTCTATCGTAAATATCACAATTTCTATTGAATATTGTATAACTATCAATGGTATTAATATAGTTACCAATGCTATGTTCCGAATTATCCACTTTATCAAGTAATATAGTTTCAACCATGGGCTCATCTATACTCATATATACTACTTATCTATAATAAATTTTATCTATTGAATAAAGTTTTATTTAATATATAAATGGAAAGACGACGGAAAACAAAACACAAAACGTTATACACAGCATGGAACTATCTGTCAGGATGAAGCCAGACTTCATTAGGAGGGAACTATCTGTGCCGTGGATAGTTAATATAACCAGAGAAATTATTTTTAAGTAATAATTAAAATTTAAATGGGAATTAATTACTATCCGTATTTAAAAATTAAATGACAGTATATTTTATAAACCGATGGAAAATGAACTTATAAAATATAATAACATACAAATGGAAATAGTTTCTAAAAACGAGGAAGGTGGTAACCAGCCACCTCAACTAACTGTTAATATAGATAAATCTTTAAGTATAGATAAAAAAATTACTTTAAAAATAAATGAATTCTACGAAACTTATACTATAGCACAGGTAAAATACCTAGTTAGTCTTAGTGATGAGGAATTTATTCAAAAATTCTGGGACGAACTTGAATTAAATCAATGTGGGGAAAAATGGGATTTTGCCGCCTATGTTAAGGGATGTAAAGATGGGCTTAAAGCCATATTGATGGAAGTCAGGAAGCAAGGACTAGAGCGTGCCACTTATATTAAAATTAAACGCCATTACACAAGAAAGGGCATGGGAAGATTATACATAAATGGATGGGGATTACAAAAATGTCAAAATAAATTACGTAAATTTCTAAGTGGTGATTCCACAAGGGACATAGATATGTCAAAATGTCATTGGAATATACTGGTTAAGCTTTGTGAAACGAGGGATATTAGTTGTAAAAATATTAAAAAGTTCTTAAAAAACCCAGATGAATTTCTAAAAATCAATCGTATAGATAAATATGAACTATTAAAAATTTTGTATAAAGATACTTTCCCTACTACTGAAATGTGGAAAGATAAAAAAGCACTCCATAAGTTGTATAAAGAAAAGATGGCTATATTTGAAGAACTAATAGACGATGAAGAAGTTACGAAGTGGAATTTTAAACCTCGTGCATCTACAAAAGACAAAAAAGGCACATTTAATCCCATGGGTAGTGTTATGGCTCAGTTTTTACAAATGACAGAACATGATATTTTAAGCCCAATACTCACAAAATATCAAAACTATATTGAAGTTCCTATGTTTGATGGATTTCAAATTTCAAGGGACGCAGATATAGATGCGGTTTTACTGGATATTTGTCAGTCCTCAGGATATGAATGGATTGAGAAAGATAATGTGTATGAGATAGAAGGATGGGCACAAGAGGAAACTAATGATTATTTAACATGGGTTGCTGAATTTGAAAAAAAAGTTTTTGCTATTAATGAACCTGAAAGAAGATATGCCGTAGATTACGAAAATAACCCTACACTTTTTACACCAGCTTCTTTATGTGATAGATTTGTAGAAGAACCAAATTTAAAAGATTGGCTTAAAGACGAAAATAAAAAAATCTATCGTAAAATAGATTATTACCCATATGGCTTATCGGAAAGTGACCCTACTGGTCCTGATGTGTATAATATGTTTCAACCTTATACCAGACCTCTACTGGATCATTTGGTAACTGAAAATGATATCCAATGGTTTATTAATTTAATTAAAAAATCAGTAGTTAATTATAAAAATTTAGAAGAGGTAGATAATGACCCTGAAATAACTAAAGCTTGTAACTGGCTATTAAATGCCCTCGCTTTTGATATACAACACCCTGGTAAAAATCCAGCTTATTTTTTGGTATTATATGGCTCACCAGGTGGTGGTAAAGATACACTATTTAAAATACTTGGCGAACTTAAAAAGAGAGATAGAACACTTGTTACAAATAAGCTTGATTGTGTATTAGGCGGTCAGTTTAATTCTTCGGTAGAAGGTGTGGAAAATATAATGATTAATGAATGTGCTACCAATGAAATTAGAGAGGTTTCTGATGCTCTAAAAGACCATGTAACGGCTAATAAAATTACAATTAATGAAAAATATAGAAAACCTTATGAAATCCAAAACTTTTGTAAAATATGGTTTTCAACCAATAATACATTTCCATTAGAGACTGAAGATAGGCGTTGTCAGCAATTTCAAACGGCTAACTGGCAAGGTAGTTGGCGACCTAAAAAATTTGACTTCTTTGATACCATATATAAAAATATGGAAAATGAAGAAAGTATGAATAAACTTTGGACTTTTTTAAATCAAAGACAAATAGGTAATTGGATACCTTGTAAAAACCTATATGATACTCAAGTTATGAAAGAGGCCAAGGAGTTTAGCCTTCCCCCATCAATTAGATTTAGCAGATTTATAATAGATAATAAATTAGGTCAAGACTATAATGATACAGATGATACTATCAGATGGTCGCCATGCACTTTTAAGCATTGTTACAAAGAATGGGTTTCAGAGGAATATGGTGAAAGAAAGGATAAATGGAATGTAATTAAAGCAAACTTAGTTGCTACAGGCGGATATTGTTGGGGTAAATCTGGATCTAGTAGATATATTCAAGTAGATATTCAGAAATTAACCACCTTTTTACAGTTAAATTATCCCAGAGAAGATTAATATCCAGAGAGTATCTGGGTGCCCGTGCCCGTTCTCTGGGGGATATTCTGTAGGGACAAATTTTTGTCCCTCATAATATTTTTGTCCCTATATTTCCATTTTTTTTGTCCCTATGGTTTCTCCTCTATCCTCCTATATTCTATTATTTTACTATTTTTTTTACCTTATAGGGACAAAAAAATCAAAAAAATAGAAAAAGTAAATTAGTACAGAGAGAAGTAAAAGAGAAGGGAGTAGATAAAAAAGAGAGTATAGAAAAAGTAATCTCAGAAAACTGTTTTTGTCTCTTTTTTTGTCCCTTTCATAAGTAGCACAGGCAGGCACTGATACCAACCAGCACGAATGTTGCTGATATCAAAGGGACATTTTTTTTTATATTATTGGGACATTTTTTTTTATATTATTGGGACATTTTTTTTTATATTATTGGGACATTTTTTTAAACTTTTGTATCCAATAATCATTAATAGCTCCATTTTTAATACCTTTTTTACTTCCACAATTATAAGTCACGGAGTCACCTTTTCTAGACCAGTCACCGCCATTAAAAGGAGGTAATGGTTCTTTAGTAGTGTGCGACTTTAGCTTACGGCGGGATTTCTCTTCTTTGGATAGCTTCTGTTTCTTGCTGGAGGGCATTTTGTGTTAGATATTGCTTATAAATTTAACAAAACTTATAATCAAATTTTTTTTTATACTGTCGCAACTTTCACACCAGTGTTAAACAAGTCATGGAGCTGAGTATCTTTCAATAAATCAATAATGCCTTTAATGGCTTCTTCCTCCATATATTCCACTATTTCAGGATGGTCTGAATATTTAGTAACAGCGGTATGATACCTAATACCCAACATACGTAGTTGGTGCATATCCACCTTGGCATTTTCTTCAATATTTGGAATTAAATATTGTTCCTTAAATCTAGCTTGGGCTTTTAATACTAACGGTTCAAGATCAATTGTTATTTCTTTTGTAGTTTCAGTCATATATATATACCCAGATATTTATTCTTCGTAATTCATACTAAAACGTAAAAAAATAGATTCGTCATTCTCATCATATTCCCTTTCCGTAATATAATCCACGACACAGTCCGATATTAGCTGTTTCTGGTAACATTTCTTTTTTAACCTACGTATATCATTAGATAGTAATTCATGGTGCTTTTTAATACCTAAAAGCGTATTACACATTTTCACATACATTCCATTATCTAATTTTTCTTTTATAGAATCTAAGTAAGACATAAATTCATGAACTGGACAATTATTAGTATTAGTCATTTTAATATATCATTCTATAATAAAATGAATAAAACACTCATAATTGAATCCAATAATGCTTCTGGGAAATTATTGAGCGACCGTAACCAAAAAAACGCCAAGATTTCAGATACTAATCTAGAAGAACAAAATTCTCATTGGCAAACCAATTTAAACTATGGTGTAAAACTGGAAGAGGGAGACCAGTTAAGTATTAGTTCAGTTCAAATTAACTTACGTGGTGATCCATCTCAAACCATAGAATTCAGTGCTGATAGATGTAGTCAATATGAAAATCCTATATATGATAATAAAGCTCAGGTAGAATATGCCTACTATGTAACTAATAGACATCAATTTAATATGCCGTTACCATTAGCCACTCATAAAATTACAACACCACGTTATTGGATGGACCCCACATTTGGAAGTTGGGCAGGAGAACTAACACACGAAGAACAAGAAGTAACGGAACCAGGAGAAACAGATTCTAAAAACCCTTGGAAAAATTTTCATGAATCATATCCATGTGTTGCTTTTGAAGGAGTTATGGAAAAGCAATGTAAATATAAATATAGTAAAAGTGAGGGTTTTATAGGCTCTTTTTGGAACCCTATAAATGTAGATGGAGGTCAAGCTCCAGCGGCACATACTGACTGGGTTCCCCCTGCGGAGGCTACAGATAAGGACCAACGGAGAACAGGTTTAAGTTATTGTGGGACTAATATAACAGTTCCTATATCTAATGGTCCATTTAATATAGCTTTTCCTAATAACAATCGTCTTTATGTGTGTAGGGACGACCATAGAGGACCATGGCAAACAGCTAAAAACAGCACTGGACCAAATCAAAAATTAAACAGAGTCTATTATGATGATTTTATGACTGATTACACATTATTAGAAGCTGATGAAGGCTTTTATACTCCTAGTGCGTTAGGCAATAAATTAACTACGGCATTTCATCAGAGAGAAGGAACTGCTGAAGACTGGAAACCTGTAAATGTAGAACCCTATGTATATGAACATAGTTCAACGTGGACTTCTCAAAATGGAGATTTTGCTGATAGCTCAAGTGGTAGTTATAGTCAAATATCACATATAAAAGCTGGATATTTACCCTACTGGTCGGAATGTAGAAAAGGTGATCCATTTATTGGACCATTTGTTAGATTAAATAAAAAGAAAGTTGCTGATGTGACAGATAGAACCTATAAAACAATTAAAACTGCTGGCGGTCGCTTACTTGATAAAATTTATCAAGCTAATGATTTAGACCACATAGGGTTTGATTATGGAAGAAGTGAATGGTCAAAGCCACGAGCAGGTCACCCTGGTGAATATGATAATTTTGGTGCTAATATTCCAAATAATAAACATTGGACTTGGCAAGTTCCAGACCCTGGAAATACTGATGCCTGTGATGGTGCATGGGGCGAACACTATGATTCAGATAATGGTCGTGATTTATTTTATGAAAATTTATTAGTTGGTGATATGAATAGGTATCAAGCTCAAATTAATTTTAATCAGTTTTGTTTTTCAAATATATTTCCTATGGATTTTTTTTCTACAAATAGACACGATGTAGCAAATTTTCCAGCTAATAGACCAGATTTTAACGATATAATGTTTGGGGTTAATCAAGAAGACCCAGATTTTGGTGGTGCTGGTGTTTATCTTTCAAGCGGACAGGTATTAGAAGCACCAGCAGGGAGCTATACACCTGACAGTGCTGACCCTACTACATTTTTAGGTGTATTTGGTAGCAAGGTAGTTCTAACTGATAGTTATATTAAGTGTTTAGATGAACAAGGCTATCAGAAAGTTTATCATGATGAAGAAGAACCAGATAATGAAAAACGGCATTATAATTTTCCTAACTGTGCTCCAGACGGATACTGGTTACCTGGTGATTTAAATGTTGATAATGTCCGCCTAAGAGGTAATCAAGATAGATATGTTCCTTGTCCCATATTAAATAGACCTATAATAGCGTGTACGTCTGGTGATGATTTTACCCTTGTAGTGACAAATATAATAGCAACTCCGCAAGCCATTGCCAAAGTTAAAAATTCACTTTATAGAGCTAAAGAAGTAGATTTTGGTAGCAACGCAACTATGGACGAACGAACAAAAAATAAGGATTTTTTTAAATCTTGGGTATGTAAGTTAGATATTGGAATAACAGACGATGAGACAACTATCAATGTAAATTGCCCAGAGGCTAATTCTAAGTTTGACGCTTTGACAAATAAATGGAATGTTCCTACTCCTTACAATATTACATCTGAATATCAAAATAACACTTTATGGAATAATGGAATGCAGAGCGAACAAGATGGAGGATATTGGAGCTCATACAATCACTACTGGATAAGTCAAAATAAGCAAAATGTAAATCCTACAAGACCTCCTACACAAGGTGGTAAAGATATGGGAATAAAAATGAGATATAACGCCAATCAGCGTCAGGGACGTGAATTTAACAAATTGTGGGTTCATACATGTTGGGACGAATCTATGGACCCCGATAGTCCTCAATTCAATCAAACTTTACCACCTTATTCTTTATTCTCAATGACAGATAGCGATGGATATACCTATAGTGGAACAAAGTATTTTAAAAAAGGAGGTATTCCAAAAGAATTTTTACCAGCTGATGGTAATGCTGTGGGTGTTGATGAAGGAGTAGGTTTATGTGCTGTTTTTTATAAACAAGAGAGAGGTGATTGGCATAATGGAGGCCTTACTATGAACGATCGTGGTATGGGTGAGCCAAATGCTAGCCATCCAGAGGTTAATAAATATTATCCAGAGCGAACCAATCCAGGTGGAACTGGAGGAGGCGATGGTAATTATGGTAGAGATAACCACGTTCCAGGCTATGGTGAAAATGTATTTGGTGATGCTAAGTATTCCTATCAAGCTAGTAAAATTCCATTTTTAGCATTTGTAGTGCGTAAATCAGAAACAGAAGCTGGTAAAAGACCATATAGAGAAAGAACATTAATAGTCCCACAAATAGGAGAATACCTGGGTTTTTCTCCAGCTTTTTCAGACGGAGAATATTCCCAGGTAATTTCTACACAACGTGTGAATCCAAAACCATATAATACAATTACAGATACACTAAAGGCAACAAATACAAAATATACTGATGCCGCTCAATATGGAGTAGGTTTGTATTACAATATTTTTGATTATTATCCCTATATACATGTTGGTGCTCTTGACCCACAAATTGAATTTAATGCCCAGTCTGGAAGATTTGAAATTAGTAATTTACATACTCCAAGTTATGTTGGAAACGGTGCATGGCAAGAGCCATCAAATCAATCTAATCCAGAAGCTTCACAGGAGGTCATGATTATAAATAGCAAAAGTTCCTACATAAGTCAATTAACTATGGCAGGTAGATTTACCTATAATGCTCCTGGACAAGAAGCAAACGGACCTGAACATGGTATAATTTCTATACCTAAAACAAATTTAGATGAGCTGGGATTTCAGCCTGATATACATAACTTTGCTGCTGGGGCGGGTGCTCCATATCCAACAATGACAAGATTCAACTGGGGCGGAAACTATGTTCCAAATACATCAACAGGATACGGATATTGGGAAAATGGAGTCGCTGGAGGAGATAATTGTCCAATTATTCCATACGGGGAATTATATCAAGCAAGCGGACCTAATAGAATTATTTCGGCACAGTCTGGAATAGGAATAATCAATTTATATGCTCCATATAGAACTACAGATTTAAATGAATTTGGGAATAATCCTGTTAGTGATTCTATTATTTTATCCCCGTGGCAACCACAAATATTTAGAGAAACCATTTTTTCAAAAATGGGTTTTTCAGCTGAGCAGATGATTCCTTTTTATGGTTTGTATAATAATGATTTTAACAGAAGTAATTATAATAAATTCCTTGGTGCTGAAAATACGCAAATTTTACCTAAACAAGATAATATGGTATATCCACTAACAACAAATGGGTATGTAACTTCTACGTTAGCCTTTTCAGCAGTAACTAATAATTGGTTAGGCTATGATACAATGGGAGATATTTTCCCAGTTGATGTAGAAATGAATGAACTTTTACAAAGTGCATGGATAGCTCCATCTTGGGGAGGCAATACAAGCACATGGTTAAAAGATTTACCTCCAGCAGCACAGCTTCAAATGTTTAATCTAGGAGGAAACAGTAATTCTGTTAGCCAGAATGTAACAGTAAGTAGTGATGCTTTGATTGCGGCGGAATTGCCCAGAAAGTATAATTTTAGTTATATGGTGGTACATTCTAATATTATAGAACAAGCAAGTAACTTTATTAGTGGGTCAAATAAGATGATACCTATACCTGCTGTTGGATATTTAAATAGAAATTATGCTAGTGCTGATTTTTTCTATAGTTTTGATAGCGATTTTGTCTATACGATAGACAAAACACATATATTAAATAATTTTGAAGTAGAGCTTAGACTACCTAATGGACAATTAGCTCGTGTTGATAGAAATTGTAGTATTCTATTCAAAGTAACTAAAGCAGTGAAACCGCCTTTACAATTAAAACCACCAGCACCTCCTACAAAAAAAGAGATAGAAGATAAAAATAAAAAAGAAGGTAGATATGAAAGTAGTCTAGTTTAGTCAGGTAGATATTTACATTTAAATTGGTCGTGTTTGTTACAATTATTACAGAGGAAGGCTCTGGGTTCGCCAGTATCATGGTCGTGATCCAGCACTTTAGCAAAATTGTTAGAACCTCCTTTTTCCCAAGGCTCAAATTCTCTAAAGCATTCATTACAATTGGTAGCACATTGATAGTTCCAATATAATTCATGGAAATCATCATATTTTATGCCCATATCTTTCCATCTGGCTATTTTTTTAATCATTTTACCATATGGTGTTTTATTGTATCTCCTTTTAAGCTCATTTATATGGTGTATATTGTTATAGTAGTAATTTCTACGTTTAATTTGTTTTAGTGTAAGTAATTCTGTGGTCATTTTATAATATATTTTATACTTACAAAATATATTATCAAATTTTTCTTAAAAATATGAATCATAAATACTAGTTTTGTTTCCAGTGCTTAAAACTGTTGGAATTTTTTTTTGTTTTGCTAAAACTTGTCTATGATTAGGACCAGCTTTAGATATATCTACCTTTTTAGCTTTAGGCTTTTCCTCTTTTTTTGGAGCAGGCGGCGGCGGTGCTGGCGCTGGCGATCTAGCTTTGGCTTTTTCAGCTTCTCTTTCACGCCAAGTCTTTTTTAAAGATTTATATTTCTCCATATAATTGACGAAATCGTAGAACCCATCTTTGGTCTGAGGCATTTTTGGCGGTGGAGGTGCTTCTTGAATAGTATTTACTTGCTTTCTGGGAACTGGTGTAGCTTCAGCTGGTATTCTATCGGCTTTTTCTTTCTTTTTGGCGGCGGCTTTATCTATTCGTTTTTGTCTCATATTTGCTAAATTTTGTAACTGTTTTTCACTCATTTTTCTCTTAGGTTTTTTAGGTGGCTCAGCAGGTGTTTCTGTAATCTCTAAATGAGGTGGTTCAGGAGCTGGTTTAAACATATCTTGTTGTTTAAGGGGCTCCTCTTTGATTTCTTTAATTACTGGCAATTCTTGTTTTTTTTCAGGTTCTGGCTCAGGGGCGGGTATAGTGGGTAAATTCAGAGTGCTCATATATATTATTAATAGAAAATTTATTCAATTTAATCCTCTGTTTTTTCTTCTTCTTCTTCATCTGAGTCACTAACCATTGATTCTACTCCCTTCATTTTAACTAACGGTCGCCCATTTTCCCAGATTTTAGTGCTAAATGTATCATAGGCATCAGGCGGATTTTCAGTGTAATCTATATAGACAAAATGATATGGCTGTTTCCACACATGCTTACAAATATTATAGAAATTTTTATCATCATCACCAAATGAATTCCCAAGCTCACTACAGATTTTTTCTTTTTCCCGCCTATTTGAGTTTTTGCCCAAAATTGCATGGGTCATATTGGTTCTAACTAAGGGGTGAAGCTCCTTAAATGACTGACTGGAAAAAATTAAAAGTCCCACACCTTTGTGGCGATAATGCGTACTGAGCTTATAAACATAAGAGCTTCTTGGAATACCTATAAAGTCATCTAAAATAATAGCAATGAAGGGTCTATCTTTTTTGTCTTTGTAGGAATCTTGGGCATCAATAATAGATTTTAATGCTTTATCAGAATATTCGCCATGTATCGTTCCTGGGAATAATTCCTTTAAAAATCTACTTGTGCTATCATTCATAATTGTATTACTAAATATGTGTACTTGGTCAAATCTATCTTTATAAAAAGCCTCATTCGCCAACAGATTAGTAATGATGGTTGATTTTCCCGACTTAACAGGTGCGTAAATTCCCATAAGAACACCTGTAGATATATCAGGTAAATTAGGGTGAAGAGGAGTATTCAGGGCCATAGTCATTCTATCTGGATCGGGCATAACTTCTAAAATTTCTAAATTGTTATTCATTATTTATTATAATATGAGGTTTTTTATTATAATAAATTTGTTTATTCAGTTAGTGAAACAACTCCGTTTTGAAGAACAAATAAACGTTCTACCTGTGCCCAAATAAGAGTTTCTAATGTTTGGGTAGGAGCGTCGCAATAACCTCTTCTAAGAGTTCTATTAAGCATAATAGGCTTTTGGCCTATTGCTGTGCCTGTTCCTGTAAGAGGATTAGATGTGAGTGTTACACCTTCGTAGTGCTGTAATCCAGTTAAGCGGTTATCCTGAATGGCCCAGCCTTCTATTTCTTGTTTGGCTTGCGGGGCAGTGGTTCCCGCTGTTCCAGTGGCGAAAGCTCTTCTTTTCCATTCACCATCAATAACAGTCTGGTCCATAGAATATTCGCATGAAGGAACTTGAATATCTACATTTTCAGTTTGTGACAAGTAGTATGCCTTTTGTGCGACATTTGATACTGGTCTGTTAAAAAATTCTTTATCATTTACCCTAAGGTTAAACTCAGAACCAGCACACATATCACGTCCTACATATACACCATTAAGCTGGTCCCATGCAGCTTGGTCAGTTGTTGGATCTAATGAGAAAAATTGATTGGTATTAGGAATATCAGCCCAAGTAATATTTTGAACCACGCGTCCTGCTAGACCGATTTCACGATTTACCTGTTGTGGAATAGCTGGTGCACCAACATTAACTGTATTGCCAGCTGATGGGACCAAAGCCGTTGTTAAAATAATATCTTGGTACGGCATGGTTAATCCATTCTCTGAAGCGGCAGTCATGGCTAGATCACCCATCTTAGTATCGTCATAGGTAAGGTAATCAGCTAAAAATTGAACGTTAGTAGTTACAATTGGGCAAGATGTGGGCTTATTAGCAGCAATATCTGAAGTGACAAATGACTTACCTTTGGTTTCATCAGTCCATCTAATTTCAATAGAAACGGGTTCAGCCATAAGGTATAAAGGTAATTGGACGTTTTTCATCATAGGAAATAGTTCTGAAAGTTTAATAGCAAATACTACTTGTTCGTCATCTCCTTTAGTAGAATCCTCCATACAAAGCTCATCATGAACTTTACCATTTACTTTGGGCTGACCATTTTCTCCTCTGCCCCAAAGTAAATTCATAGGTTGAAGCGCGCCATCAGCGTCATTACTGGGCTCAAATCCGTCGGTAATAGAGCCTACTCTAATAGAATCCTTACGAATACGCTCCTCGGCAGATTTGAAAAGACGTTTAATAGTGGCATAGTGTCCATATTTGTCTGTTGTCGCCACTGCTGTAGCGCCTACTCTTAATGTAGCACTTTCTACCCATGAATGAGCTCCTGCTTTTACTGGGCAAAAAACTTTTCCTGCGTAGGCTGCTCCATTTTCTTTATAGGTTCTGGATACTTGGACACAGCTGTTGATGTCTAATATACCTCTTTTCTCTAGTGTAAAGCGGCAAACACGTTGGTTATTAACTACAGGTTCTAAAATGCTCGTATGAACATGCATGGAATCCACGGAAGCTTGGGGTTTTGTTCTTAAAATCGCTGGTAAGCTCATTTCTTATATACTATAGGCAAATAAAAAAGTTATAGTTAAATTTTAAAACTACTTAACTTGAAACTTTAATGCCTTGAGGACTGTAGGTTAAAGTATTGGTAGCAAGGACGTAACTGAAAAGTGAAAATGGCGAATCACCATCTAGACCTGATTGAATTCTTACAGAGTATGGGCTCCGCGAATAATCTACGCCAACTTTAAACTGGTCTTGGCGTATTCCGATACCAAATAGATGATTATCGGGGTCAGTAGCTGTAGTGGGCCAGCGGTCTTCACCATAAATTACATTATTGTCTAATACACCATATTCAGTATAGTCATCACGAATTCTACTATCGGCAAAAGTAACTCTTGTAGATTTATTGTCTTCACTCATCAAGGACAAAGAGGTAGATGTTAATGAATTAATAGGTTTTACACTGTTAAGATATTGTTCCAAAATTTTAGCATCAAGATGAGAACCTACAGCGGCAGGTTGTTGTGTGGTAGCTGCGACTTCGCCTAGTTTAGGCTCAACATCTACTCTTTCCTCAAGTGGGAAAAGGATACCACCTTTTGCGAATGCTACTTCATCAATATTTACGGGGGTATTATATGTTCCTCCAGTAGCAAATTTAGCCAAAGAGTTACTTGGTTCAGCACTATTATTTACGTGAGGGGTCGGCACGAGATTATGGAATACAGACTGAACTTTAGATGCACCGAGGTTCAATACTATCTGTTGGTCGGAGGAATTGACTACACTGTATAATGAACTGTAGGCGTTGTATGTAAGTTGTCCATTGGCTGCTGTTTCCATGGCATTGACCCCTTCTTCATCGGGGACTAAAAGGTCAAAATCTAATTGTAAATCGGAAAGTTGGTAATGGAATTGTGATATATCAGTATTACCGCCTGATACTCCAGAAATATTGGTAGCATTGTATGGTGCTGTTAATGGTGCGGGAACAGTCCTAACAGGCTGAAGAACAGTATTGTCTGGTGATAATTCTAACTGAACTATCATACCTTGAGTTCCATTTTGACCAAGTGGTATAACACCAGCTCCAGTTAAAAGACCACAACGGATAGGTATGGAAAAATCTCTTTCAGTATTTAAACTACATGCTTCTACAATAGACCTAGAAGCGGTTAAATTTCCTATAGGAGTGCCGTTATTAAGGTCAGGAGAGGAATGCGTAGCGGAAACAATTGAAGAGAGCAGACGAGGCATCTGGCGGATATGTTCTAATGTTTGGTGATCCAGTGTGGATAGAGTGACTTGTTGAATAGTAGAAGCTACACCTACAACTTCGTTAATAGTAGCATTAACTCCGCCGACAGCATTAGCACCGCCGACACCATTATTATTTTTTACTTGGGTATCATTGGCATCTAAAATTTTTATTTTACCTGTAAGGCGAAGACTTTTTCCTACAAGATATTTGCTAGACTGTGCTATTAAAAACTGAATAATAGGATAACCATTTTTAAAAGAATAAACTCCGTTACTGGGAGCATTCTGTGGATTAATGGATACTTTTTCGGTCTGGATAATGTTAGACATTTCTTATATATATCATTACATAAAAAAAATCTAGGTACATAGGAAAATATTTAAAATAATTAAAGCTACGCTAAAAAAACTTATCTAATAACTTCAATGCCTCCAGCAGTGATTACCATTCTATTAAGATGGACACAATAACTTTCTAAAAGTGTATCTTTACCATCTGCTGTATTAGGGTATTGAATTCTTAACATAGTAGATTTACCTTGTAAGTTATGAACTTGTCCATATCTGGAAAGGGCACGTGCTATAATAATTCTAGTACACATAGCTTGAAGGTTACGAACTGGAACTTTAGCATTTTCTATAGCTTTTTCGCATTCCATAATGTGTAAAATATCATTTTTATGATTTTCATATTTGACCATACTTACTGGTCTATCAGGAGTAGTATCGCCATCAAAAACCCACTGGTAATTATGCTGAGGTTGTTCCAAGTAATTTGCTCTTAAAGAACTCTTTGTAGTATCATTTAGATTTTCTTGTAAAAGAGGAACAGAAATAAGGGAGTAGGCTCTTTGTTGATTTGCTGGAATAAAAGCACTTTGAAGACCAATAGGACTTGAAAGATTATGCCTATAAAGTGTAGAAGTGCAGTAATCAATAGGTAATCCAGCACCATTTACTTGTTTCATCATGGATTCAACGTATCCTTCAGGAGGTTCTACTTGTAATACTGACATTTCTACCTCAGTAATTTTAACATTTGAATTTTCTGGAACGTCAATTCCAGTGCGAGCTGGTGATGTAATATCAGGCCACTTAAGTCTATCTCTTGGATCAAAGAATACTACAGGTCCTCCTACATTAGCAACAGCACCATCGCATCCAGTGTAAAGATGACCTAAATTCGCTCCTACAGCTCTATTAGGAATGTAATGAAATCTAAATCTATCTAATCCTCCGTGGCCACCATTATCTTGAGATATTTTGGTAACTTGTCCTAAGGATTGACAGTTACTTCCATCAGATTCAGCTATGTAAATCATATCACCAATACATACACCGCATTCGTTATCATCATCACAAACAGACCTTTTTACATATTTTGCTAAACCAGCACCTGCTGCTGTTGCTGCGGCATCTCTATCAGCTGTTCTACAAATATCAACTGTAAATTCGGTAGCAGCAGGAGGAGCAGTAGGCGTATCACCTGCTAACGCTTTATTACCAAATAATAAATATGCGGTTTCTTTAATATCTCCTCCATTTCTACCGCCTCCTACAGCAGGAGTTTGCGGGTCATAGGATACACCAGCACGATTGGCTAATACACATGAACGTGTAAGAGTTTCTACATTCATTTGAATTCTTAAGCCACTAGTTGCTGCAAGAGGAAATACTGAATTAGCTGAAGTTCCAATAGTTCCGCTTCCTGGTATAGGTCCTGAGCATTGGATTTCTTTAGCTGCACCATTAGCATCTCTTCCAGCTCCTACAGATGAGAGGGGCGGCGGGTCCCAATATAACTGAGCGTTGTTAGCTCCATTTATGGACATACCTTGAAGAAGCTCACGTTTAGCATTAATGGAATCATTTTGATTAAATCCCCACATCTGGGCACACAATACATTAATATCACTAATATCTTCAAGCTGAGTGCGACCATCACCAGACTGAATTCTTAAATCTCTTATTAAGGACCACATACCTGCTGAACCATCGGGGTGAAGACTACCCCTACCTACCATGGTAATTCTCATATTAAGATTAATATGAGCTGGATCTACGTAACCTATGTAACTGGGAATATTGAATTTAATTTGATTATTTTTTAATGGGCTATACGTTCCTTGTAGTTCAGGTTTAATTATAATTTGTTTGTTTGGGACAAATTGTTGATTTGTGTTATTGGCTGCGAACATTTTATATTATAGAGTAATATAAAAAATTCATTCTTTAAAACAATCTAAAATCAAAGATAAGCTTTGCTTAAAAAGCACTATTGGAAGAAACTTGTGTAGTGACTCCGTCCAAACTTGCAGCTGCAAAACCTCCTTTTGTATATATATCAGATATACCAGAAGTAGAATATTCTACTTGTGTTGGAGCATTATCATGTTCCTTATATTTACCAGTAACTAAAGAATATATAGATTCTCCTACAGCATAGGCGGCTAATGCTGGAACTGCTACCTCAGCACCAAGAGCCAAAGTAGCCGCTGTTCCAACAGCTCCGCCTATAGCCATATTTTTAGCTGTATCTAATAATGAAGAGCCAACACCTTTACCTTCAATTAGGTCTTGGGTTACATTTGCGGCTCCTAGGACACCAGCAAGTTCTGGATTATCTTTTTCAGCACCATCTTCCACATCTTCGGCTGCTGTCTTAGCTAAATTAGTTCCTTTGCCTCCTCCATCTTCGCCTGCTGTCTTGGCGAAATCCCCACCTTCATCGTCCCCTCCAGTTAGGCTACCTTTTTTAGAAACGGCATCACCGCCTATTGTTCCTGGTGCTCTTGAACGAACTGTTGGCTCAGGTAGTGTATCTGGTGCTCCAGATGGTCTAAAGCCTTTATCTACAAAACCTCCTGCTGTATCATCACCAAAATACGCTTGCTGTTGGTCTGCTGCTGGATTTACTCTTTCCGTATCACCGAATTGTGACTGAAAGCTTGGCTCCTTAGATTCATCTTCATCTTCTATTCCGCCACCTAGATCATCGTCTTCATCATCATCTTCATCTTGACCTTCATCTACATCTTCATCTTCTGTTTCTCCACCTGTAGCACCATCTACATCTTCATTTACATCATCATCATCTGTTTCGGCATCTGTAAAATCATCTGCTCCTTGTGGTAAAGTTCTTGTTTCACCTGGTTTTAATGTGCCTCCTTTACCATCTGAAAATTTTTCTAAATCATCTGTAGGCGTGCCTGGCCTATTAGTAGTGGCAGCAGGTCTAGCTTCTTCGGGTTTTGTATTTGTAACACCTCCACTAGTTTTTACAGATGCTTTGGTAAGAGCTTTAGAACCTACTGGTGTTTTGGAATCCTCTGCTCCTTTTTGTGTAAGTTTGCCCCAACTAGATTTAGCTTTACCCAAAAGTTTTTTACCACCTTCAAAAGCCAATGGGGCGGCAAAAGAAGCTGTAGAAAGTAAATTTTCCATTTCTTCTTTGTCTTCTGCTTTAATGTCTAAGGCTTCAGCTATTTTTGAGGAAGCACGCTCACGGAATGCTTCTCCTTTACTTTTTATATAGTTTTGTAATCCATCAGTTCCAGCCTGATATTGTGATAGGGCATTATTGTATGCTTGCATGGTATATTATATTATACGATTTATTTTTTACGTGGCTTTTTTTTTGCTTTGCCTTTAACACCAACAAATATATCTTTCATCTTAAGTTTAGGACGTTCTATTTCCTTAATCTTAATATCTACTGCTCTATAAATTTTATTTAAATTAGTAGGAATTTCTTTACTATCCATTAATATAATTAATCAATTTTTTATTTGTAAGTGTATTATATAAATCAAATGTCGTTTATCAATATAAGCACGAATCAACAAACTACAGCCCAACGCCAAATGACGGAGCGAACACCAGCTAATTTAAGAAATGATTTCAAAGTTCCTATTGAAATAAAAAAAGGTGACCAGATGGAATTAGTATCATTAAGATTACATCTTAGTTCAGCCATTAGAATTTTAGAAGATGAAAATGATACCTTTGTATGGACATGGGGTAATGCTCCTAACTGGACACAACATATAGTAAGAGTTCCAGATGCTCCTTATTATGATGGTAATGAATTTGCAAATATGGTAGAAGCATGTTTAAACGATAGCACAACTATTCCCAGTTTTGATAGAGATGTTAATGAAGCAGACCATTACAATCCTACTATTCAAGGAGGATGGTCAGTTACATATACACCTGTAGGCGGAGCAGTTACCTCTGCTAAATACGAAATAGATAATCAACAATGTACCTATATGGCTGATTTAACAAATGGAAAAATTGCCCAAGGACATCTTGGTAATCTTGAAAAAGTATTAAATTCACAGCTTCACTCTATTAGAGAGGAACCATTTCAATCATCAAATGCGATAGAATCATTTGAAAATACACAAGGTGACTACACTATGAGACAATCATGGGTTTCCTTTACTCATGACCCATCAGAAAGTCAAGGAGGAGTATTTGATGAATTAGCTACTGGAGATCTTGAAGAAGCTGTATTAGAGAGTCCAGGAGGCAATATTTTTAATAGTTTTTTAGGAAGAAATTTTGATTATGGTCAAATGAGCAATGTAGCCACAGTTAGAGGAGGACAAAATGGAGAACAAAATCCAAGTAGATGTATAAGTAGTATTTATGATAATGGTGGAAAAGTTTTTTGCACCACTAGTCCATTATGGGGATATCACCTATCTGATTTTACTGATAGTGCTAACCTTGTAGGACCAGAAGTTACATTACAAATTGGAATGGAAAAAGATACAGATGAACAACTAATCGTTACAGAAGAAAGAATATTTATAATTACTAAATTAGCTAATCCTGGAACAACTGATAATAACTGGCATCTTAGGCTAGACCTTAAACCAGGAGAGGCTGATTTTAATCCCTTAATACCTGGAGTTTCTGGACCTACATTTAAAAGATTATACATGCACTACATACCAGAAGAAGGTCAAAATGATCCAGCTTTAGAAAGTCCATTTAAAAACGGACTTTGGGCAATCGGCGGTTATGTTGATGATTCTGACCCCACAGGCGGAGATGGTACTGGACAAGTTCCTGATAATGCTCTTTTAGCAGATAACTGGAATTTTTGTGTAGATGCTGGAGTTGATGATGGTATAGATAGTTACGGACCAAGAAATGTTTGGTATTATGAGGAAGTTTCAGGACGGTTCCAACCTGGAATTAGTTTTGCTTTAAATCCAGATCCTGGTGATGTAATAAGACTTGACTATGATACCTCAACTGTTAGACATTCCTTTAATGACCCAACTATTGCTGATGAAACTCCTACTATGTTTCCATCTTCTACTGGCGGCTCATTTCAATTAACTCCTACAAGACATTTAGGCTATAACAATGTTCGGGTAGGTTTAAATTCATTTAATAGCTATGTAAATCCAGATTATACACATAAAATTAGTAATTTAGGCGGTGACGAACCTATAGGAGCTCAAACTAATCTTGAAAATTGTAGATGGCAAATCCAATTATTTAATGACCCAGGTAATGTAAATTTAGATGCTAATGGTGTAAATTGTCCCAGATGTCAAATTATTGGAACTGAAAATCCAGAAGATACGTTCCCTGTAGATGGCAAACCATTTAAATCTAAAATTGTGGAAGAGATAGATTTATTAACACATCCAAGTAATATAGTGGCTGGTCCGTCACCTGCTGGCCCAACTGAAATATTAATCAGTGAATTAAATAGACTTTCAAGAACTGGAGCATTAAATACAAGTCAAAAAATAGAAATTCCTCAAAATTATTATGGTTATGATGTATCTATAATTGAATTACATTTAAATAATGCTTCAGGAAGTGTAATGGATGTAGTTTTAGACCTTTACAGTTCAATTACTGATACAACTGCTACTGATATAGCAACAAGGTTTGCTGGTTTAACACCATTTAGTACAACTGCTACTAGTCAAGTTCCAGCAAATTCTACAACTGGTTTTGTTGAATTTTTAATAGATGCTGATACATCAATACATAATGAATTTTATGTGGTTCTTCGTGAGCCAGGTGGTACAATGAATGGTTTATCAATTCAGGGAACTTTCGGTCAAGATTTAGGTGGGACAAATGGCAACCAACTTTCGGGACTCAAGCATAAAGTAAAAGGAAATTCTGTTGGTTCAATTGGAGGTTTTACACCATTGACCCATGACCTTTGTATATGTGTAGAAATTACAGAGGTTTCAACATTAAAATTCTATGCTTTACAAACTCCTAAATACAGATTAGAAGACCCAGCTGGAGGAACTCCTCCTGTAAATCCCCATGTAACTCCAGAAAATGCCTATCAAACAGATAGTGCTAAAACCCCTACAGATGCTGAATTACAAGCAAATCTACTTTTCACATTAGATAATTCAGGCTCTACATATGGTGCTAAAGATACTTCATATATTAAAGAAAGTCATTATCCACTTGTCCCCGTTATTGCTTGTGGAGCAGGAGGATATTATGCGGCAACCACATTAGCAGCAGAACAAGCAACTTGGGGAAATGAAATCGGTTCATATAACTGTTGGGATATGCAGTTGGCATATAGAGATATACCTACATCAAAAGCAAATAGACAAATTTATGAAGCTTTCCCTTACAGATGGATAGTAGAACAGCCTAATAATGTTCCTGGACCTGGTGACCCGCCTACTGCTATAAAAGGCACTGGATACTGCTTTAAATTTGGTAAATTACTTGATACCCAGACAGGTGCTCCTCAAGATCCAGACCCTTTGGTTCAAAATCACTATGTCACCTATCAAAGCACTACTGCTGAACCCTATGTAAATACTGTTATAGCTGAATTGTTCCCGTTAAATGTTAGTAATCTTCAGCGAATTTTAGGTATGGAAAATTTGGTCCAATCAACTAGGAATTCTACTCATTTTGACCCAGCTATCGCATCAACACGTAGAATTAATGAAATGCCTATTGGTGATACATTTACTGTAGAACTAACATCAACACCTATTAAAGGTTTCAATGGAGGCACTGGTGATGTTAATAAAGCACTAGCTGTAATCAATGTAGAAGAGCTTGAAGTAGATTCACAAAAGGATGGAGGTGTTATTTATTCAACTTCTACTAGAAGACCTGTAGATTTAAATATTGCCCAAGATACAAGTCTTCATAGTCTTAATATTCAATTAAGAGATGCTAATGGTAAAATATTAAGAGCTGTTGAAGCTCCATTAGATGTAGTATTATATAAATCTCAACCTGAAAGTGCGAAGATGGAGCAAGCCATAAGAGAATTAAAAGAGGTAATTCAAGGTAAGAAACAAGATGCCCGCGATGTCCAGTTAGCAAATATTGGTGTTAATAATCCTCTTCTTGGAGTAATCCCATCTTAAATTAAATAAATTTAATAGTATTCTATTAACTTTATTATTTCATATAAGCTCTTCTACCTTTCTTCCTTTTGCCTTTAACGTCTCTAATCATACCTTTCTTAGTGGTATAATCAAGTTTGCCTTTCATGGTTTTACTGGCTTTTCCTTTTTGTAAAAGACCATGTTTTTCAGCAAGTAATCTGGTGTAGGATACTCCTCTACGTTGAGCCTCGTGGTGAATTTTTGTATTATGTGGGATTGTTGAACTCATTATATTTTATACGTATATAATAAATGAATCCTATTTCTTATAAAAAATGTGATATAGCTGGGTATGAATATAATAAAATTTACCAGTCACTGTATTATTTTAAAAACAGAGATAGACTGTTAGCCCATGCAAAAAGAGAAATCACTTGTTCTATCTGTGACCAGAAAATGCCCTACAGCTCCTATAGTTACCACCTACGTTGTCACAAGGTAAAACCTCC
>Ga0181398_1000098_pt1 | contig 23532 bp, 35 predicted proteins | sample 21SPOviralmetaG_FD_130127 | JGI IMG/M metagenome (GOLD analysis project Ga0181398, IMG submission 130127) | Marine viral communities from the oligotrophic San Pedro Time Series (SPOT) site, San Pedro Channel, CA, USA - 21 SPOT_SRF_2011-04-29 | ecosystem: Environmental > Aquatic > Marine > Strait...
CACAAATAATAGACAATTGGTTAAAGCCGGAACAGGGACTGAGTAGAAAAGATGCAATACTCTATAACTATGTTAACCAAATGACCAAAGCAGGTAAGTTAGACCAACTCAGGACAGGATTTTATGATTGGCTAAAAACCAGCAAGGTCAGCCAAGGACAGCAAGCAAAACTTATGGCAGGAGACGATAAAGGTCTTAATGCTATATTAGATCTTGTTGTAAAAATTCAAACTATGAAAAATGATCTTATTGACCAACTAGATAACTCAGGCGCTGATGTTACTGCTAGTACAGGCGGTGAACGTGGCGGAGAAGGCTATGTCGCAACCAGGGACAAAATTAAATTAGTTCCAAGACATAGATGGACACCCAATTAAACTAATACACAAAAAACAATGGCGAGAAGTTTATGATGATGGCAAGTATATTATTAAAAAAACTAGACCTGATGCATTTGACTTTCAACTATACAAACGTTTTCAACTAGACAATCCTTGGTGTGTAAAAGTACACAGTTTTGAAGATGGTATGATTGTTATGGATAAAATTGAAGGACATTCGTGGGACGAATTTAGACAATATGCTACTCGAAAGCAATTATGGAATTTATGTGTTACGTTTAGGGTGGAAGTGGTAAAAAGTTTCTTTGACTTTTTAGAAGATAATTATGTTCCGGCTAGACCGTTGCAACGCGACTGGATTGACGGAAACCAACGTGTATTTTTTAATGGAGATGCAACACACGGAAACTTAATTATGCAAGGCGATAAACCTATGTTTATAGATCCAGACGGATTTCATAGGGCAAAGTGGGATAGATTTATTTTAAAAGTGCATGAGCAAAATACTGAGTGGTTTAACCACTACTTACAAGAAGCTCACAGGGCTAGTAGGAACGATAAATAATATTATGGAACAAAAACAGTATACATTACAACAATGGTCAGCAATAGAAGGCGGACATGAAATGCCAGAAACACCCAAGTCGCAATATAGTTTTATAGGCGATATGATGGAAAGCAAAATGTTTAGAAGTAAAGCTAGAGTCGAAGGCAGTAATGCAAGAGATATGGCTGACTTTGCAATGATGAATGTACTAGCATTGTATATTCTAAGCAATGAATATGATTATGCAGTAGCGGCACAAGATTATGCTAAACGCACTATAATGTACGGAAACTTTAACAATTTTAGAACTGGTGGCACTGATCTTAATATTGCACTCACCGCTGTTAAAAACGGCATGTCCGACAGTGGTGAAAAGAACCAACTACAAGCAGGCAAACTTAAATTCAATGATCAAAAAATGAAAACGTTTTTGAGAACAATGTCAGCAGGAAGACCTCCAGCTTCAATTAACAGTTTTCTTTTAATATTAGAAAGAGACTTGGATATACAAAATAGTAATTACAGAAGCATTAGGAGATTGGTGCAAGACTGGCCTCGTTTGAATAAAATGCAAAAGCAATTGGTTATTACAAGAATGATGCAATTCTTTAGAACAAAAGCATTGCGTAGTGAACTGTACAGCTATATCAGAGACATGAGTAGAAGCCAAGGACTTGAAGCTAAAAATGCACACAATGCAGAAGGTGCTCCAAAATCATATGGTGCCGATACACTTGCTAAACTAGCAGTAGCCGGTGGTGCTGTAGCAGGCGGATATGCACTAGGAAAATCAATTGGAAGCAACATTGGTGGTATGCAAGGTTTTAGAAACTTAAACAAAAAAATTACCAGCAAAAATTACACAGTCAAGTAGATGACAAACTACATAGCATACACACTAGTAGACATCAGCAACACCAATGAAAGTAAACTTGATAGAAACAAGATTAAGTTCTTTCAACAACAAAACTTAAACACACTAGTACAAACAATAGGACTAAGAAGTCAGCCTATGCACTCAAAGGTTGAGCTTGATATGGCACAAGATGTAGCGAATTTAGGCTTCGGAAAGCAGTATCAAGGACTACATACAGTATGGAAAATGCAGTTTAGTATAGAACATGGTGGTGTTTTTAGTTTAAAAGACTTATTAGACGATTGTAACGGAATACCTATATACACTGAACTAGAAGAAACAACAGAATTATCTAGTAAGTGTTTTGAGACACATGATAGTAATTTAACTAACTTATGTTTCGAACATTATTCTTATTGGCCCGTATAGTTAACGTTAACAGCTTATTTAAAAATTACACCGATCACTGATAAATATCGTTGTAATAAAATTAGGCAAAACATAGGCTCCGTCAAAAAACTAACACTTTAGACCCGTCAAATTTAGTTAACTGTCAAAATTTTGACCGTACTAAAAACAAGATAAGTAGTAGTGTAAGAAAGACAAAAGGCAAAAAACTTTGGCAAACATACAATTGACGCTAATATAAGTTGCAGTAGCAATAGGAAAAGCAGAACTATGTCAACCACAGAACTTGAACGAACCAATTTAGAAGCCCACGTTGATCTTTGTGCAGAGAGGTACAAGGGATTGGAAACACGTTTGGAAAATGTAGAAAAAGCAGTAAAAGACCTTCACTCAGAAATGAGAAGGATGCATGATGAAAATGTCAAGAATCATCAATCAACAAATAAAATAATGTTAGGTGCCGCGGCTACAGTTGTAGCAGGTATACTATCAACTATCATCGTTTTGATAATGAGTTAATTTCCGTATAAATACTATTATGAATTTAGAAGAACTCGATAATAGCAGTGTGGTCGAAGCACAACTAGTATGGGCGAGAAAAGGTAATCAACTTACTCGTAAATATCGTTGTGTAGTTGGCAGACGAGCAGGTAGACTGGTAAGCAAGCCAGGACAGTGCAGTGCTCCAGTTGATATTAAAAAGCGTCTGGTATTGAAAAAAACAAAAGCTCGCATGGGCAAACGCATGGCTAAGAAAGCACAACGTACTAAAAGGTTTAATCCAGCAAGTAAAGCACTTAAAAGATTGAACAAACGGAGAAAATAAAATGAAGATAATGGACATTATTGATGACAAGTACACAAAGAACGATACATGGATTAAAGACGGTGTATTGATGTGTAATAAAGATTGTTGCGGCGCACCTGTAAGTGAATGTTCATGTGATTCAAGTTGTAAAAAATGTAACTGTTACAACATTAAAGAAGAAGGTGTAGCAGAACGTTATGGTATGCGTGGTGCTTCAGTAGCTCAAAGTAGAAAAGATATCAATACAGGAACTAATATGAACAAGAGGGCTAATAATAAAGCACAAGATCAAAACAGAGAAATGAATATTAGAAATGCAAGTGCAACCCGTAAACAAAATAGAGATGCAAAACGAGTACAGACTGGCATACCTGTTAGAGCAGTGCAAGGATAAGCCCAATGAGAGCAATGATAACCAAAGGCGGAATTTATACTTGGATTAATGTGAGAGAAAACAAGTTTATTGAAGAAAAATTTGAAAATGTCGATTTGTTAGAGAAAAAAGATTTAAATGAAAGAGAACAATATATAGCACAGACATTAGTAGGCAGAGGCGTCTTAGATAAGACTATCGACGGAAAAGAAGTAGCATATAAACTTAACATTAATAATTTTACGAGGTAATCATGAAGCCAAGACTCTACGATATTATCAATACTTTTGATAAAACTTCTAAACAATTGAATGAACGTGCAGGAACTGATGTTGATTTGCGTGTAGCAATGACACAAAAAACTCAAGACAATAGTATCAGTGTACAGCAATACAAAATTGATATTGAATCAAAACCATTTGCTGGTAGAAATAAAAACTTTTATCATATTTACGAACATAACGAATTGTTATACGAAGATATTGCATTATTTGAAAGTGCAATGGGTATTCTTAAGAATCTTATGCAGAACAAGAATCAAAGAGTCGCTGAAATTGAAAAAGCAGACGTGGCATACAACAATGCATTGTACGAAGTTTATATGTTTAAAAGCAGAATTAAAGCATCAGTCAACGAAGATGTGATGTTAGCAAAATTAAGTCAAGCACAAAACAAACTAGGTGAAGCGAAAGCCAAAATACTACAAAAACTATAAATACAATATAACGAACGGGAATAGAAACATGTATCTAAACGATTTAAATTCAAGTCGACACAATGTAGAAAAGCTGAATCGTATTCTTGCTGATACTTTCAAACACGATGTTGATTTATCAGAAATGACTACCGATTCTCTTAACAGAATGTTGAACACAACAAATGCTAAAATGACAGCAATTAAAGAGAGTGATCTCAAGTACTGGGAAAATCCACAGTACAATAAACTAGGGTTGATTCAACATCAACTTAAAACATATATTACAGAAATTGCACCAACAAGAGGTGACAGCAAACGTGTAAAAGCCAAAGAAAGCACCATAATGGAAGCTGACTTGGATCAAGCAGAAGTATTGCTAGCCGCACAGGAACTAGTTGACGAAATGCAAAAAATGGTAGAAAATGTAGCAGAAATGCAAGTACAGAAACTTATGCCAATTGTAGATGCAATGAAAGAGCAAGTAGGATTTGATATAGCAGAAGCATATAACAGTGCCGCAGATGGTGCGTTAGGCGCTCTATTAGATCAAATGAAAACTGCAAAAGAAGCAGTTGAAAACGCTACACTAGCCGCTAGAGGTGAACCAGTAAATACACCTGCCGCAACTGACATGGGAATGGATGATGCTGATATGGACCCAGAAGCACCAATGGATGATATGGGAGCAGATGAATTTGGAGGTGATGATGCCGCGGCTGGAGAAGAAAACCCAGTAGGCAGAGAACTAAAAGGTGAAAGTGCTCTAGCAAACATGGAGCGAGGTGCGTTAGCTGAAAAAAAGTTCCTAGAGAGTAAGGACAAGCTCTTTAAAATGGTTGAAAGTGGCCAGATGTCCCAAACTGATTTTATCAATGTTATTAACGAACTAGACGAAGGCTGGTGGGATAATGCAAAAGCTGGCGGCAAGATCATCGGCGGCGGCATTGCAAAAGGCTTGGGCTATATGCTTACAAGAAGCGGAGATAAAGATAGATCAGGTCGTGACGGCGGATTTTCAGATCGCTTGGGCAGAGGACTTACAAACATAGGTAATGATGCAGTAGACAGTGGCTTTGATACTATAGCTAAATCATATAAAGATACGACAAAGAGTTTAAAAGGCGTTAGAGAAGCACCTGGAGATAAACAAAGTGGTATACAAAAGCCACTAGGCAAAATGACTCCGGAGTTAAAAAAATACCTATCTCAGTTCGGTTTAGATCGAGGTGATGTGATTGACATGATGACTGATCCTAGTGCAAGTCCGAGACAATTCCAGCCATTATTAGGTAAACTTAAAGGTAAAGGCTTAGACGGCGGGCCGGGTGAGCCAGTTCCAAATCAGGGAGGTGTTGCACCTAGATTGCAAAACAAAAGAGGTTTTGATCCAATGGGTGATCAAGTACCGCCAGCGAATACAAAATTACAGAACAAAAGAGGCTTTACGCCCGGTGTACAAACACCACCAATGGCAGACAAAAGACCAGATGGTACCAGTAAACCAAGTAGACCAGCTCCATTAGATGGTGGTATAGCTCCTGGCACTACAAAAGGTGGTCCAAGTAAACTACGTCAGAGACAAATGCAAAAACAAGCTAACCCTAACGATGCTTTTCTCAAAAAGAGACTTGATCAAAGATACGGTCAAGGCGAGTTTGCACCTAAACCTAAACCAAGAGTTCCGGATGCAATAGGTCCTGTAACAACTACTACACCAACTCCTAGACCAGCTCCGTTGGATGGTGGTATTGCACCTGGAACAACAGCAGGCGGTAAGAGTAAACTTAGGCAAAGGTTAGGCAAGTAATATGTTAATCTGCGAAGTTTTGAATGAAGATCAAAGTGATATGCTTAATGACCTAGAGGAATTGCTTACTAGGGCAAAAGCCAATCTAAAAACAAAAATACCAACTAATATGGTATTATCAAAACTTCGTGCAATGGGTTATAGCATAGATATTACTAGTTTAATAGATTTGCTAGCAACTATTACAATAGTTGGCTCCGCTAACAAAAAAGATATCACACTGGATACAGCGTTACCCCGTTCAGACGCTGAACCAGAAGATCAAACTGTAAGCAAAATGGCACAAAAACAAATAGATAAGGACATGAACAAATGAGTTATAGTATAAACAAAACCGAAGCAAGACTATTAGCGAGGGCTGATCTTACTATATTCAATGAAACACAAGCCCTTATGAAACAAGTCATAACAGATGCAGGAAATGGTTTGTATGAAACTACTGTAGATGATGGAACTGAAATGACGGAAAGTACACCAACTATTACAATTACAGGAAGTGTTGCAAATCCAACCATAACTGCAACACCTACTGTAATACTTGGCGGACAAACAATTACACTAGGGACAACTGGACTTAGTTTAAATGCAGTTATAGCTGACATCAATGATGCGGCTGTACCAGGATTGGTAGCAAGTAAAAATGCCAGCGACAATCTTGTGTTAACATATACTGCACCAGCGGCAACTACATGGACATTTGTTGTAGGGGCAGGCACTGCAAATGTTGACCTAGGTCTTACAGCCGCAACTAGTACAGCAACTAATCCTTCAAGTGTTGATTACTTTAACTGTTGGCAAGGTAACGTAAACAGTAGACCAAAAACTGATCAAATGAATCAAGTTATTCTTTACTTCCAGCAACTTGGATATGATATACAGCGTCTTAAGAATACCACAACTGGTAAGACACTTAAATGGGTAATAAACTATTAAACTTTTACTTCTAATAGATAAACATCCAGATGTTTTTATTACTATTGCACTCACACTTTTTATAGCATATTTAGATCCAAGATGGCAAACTTTGCCATTGACATCACTATAATTTCCTGCTACATTTAACTATGTTAAAAATTACTACACCCTATCCGTATAAAGAATTTAAACGTAAGAGTGTAGGCGGTAAACGTCTATACGAAAATCCTTATGGCGATCCTGTGCCTAGTGTAACAACTATACTCAGCAAGACCAAAGACATGACTCACCTCAATGCTTGGAAGAAGCGTGTGGGTGAAAAGAAAGCACAAGAGATTGTAACTGAAGCCGCAAATGTTGGCACAGTCATGCATGAAATGTTAGAATCATGGAGTCTTAATGAACAGTACACAGGCAAGAACTTGCTACAAGCTAAGATGATGGCAGAAACTGTTATTAAGAATGTGGAACCTGATATCGACGAAGTTTGGGGTAGTGAGGTAAATTTGTGTTACCCAGGGCTATATGCAGGAACCACAGATCTAGTGGGCATATACAAAGGTAATCCTTGTATTATGGATTTTAAACAGACCAACAAACCTAAAAAGCGTGAGTGGATCGATGATTACTTTATGCAAGCCGCGGCGTATGGCATGGCACACAACGAAGTATTTGAAACCAAAATTGAACATGCGGCAATTTTTATGTGCAGTAGAGATTGTGATTGGCAACTATGGGAAGTAGGTCCAGAAGAATTTAAACAATGGGAAGAAAAATGGGCAAAGAGAGTGGAAGAGTTCTACAACTTGTCATAAATACTGTATCAGGAGTACAACATGGCAACGACTAGAACAAGTAAAATTAGAGTAAGGCAAGGTAATTTTTCTGACTTGCCTGTATTAGATCCGGGTGAACTTGGATATGCAAAAGACAGTAGACGTTTGTTTATCGGAAATGATACTGTAAATGTAGGAACAGGAAATGGTGTACTGCTAGGATTTACGTTGCCTTTAGCAGTGAGCAAACCTACTATTACAACTGTATTTGTTGATGGATCAGCAGTTAATGCTAGCACCTATTCAATTACAGGTACTACGTTGCTTTTTGCAAGTGCTCCGACTGGTGTTATTACTGTTGGCTTTAACAGTGAAATAGATATTGTTAGTGATGTAACTCTTCCTAGTAGCATAAGTTTAGCCGCAAACGGTAGTAATGCTGATACAGGCTTTCAAATTGATACAACTAATTACAATATTGTAGTTATGGACTACACATTAGAAAGCACAAATGGTGTTAGAATTGGTCAACTAAGATTTGGAACAGATGTAAGTGCAAGCACTAGTACCATTGCTGACAACTATACTGAAACTGCGGCAGTAGGTATTACATTTAGTGTAGACATTGCTTCGGCAAATACTATGAAACTAATGTACACTGATGCTGATAACCTTATAACGAAATTCAAATACACATATCAACTTTGGAACAGCAATTAATACACACTGCTTGGTTTGAATCTCCAACTGCTAGATTAAGTCAGTGGCGGGAGTTCCGTAAAGGCTTGGATACAGACAACACACAAGAAGTCTGTAATATAGTAATAGATTGGTGGAAGATGGCACCAATTAGTAAAATGACCATCGACCCTGTAAATAGCACCGCATGGCCTACGCCATGGGAAATGCTACACAGTGGAGACTTTTGTGAAAACAGTTTGGCGCTAGGTATGAGTTATACAATATATTATGCAAATGAAAAAATACCCAACGAGCTACTGTATATCACAGATAGAAATAATAGCACACAACAATTATGTGCATGGATCGACAATAAGTATCTGCTTAATTACGAACACGGATCTATAAGTACACTACCAACCGAAAACATATCGATCAGCTTCCGCAAAGAAATTGCGGATGTAATCAAATGCTGATACATAACTTGGTCCAAGAGGTTAATAAGTACAGAGATACACAGATGAGAAGGAAAAACAATAATGAGTGAAATTCAAGTAATCAAACGAAATGGTAATAAAGACGCACTAGACTTAGAAAAGTTGCATAAGGTAGTATTTTCAGCATGTGAAAATCTAAATGGTGTTAGTGCAAGTGAAGTAGAAATTAAAAGCAGTTTACAATTTTATAGTGGTATTACCAGTAGCGAGATTCAAGAAACACTCATTAAAAGTGCGGCAGATTTGATTAGTGAAGAACAACCAAACTACCAATGGGTAGCAGGACGACTAATTGTTTACCACCTTCGTAAAATGGTTTACGGACAATATGATCCGTGGCACATTTTAGAGTTAATTAAAACCAATGTAGAAGAAGGATTTTATGATTCAAGTCTACTAGAAAAATATACAGAACAAGAATGGGATGAATTAAATTCGCATCTTAAACACGATAGAGATGAAACTATGACCTATGCGGCAATGGAGCAATGGCGTGGCAAGTATCTTGTACAGAATCGTGTTACAAATATAATCAAAGAAACTCCACAAATGGCGTACATGCTGATCTCAGCAACATTGTTTGCTGAATACCCTAGAGAAACAAGATTGCAATGGGTAAAGGATTATTATGACGCAGTTTCATTATTTTATATTAGCTTACCTACTCCTGTCATGGCTGGCGTTAGAACTCCACAGCGCCAATTTTCGTCATGCGTCCTCATTGAGACTGACGATAGCCTTGATAGCATCAATGCTACTACTAGTAGCATCGTTAAGTATGTTTCAGCAAAAGCAGGAATTGGAATCGGAGCAGGTAGCATTAGGGCTCTCGGAAGTCCCATTCGTAAGGGTGACGCCTATCACACAGGAGTCGTACCTTTCTACAAAATGTTTCAAAGTGCAACAAGGAGTTGTAGTCAAGGCGGAGTGCGAAACGGAGCGGCAACACTATACTATCCCATATGGCACTACGAAGTAGAAGACTTACTTGTACTTAAGAATAACAAAGGTACAGACGATAACCGTGTGCGTCATATGGATTATGGTGTACAGTTTAACAAACTGTTTTATGAAAGACTTATTAGCAATGGTGAGATTACATTGTTTTCACCTAGCGATGTTCCTGGTTTGTACGAAGCATTTTTTGCAGACCAAGACAAATTTAAAGAATTATATGAACGTGCAGAACGCAATACAAGACTACGCAAGAAAACAATCGGTGCAACTGAGCTGTTTAGTCAGTTTATGGAAGAGCGTAAAAACACAGGCAGAATTTATCTACAAAATGTAGACAATGCTAATAGTCATAGTAGTTTCAAAGAAGATGTTGCACCAATTAAACAAAGTAACTTGTGTGCAGAAATTGATTTGCCAACTAAACCACTTAATGATTTTAATGACGAAGAAGGTGAGATTGCATTGTGTACATTAAGTGCTATCAATTGGGGTAAAATTAAAACACCCGAAGAGTTTGCAAAGCCATGTGAACTAGCAGTTAGAGGACTTGATGCACTATTAACATATCAAGACTATCCAGTAAAAGCGGCTAAGACTGCTACAGAAGGTAGACGTCCTTTAGGTGTCGGCATTATTAACTTGGCATTTTGGATGGCAAAAAATGGTATGACATATACACAACCAAACTTGGAAATGATAGACGAGTTTGCAGAAGCATGGAGTTACTATTTGATCAAAGCAAGTGCAGACCTAGCTGAAGAGCAAGGTGCATGTCTGTGGAATGAAGAAACAAAGTACAGTGCAGGGTTAACACCTAATCAAACGTACAAACAAGATGTAGACGAACTAGTCGCACATAAAGAACGTATGCCTTGGAGAGAACTAAGAGATCAACTAAAGCGTACAGGAATTAGAAATTCAACACTAATGGCACTGATGCCAGCTGAAACATCAGCACAAATTTCAAATGCTACAAACGGCATTGAACCACCTCGCAGTCTTGTAAGTGTCAAGCAAAGTAAACATGGTGTGCTAAAACAAGTGGTACCAAGTATACACAAGCTAAAAAACAAGTATGAATTACTATGGGATCAAAGATCACCAGAAGGATACTTACAGATTATGGCAGTATTACAAAAGTATATTGACCAAGGCATTAGTGTTAATACTAGTTACAATCCAGTATTTTATGAAGATGAAAAAATTAGCATGAGTGAAATGTTAAGACATTTAATGATCTTCTACAAGTACGGAGGTAAACAGTTGTATTATTTCAACACCTATGATGGACAAGGTGAATTAGATATTGACAAATTAAATGAATCAAGTAATATAACTGTACCCGAAGATGATTTAATTGAAGAAGAAGACTGCGAAAGCTGTGTAATTTAAGAAAGAGAGAAGATGAGTGTACTAAATGAAAAGGCACGGAACAAGCACCTCGAAAGTTTGATGTTCTTGGATCCGAATGGAGGCGTTGATATTCAACGTTACGATACACTAAAGTATCGTCAGTTTGACAAACTAACTGACAAACAGTTGGGTTTCTTTTGGAGACCCGAAGAAGTAGATGTGTTGCGTGATGCAAAAGACTTTAAAGAGTTAACAGATCACGAACAACATATTTTTACTAGTAACTTGAAGAGACAAATACTACTGGATAGTGTGCAAGGTAGAGCCCCAGCCGACAGTTTTAATCCGCTTGTAAGTTTACCTGAGCTAGAGAATTGGGTAACAACTTGGACGTTTAACGAAACTATCCACAGTCGCAGTTACACACATATTATTAGAAATGTGTATTCAAACCCAAGTATTGTATTTGATGAAATGATGGAGATTGCACCTATTATGGATTGTGCAAGTGATATCAGCAAGCACTATGATGACCTAATTGAAATGGGTCAATGGTACAATTTACTAGGTGAAGGTACACATACTGTCAACGGTAAGAAGATCGTAGTTGACAAATATGAATTAAAAAAGTTAATATGGAAAGCTATGATGAGTGTAAACATTCTTGAAGGTGTTCGCTTTTATGTATCGTTTGCATGTAGCTGGGCATTTGCTGAACTTAAAAAGATGGAAGGCAATGCTAAGATTATTAAACTTATTTGTAGAGATGAGAATGTACATTTGGGTAGTACCCAAACATTACTAAAACTGATGCCCAAAGATGATCCCGACTTTGCTCGTATCCAAGAAGAAACTCGGGATGAAATGATTCAACTATTTGTTGATGCAGTGGACCAAGAGAAAGCCTGGGCAGACTATTTGTTCAAAGACGGATCAATGATTGGACTAAATGCACAACTATTAGGTGAATATGTTGAGTGGACTGCTAATAAACGTATGATAGCAGTTGGACTTGACAGCCCATACAAAGGTGTAAGTAATCCTTTGCCTTGGACACAAAAGTGGATTGCAGGCGCAGAAGTACAAGTAGCACCACAAGAAACTGAGATTAGTAGTTACGTTATTGGCGGCACTAAGCAAGATGTTAACGGTAGCACATTCCAGGGCATGAAATTGTGATTACGGTATACAGTAAGCCATTGTGTCATTATTGCACAATGGCTAAACAATACCTAGATACACACGGATTCGAATACGAAGAAATACGAGTGGATACCAATCCTGAAGCTAGAGAGTTTTTGATAAGTGAAGGGCATAGAACTATGCCTCAAATTTACAATGATGGAAAGTTACTAGTAGCAGGAGGTGGGCAAGCACTTGTTCGTATGGATCCAAAAATGGTAAGAGAACTCATAGGAGAAGTTATAGATGTTGGTGACATCCAATTATAAAAAGAATGATATTATAGGCATTAAATTAAGTACAGGCGAAGAAGTTGTAGCTAGATTTGACAAGTTTGATTCAGCAACTAATCAAAAAACACTGTACATTGTAAAGCCAACTGTACTAACACTAAACCCACAAAATGGACAAGCAATGCTTATTCCATGGCTAATGAGTATGGATGTACACAGTAGTGATCCAGTTACAGTTAGTCAGGATCAGATTGTTGCTATGTATAAGCCATCTAAAGGTATCGGTGATGTTTATATGAAAGGTTCTACTGGTATTGCAATGCCAGATAGATCAGATACAGAGAAGCTCACAGGACTTTTATAAATACTTGCATGGCAAGATATGTTCATAGACAAGGTGATAGTAGAATTTGTGGTGCAACAACTGTAGCACAACAAAGTACAGTTAGAGCAAACAATAGATTTGTAAGTATAGACGGTGATCCAAACACTCACGGCGGCGGATCCCTTATAGCAACAGATACTGTTGGTAAAGTTAGAGTTGCGGGTCGTCCGGTTATACTGAATTATGATCCAGCAAGTCCAGATGGTTTATGCCCTATACCACCACATTGTGGACCCAATGCTAGTAGTGCTAGTCCTAATGTAAGAGCTGGTAACGGAACAGGACCAAGGTAATGTCATTTAGAGATTTCAGTCAAGGTTTGCAAAGTGCAAACGATTATTTAGATACTAGACATCATATAAGCGGAACACAAGCAGGCGGCACCGATGCCTTGCGTGGAGTTGTTAGTGCTGAATATAGTTTTACACTTAGAGAATTACTATGTGGACTATTAGCAGGTAATGGTCTTAGATTACCAAATGTACAAATTTGTTTACACAGTAACATTGGTGCTCTACTTGGCATTCAAGGTTTACAAGGTGAACTAGTTGATGCACTAAATGAAGTGCAAGGTGAATTAGAAAAGTTTATGGATCATACCAAGTTTGACCAAGTTTTGGGAAGACTCAATGGTGTATTAGCAGAAGCACAAAACGTTGCTAATATGATTAATTTTTGTAGTACTCCTGTAGATCCTATTGCTATTCCAAATATGTTAGAACGTGCAATGGGTAGTTTCCTTGGCGCAGGTAAAGCAATTACAGATGGCATTGGTGCTATCTCAGATGCAGATATGTGTGCTTGTATTAGTGCAGATGGAAGTTTTAATAGTAACATTTTTAATGGCGGATTGCTTGGTAATCTTGCAAGTAATTTTACAAAAGTAACAAATGGTAGTTTTTTACAAAGTGAATTAGATGCTATTACTGCTGATGCTAAAGCAATTGGATCTCAAATTTCAGGTCTTATTAATTTTGAAAATAACATTGGTGGTAGTTTTGCTAGAGGTGGAAGTCAATTTGCCGCTGGCGGCGGAGATAGTAACTGTAATTCACAGATTGGAGTAATGCATAACGGAGCAAGCGGCGGTATTGCTGGTAATGCAAGACTTACAAGTCAACTTAAATCACTTTATGATAGATTAGGTGGTTATCCTGTACAATTTTCACAAGGTCAAAGTACGGGACAAATGAATGTTGGTCACCAATACGATTCAGATGGTAATCGAGTATTTGGTGAAGAAGTAATTGAATTCCCCAACATATTCCATTTACTGTTAGACCAAGAACTGTTAGATATTATACAAAAAGATGATAACCCAAATCCTAACATAGATACACAATCGCCTGTTTACGATTATTGTGGTAATATTATAGGATTTTCAACAAATCATCAACAGAGGACCGACGAGCAAAGTGAAGGCAGTGATCCGCAGACACCCAATAGTCCGGGCTATAACGCAGGTGGATTTACAACAGATACAAGTAATTTTAGTGGAACTGGTTCAACTATTACAGGCTCAACTGTAATACAAAATTTCTCTGGGACCACTAACACACTATTCGTTGTTGGAAGCGAAAATGCACAAAATGCATTGTCAACACAAGAGAACGATATTGTAGTACGAACAGACATACTTACTGTTTTTACTAGAAAAGATCCTTCGACTAGTTCAACAAGCACATTAGCTGATTATCAACAAGCAACTAGTACATTACTCGAATTTCTAAACAACTTAAATGCTGAAGCTGGAAGTGGATTAATTGTTAAAGATGCTGGAGTAAGTAGAGCAAGAAAAGTTGAACAAACTGCTGGACAAATTAAAGTTACTAATGCAGATGGTATTGGTGGCGACATTAAAATTGAATTAGAAGAAAACACTAGAATACCAGGTACAGCCGCAGTTAAAATACCAGTTGGAACAACTGCACAGAGACCAAACACTGAAATAGGTGAGATTAGATATAACTCGGATAATCATAGTATAGAAGCATACTTTGGCGATACTACTACATGGAAGAGTTTGTTAACAACTTCTAGTACTACAGGTGTTCAAGGTGGATTAAATGTAGGATCTGGTAGCGAAGTATTCAAAGATACAACTGGTACTAATCTTAGATTTAGAAGTGTAGTTGGCGGAACAGGTATTACTGTAGCACAGGGTACCGACGAACTTACACTATCAGACTCAATTACTGCAAGTAATGTTGGTACTGGCACTGGATTGTTTGATGCTAGAACAGGCGATAATTTTAAATTTAAAAGCCTAACAAGTACAGACGGCACAGTAACAATAACACAAACTGCAACAACTGTAGATATATCAAATATGGGAGGAGTACCAAGTGATCCTCTTACTACTACAGATGGTACAGCCACGATACTACAGTTTAATGGCGCAACTCCAGAGCCAGCTAGTGATAAGACTTGGTTCTTTGAAGTTAGAGCATTAGGTGTAGCAACTACAGGTGAAAAGCAAGCATTTAGAGTTGAAGGACTTGTTACAAATGTAGGTGGTAATTTAAGTATAATAGGAACACCTATTAAGATTGATTACCAAAGAACAGGTACAAGTGATGTAGGTACTGCTAGTTGGGACGCAATGGCAAGTTATAATCAGGGTGATATTGTTGAGCATAATCTCAACACTTATACAGCCAATAATAATATAAGCGGCGGATATCCTGCAAATAACCAAAGTCCGGATCAGGATGCTACAAACTGGACACTAGCATATAGTGGTTGGAATGTAAATGCAGAAGTTATTGCAAACCAGTTCCGTGTAAGAGCCAAAGGATCAAGTGGCAAAACAGTTACTTGGAGTTCGGCAATCACATTTATTGAAGCATAAATACAGTGTCAAGAAGAAAGATAATCTTTTTTGTCTTTTTCGCTTGACATTCAAGTCATCTTGCCATAAACTCTTACTATAGTAAGAATGAATGGAGAGATGTCATGGCACATCGAATACTAACATAGGCAACAGAAAGGCAAAACAATGAGGTCAAAAGACACTGGCGATGGTAGGAAAATACTGGCAAAAGTAGAGGTCCCACTAAGTGTAGAAGATATTGCGACATACGCATTACGTTATCTAGATGAAATTGATGACGACAACCCCGCTGATACACTAATAAATGCTAACAAGCGAGAAATATTTAATATGGCAAAAACTGCTATATTTAAATGGGGTACACAAGAACCTAAATTATATGTAGCCGAAAACATGAATGGTCATTTCGAACCAATTCATCAACTGGTAAGAAAAAAGTTTCCGGAGTGTGACTAATGACGGCAGAAATATTTGATTTTGGTGTTGAACGAGCTAAACGTAAAAGCGGACTACATGATACTGAACTATTGAAAGATATGGTATCCGAAGGATATGATCCTTGTGATCCGATTGATATCCAAAACTACTATGAATGGAAAAAGTTTCAAAATATTATATACACTGATATAGATACTGGCAGTAATTGGACAGACGAAGCATTAGACAGACTGTTCGCAGATATTAAAAACTGCGATCCAGGTAAAACATATACAGTGGAATATAGTATAGATGATCTAATAGCTGGCGATGATTTTAATTTAGATTTTACAACAAAACCTCCAAAAAACACTTGACAGTATGACATCTTGGTGTTATAGTGTATGTATAAGTTAACAAAGGAGCTTGTAATGGGTTTAGAATCAAAATCAATCACCGCTATTGAAAAACAGTTTGCAGAATTAGGTGCATCTGCTCCAAATATGTTTTGGGAGTATGGAACACTTTGGATTGATACAAACGATAAAGCTAACCTAAATGTTATTAAAGATGCAATGCTAGAAGATGTTTTAGCAGATGGCTTTGACGTTGATTTTAACTTATTGAAAGCTACAAAAAATGAGCCCTGGGATCAATGGGCAATGGATATAGTAGAAAAAGGTTGACAGTAAGACGTCTTGAATGTATACTGTAAGTAGTTAATAAGGAGATAGACATGGGAATGAATGTAACAGTTATTCACAAAGCATTTGAAGATGCACCAATCACAGTAGCAGAAGTTGAAACAACACTCACTAATGTTGATGAAGCACTTGAGTATGCTTATCGTTGGACAAACAATGTAATGGGCAGTTGGAGCCGACCTGAGAAGACATTCTCAAATGGTGAGAAAAACGGTGATTACAATCCTTTTGTTACTACACTTGCTCCGTTACGTGATGGTATGGGCCTTAGGTCAACTAGCATGGGAGACCAAATGATAGTTGAAGGTAAAACTTATGAAGTAGCAATGATGGGTTTTGAAGAGGTTGCAAATGCTAGTTAGGTTTATAAACAGAGGTTGGAAGACCGACGACGGAATGAAAGAAGTTGAAATTGTAGCAACTGAACTAAATGAGTTCACAAATGCTCCTCAACTTAGAATAGCAAATCCTTGGTGGACTGGTGATACACTAGTTTGCGAATGGAATAACAATGAATGGGTCTGTGACCTAGACTAGGAGACGTTATGAACGATCTTATCCAAGATATCGAAATACTTGAAGGTGCAATCATTAACTTGACAGAAGGTGCAAGTGATGAGAAGCGAATGGCAGTTTATTCGCTGGAGAATATGATTGCTCAGAAAAAAGCAATCGTAGAACAGTTCGAAAAAGAACTTGATAACGAACACTTGACAACTCAATCGTAAAGTATTATATTGTATATAAAGGAGTATATGATATGTCTACTTACGAAGTTAAAACTGTTTATTATAATAATTATGGCGGAGTTAAAACAAAAAACTACGATCTTTTTGCTACAAAAAATCAAGCTATAAAACATATGAACAAACTTGCAAAACAAAAATATGGATTAAGGCAAAAAGGTGATGCTAAAGATGGTGCAATAGAATTTACCGATGATGCAGGAAAGGTAAAGGAACGTATTGTTTTTGGAGAACTTTAACTAATAAGTGAGGCAGATATATGTATAGAGTTTTTAAGATAATGGCAATAAGCCTGAATGGACTTATGGTGGGGTTTTTTGCTTTCTTTATGTTTTCGCTAATCGAACCCGGTAAAGCAGGAAACATGGCAGGCGCCGAAACACTAGTTAGTTTCCAAGACATAAATCAAGACATGGAAACTTTACAACCAAAATTAATAGGCAACGATGAACAAGCAATGTGCATGGCACTGAATATCTATTACGAAAGTCGTAGTGATAATCTAGCAGGACAATATGCAGTTGCAGATGTAGTGTTGAATAGAGTACATGATGATAGATATCCTAACACAGTATGTGAAGTAATCAAAGAAGGTCCTACAAAAGAAAGTTGGAAAACAAAACAGGATCCAGAGTTACCTGATGAAGAACGTCAATACAATCCTATTAGGCACAAGTGTCAGTTTAGTTGGTATTGTGATGGAAAGAGTGATAATCCTGCTGACGAGACAGGATGGGTGCAAGCACAATATGTAGCTGGTGCTATATTGTACAGTGACAAGTATAGAGGTATTACAGAAGGTGCAACACACTATCATGCTACATATGTTAAGCCACGATGGGCCAATGACAGAGGAATGAACCATATAGGTCGTATTGGAGCACATATCTTTTACAGATGGGATTAGCATAAATATATGCATGTTAATACATGAAGTAATTCAATCTAATATAAATGAGGGTCCTAATGATCCTCAAATTTTTAAAGCAATATTTCTTGCTGGCGGTCCAGGTAGTGGAAAAAGCTATGTGGCCCGCACACTTTTGGGTGGATCACAGTATGGTCTAAAAATGATCAACAGTGATGACATTTATGAATACCTAGCCAAAAAAGCAGAACCAGAACTTGACCTAAAAGATCCTGACCAAGTGTACAGTGACAGAGGACAAGAGATTCGTAATCGTGCCAAAGCAGTTACTATGAGTAAAGAAGCAAGTCACTTGGATGGTAGACTTGGTGTTATTATAGATGGTACAGGCAAAGACCCAGAAAAAGTAAAAAAGCAAAGTGATAACTTAAAAAGTTTAGGTTATGACACAATGATGTTGTTTGTAAATACAAATGAAGATGTAGCACAAGAACGTAATAAAAAAAGAGCTAGACAATTACCAAGTGAAGTTGTTAGTAAAATGTGGGCTCAAGTACAATCAAATATTATGAAGTTTCAACAGATATTTGGAGCAGGCAACTTTCATGTAATAGATAATAGCGGTGGATTAGAAGATCCAGAACGCAAAGAAAATTTTGATAATGTAGAAAAAGCAATTAGAGCTTTTGCAAATCAAGCACCTAGTAGTCGTATAGCAAAAGACTGGCTTGCAGATCAGCAACAGTCCAGGGCAAAATCCGATAAATAGTATAAACAAATAAAGGATTTTGTATATGTATACATACCAATGCAATACATTAAGAGTGATAGACGGAAACACAGTTGATGCAATAATTGACTTGGGTTTCAATGTGACGATAAGACAACGAATAAAATTGTATGGTGTCAACGTACAAGATATTAGAAGTAATGACGAAGAAGTAAGACAACAAGCCATAGCGAGTAAAACAAAATTAACTGAGCTATTGGGTAACGAATTTGTGTGTGAAACAATAGTAAATAAACGAGGCAAAGCGGGCAGGGTTATGGGTAAATTAACTATCGATAACCAAGGTAGTAAAGTCGATATCAATCAGCAACTGATCGATCTTGGATTTGCTGAACGTTTTGGAGAATAAATGTTTTTAGGTTTATTAGTTTTTATAACAGCCTTATCAATTTCAGCAGTAGCAATATATTATAGTATCGCTGGACTTGTGGCTATTTTTGCCGCCGCGGCTATACCTATTATGATTATGGGTGGTGCTTTAGAAATAGGCAAATTGGTAACCGCAGTATGGTTACACAAGCATTGGCGTAGAGCCAAATGGTGGTTAAAATATTATTTGAGTGTGGCTGTACTAGTACTAATGTTTATTACAAGTATGGGTATATTTGGCTTTCTTAGTAAAGCACATATTGAACAGACCAGTGCTAGTATTGAAAGTGTAGAAAATCTAGGTAGAATTGAAACTGAGATAGCAAGACTACAATCTCAAATAGTTCGTGCAGAAGAAAAAATTGTTAAAGCTGAAACAAGCACAGGCAATCGTAATGATGATATAAACGCACAAATAGAAAAAGAACAAGCTCGTATTGATACAGCTTATACTAGAATACAGCCTGCAATAGATGAACAACAAAAAATTATAGCTGATGCGAGAAATGCAGACAGTGATAGAACCAAACCCTACGAAGACCAGCTAACGAACATTAAAGATGAGATAGTTAGATTAGAAAAAAGTGCAAGAGAATACGAAGAGAAAATAGCTGGTCTTAGTGTAGATAACAGTGCAGTGCAACCACTATTAGATCAAGTTGCTAATATACAAGCAACTATAGTTAAAGTTGAAGGTCAAATTGCAAGTGGTGAACGTGAACAAGTAAAACAAGCACAAACAACAATAGGAAGTGTAGCAGATGGCAGTGTAGGACCTAGAACAAGAGCTAGTGCTAATGCATGGATTGAACAACAAAAATTAGTTATAAATGGAATCAATGACGAGATAAGTCAACTTAGAGCGGAATCAAAAATCACAGTCGATGAAGAAAGAACAAGACTCAGTGGTGTTGTAAAAGATATCAGAAGTAATCAGATACCAGCACTTAAAGACAGAGAAGTGCAAATGTTAGAAAAGATAGACGCAGTACGTTCAGCTGAATCTCCTATTGTTACAAGTGCTAGAGATGAAATTGCTCGTATTAGAAAGAGTGCTGAAGATAGTGTAAAAGCAAGTCAAACACTTATTCAACAGTTAAGAGAGAAAATTAAAGTTGACGGCGGAGAAGATGTTGATGCAATTATCGATGAACAAAATGTTAGAATTAAGACTGCTAACACAGAGATTGACACACTTACAGAAGAAAAGTATAGTATTGAAGCAGAGTATAGAAAACTAGAAGCTGAAGTAGGTCCTATCAAATACATTGCAGAGTTTATATATGAAGAAGCAGATAGAGATATACTAGAACAGGCTGTACGTTGGGTTATTATTACAATTATATTTGTATTTGATCCACTAGCAGTACTATTGCTAATTGCAAGTCAATACACATTCGAATGGAGAAAAGATGACAAAGATAAAGAGCTATCCGATAAACATGAGGATGCTTCAGACAATGTTGAAGAGGATGCCAAAGATCCAGACGCCCAAATGGAAGAAGCCCTCCAAGGTGAAACGTTCGAAGATGTTGATGACCAAGTGCTCGAGGAAGAATACACAGAGGATGATGATGGAGTAAAAGGTCCACATTTATTAAAAGATGCTGAACTAGAAGAACTATTGGAAAAAGCAGATCCTGCGGTATTAGAAGAAGTTGCAAAAGAACTTGACAATCAGCCTTATAACCCATATACTGATAATAGAGATGATGAAGAACTTAGTGAAGAAGAATTATCTCTGAGACAAAACAGAAAACTATATGCACCAGATGGAAGTTTAGCACATAATCCAACTGGTAAAAAAGTTAAAAGCGTAAAGATAAAAAGTATAACAGAAAAAGCAGAAGAGAACGAACGAAAAAAATGAGGAATAAGTAGACCCAATGAGGGAAAACCCAATTTATACCGTAACGCCACCTGACATGCTTTTGCCCGATAATGGGCCTATAATATCTGTGCTAAGTAATGATACTAACTTTTTACATGATGTTGAATTACTATACGAAAATTTATTTAAAACAGTTCCGATTACATTATGTCATCCAGATGGTAAAATAGATGACATAAATTTAGCATGGATTGTAAGTATGATGAGATTCAGCGATACAGTTTATGTAGATTTAGATAATATAAGTGAATTAGGTATTGCTTGTGTATTAACACAAGAGTCAGATAATTTTGTACTGATTAGCAATACAAATAAGAGGAAAGGTATGAAACAGCTTTTGAATACAATGAGAAAATTTAATATATATGAAAGTGTCGAAGATTACTCCGAAATTATGTTGGATAGTCTTGAGACAGTTTAGCCCAAGGCGTCAAACAAACAATAGATTTGTTAATGACGCAATTAGTTTTTCTACACTTAGAGTAGTGGGAGAAACTGGTCAATTTGGTGTTATGAGCAAACACGATGCTCTCACACTAGCAGAAAAACACAAAACTGATTTAGTAGTTATTAGTCCTAATGGAGATCCGCCGGTAGCGAAACTCTTAGATGCTAATAAATATTTCTACGAACAAAAACGTAAAGAAAAAGAAGCGGCGAAAAAACAACGTGAGAATCAAATTATAGTTAAAGAAGTGCAATTCAGACTAGGAATTGATAATCACGATTTTGAAACCAAATGTAAAAACATACTAAAGTTTTTAGAAAAAAACAATAAAGTGAAATGTATGATACGTTACAAAGGTAGAGAAAATGCTAACAAGCAAGTTGGTTTTGATATAATGAAACGTATCATCGAATACATTAATATTGGAGTTTGGGAAACTCAGCCTGCAATAAATGGAAATCGAATGATTGGTATTTTGATGAGGAAAGAATGAGAATTAAAAAACAGAGTTCAAATATTAACGATAGGCATGGTTTGTATGTTGAAGTAAGAAATAACGATGTTACAAGAGCGTTAAGAAAACTTAAAAAGTTAATGAACAGTGAAGGCATGATTAAAGACATGCGTAAAAATGAATTTTACGAAAAGCCTAGTGCTATCAAAAGAAGAGAGAAAGCACAAGCTCGTAAACGTTGGTTAAAAGAACAAGACAAAAATAAAGATAACTTGTAAGGATTTACAATGAATTGGAAGTTTTGGAAAAAACCATCTCAAAATTTTGAGTTTTGGAGCGTGTTTGAACCTTTAAATGATCCGCAGTTAGATTATTTAAGGCCACAGCCTGCTAGCAAGTTTTTTCCTGAATGGATTAAAAGCATACCAAAAGAACTTGAATTTCCGTCAGATGTTATATCAGACAGTCCTTTTAAACTATTGGCACCAACAGTAAAGCAATGCCCTGTATTTGCCGAAACACTTATCCAAGGTTACATAATACCATTATGGCAAGACTATAAGATCATAATAAACGAAGATCATTCATATCACTGGCAAGCAAACTATAGAGAACCGTGTATGAAAGTTGGTGTTCATCCGGATCAGCAGTATATAAATTGGTTACCAGATAATGAACGTAAAAGAATAGCAACTACTTTAAAATTTAACTGTCCTTGGCGTATAAGAACCCCCAAAGGTTGGAGTTGTTATCAGATGCCTTTGTACTATCATTTTATGCCATGGAATGTATTGTTTGGAAGTATTAGAACAGATACGCATTCTGAGATTAATATACAAATAGCATTTCCTAGAGATGTTATAGGTAAAGAAATTTTAATTCCTAGAGGTACACCTTTTGCTTGGTATGTTCCATATAAAAGAGAATCACTTGGCTTGCAAAAAATAGATTATGATTATAATATGACATCAGCAAGTGAATATGGACATAATAGTAAATTCCGTGATGGATATAAAACCCATGCAAAAATAAAAGATAAAAAAGATTAAAAAAAGGTTGACTTCGCAGTTGATCTATACTATATTAAGTACATAGCAAAGATTTAGCGGTCTTTACTAGATAGTGCAAGGAAACGATGCTTACAGAGGCATTAACTTGGCTAGTAGCTATAGTGGCACTGCATGAGCCTGGAGACA